>Ga0209491_10007491_pt1 | contig 14397 bp, 12 predicted proteins | sample BON02_FD_187213 | JGI IMG/M metagenome (GOLD analysis project Ga0209491, IMG submission 187213) | Freshwater microbial communities from Lake Bonney liftoff mats and glacier meltwater in Antarctica - BON-02 (SPAdes) (version 2) | ecosystem: Environmental > Aquatic > Freshwater > Ice > Glacier... | reverse complement strand
ACCACGAGATCCACACCACACAGTAACACATCACACCGCACCACATGAATGTCAGTAAGGCCCTTGGCTGAGCTCGCTTGTCCTTGCCTCATGACCATCTGCATACACACACGCGCGCGCGCACGCGTGTCTGAAAGAGAACGCTCGCAAGAACGAGAGATAGAGAGAGAGATTGTGTGTGTGTGGGTGTAGATGTGGGTGCGGGTATGGGTGTGGGTGTGGGTATGGGTGTGAGTGTGGGTGGTGGGTGTGAATGTGAATAGACGTGTGCGGGTGGGTGGTTAGGTCGTTAAACAGACAGACAATACAAGGTTAAACAGACAGACAACAGACAGACATACACATTCACGTCGTCTGACAGACACACATACAAATTGATGCCTGGAATACATCTGGAATAGATGGAATAGATGGCAGGAAGAGACAGACGGCAATACAAGTGAGTCTTGATGTCAATGTTGATGTCAATGTGCGTCAGAGAGATTGCGGGAGAGGGAGTCATCAAGAGTTACGCGAGAGGGAGTGATCAAGAGCGTAAGAGAGGGAGTCATCAAGAGTTACGCTCTTGACGCCAGTCATGTTTCAGTAGGGGGTGAGGGGGACCGTTGCTTTGCACCCTCATCGAGGAATTCTTGGCGGTTGCGTTGGCGCAATTCATGGTTGTCTGAGATCTGGGAGCGGAGGGCAACATTGTGGGCGAGGTTCTCATTCTCGCGTGCATGCATCTTGCTCACCTCCATCTCTTGCGCCTCCCGTTGTACCTGTGCAATGTGCAATATGGATGTACATATAATGTATACATGTACGTGCATGCGTATATGTAGACATATTTACTCGGTCAGTCTAGATTCAAGGTAAGTCTTGAGGATGTAGATACTTATGTAGGCTGCACCACTACAAGGTAGTCTTGAGGATGTAGATACTAATGGTAGGTCTTGAACATGTACATACTTAAGGTAAGTCTTGAGGATGTAGATACTTATGTAGGCTGCACCACGATTATACGATACATGGATACACATGCATACATGGAGGCCGAAAATTGACAGATGCATGGGAAGATGGGTGGAGATAGACAGATGTATGGCAAGATGCAGATGGATGGAGATAGACAGATGTATGGCAAGATGGGTGGAGATAGACAGATGTATGGGAAGATGGGTGGAGATATGATGCGAGAAGATGCGTCGAGTGATGATGCAGGAGCACCAGAGTCTAGGCAACTCCAGATGGAAGGAGGGAGACAGTCTAGGGGAACAAGCTACAGCATCAACGATACAGCCCTGCCACCCCAAAAGAGAGGTGCCACCCCAAAAGAGAGGTGCACAGGTAGATAGAGATATTGCGCGGCGAACCTGAAGAATACGCTGAAACTGCTCCTTTTCCATCTGGGCAGCTTGGGACAAAACACGCTGTTTCTGCGAGGCCATCGCGTCGCGTGAGCGCAATATCTCCACCTGCTGCTCTGCCTTTTTCTCGGCCTCGGCTCGCTCCTTTGCGCGCCATGCCCGCTCGTAATCTGCATGCCGTTGCAGTGTGGGTATGGGTTTTAGTGTGTTTGTGTGGGTGTGTTGCGGTATGGGTGTGTTGCAGTATGGGTGTGAATGTCATTTCGTGTGCCTATCTACTTGCGCCTTCAAGTTGGCGCGTCAATGTTTGCGTCTACCGCCACGATGCATGCATATGTGTGTGTATGTAGTACAATGATAGACAGCAAATGCTGCACATTGCAAGAGGAACGTCGAGGGTGAGGAGGCAGGGAAATTCCCCTCACCATCACTCCTGTGTCAGTGCTTGCTGTCTTGTGTTGCTGCTATGCTCATGTTGTGTTGATACTACGCTGTTGTTCCTTTGCTACTACTCTCTTGCCTGGTTGGTTTGGTACTACTCTCTGCCCTCTATTCTCTCCTTCTACTTACATGCCCCGATTTGTGTGAGTGTGTTTAGATATAGCAGTACTAGTCACATGCACATGTCTACACTGGTCTAGCCAAGGTGCTAGTTGGAAGGGGGAATATCGTTTGCACAAGATGGAGTGGAGCCGGGCAACGGAGCAGGGGGATGCAGATTAGACGATGCTACAGGTGCGCATTAGATGATGATACACACCTTCAGCCGAGCGTTTCGCACGCACAGCATCCATTTCGGCAGCGCGGTCAGCCTGCTTCTCTTGCATAGCACGCAGCCGAGCAACGTCTTCAGCTTTTTGTCGCGCCTCGGCTTCTAGTTGATCCTGGCGCTCTTGCTCCTTGCGATCGCGCAATGCAATATAGGCTGCGATTCGCATGTTGTCCTCCTCAGCCTCTTGTTTTAGCTGTGCTTTGCGAGAGATCGACGCGGCGTTTGTCTCGGCAGCTTCCTGCAGCATGCGCTGGCCGGCGAGGCGGCGCTCCTCTTCTCTTGCCATCTCTAGTTGCTTCATCTCTTCAGCCTTTTTGAGCATGGCCTGCCGTTCTTGGTCCACTTTGTCGGCTTCACGGATCTTCTCCTCCTCTCTTTCCCGGATCTGCATTTGGATAATCTGCGCGCCCTTTAGACGTTCGCGGTGCTTTTGTTCCTCGCGTTCCTCCATGAGTTTTATGGACTTGAGTCGCTCCTCCTCCATGCGTTGGAAAAACTCAGCCTCCTCTCGCTGCTCATCCTTGATAATCATTTGCCTCTCCATGAGCTGAGCGTCGCGGATAGTGACACACTTGGCGTACTGCATCATGCGGTTCATTCCTTTAACAGGGTCCAGGTTCTCGTCCTTTGCACGTTGCGCGCCCTCCTGCAAGAGAAGCAAGGAATTCATAGAGGAGATCGCCACGCAGAGTCAGATACCTCGCACACCAATCATAGCGCAATTCTTTCCATTGACTTCTGAACCGCGGCTGGGCGGCACCAGGCATCAAAGGCAACAGACAGAGAGGATGTCATCGTGGATCGAGCAGGATTGCTAGCATTGGAGCAAGCAGCAGAGCGACGCATGAGGGTGGTGAGTGTCGAAATGACTAAGATACAGCATCAAATTTACCTGCAAGATCGACATTGTCTCCTCGTCCTCCTTTTCCAGATCTGATTTGGGTAGATTGGCCTTGCGCGTTGCCTCCATGGCCAGCATTTTTTCCTTGCGGGCCTTGGCGCGAGCCTGCCCCTCAGCCTTGGTCGCCATCTCCATATCGCGCGCGTGCTTCTCTTCTCCTCCCTCAGAAGAGGCGGCCATACGCAGGCGCTGAAGGTCATAGGACGTGACGACTACCGAATCAAACTCGACTTTGTCACCAGCTTGCGGCGGCTTTTGACGCATCTGCTCCACCTTGCGGCTGCCTACAGCGGCGGGCTGAGAGCCAAAGAGAGACTCGTCTGCTCCACCGGCATGTGATACTTTCTTATACCTTCCGACGGAACGTTCTGAGTTCTTGGACTTGACCGAGCCTGTCGCAGAGCCCGCCGACCGTGACGTGTTCATCATCTAGCAGAGACTTGCTGAGGCCGTGGAGCTCTGCCTGACACCTCTTCGATTGGTCGCTTGTTCTCAACGATCGACACTGTTCAATTTCGGTTGATTTCCGTTAACTGCTTTTTAAATAATAATTTTCTAAAAAAAATCAGAACAAAAAAATAAAGATTAAAAAGAAGTAAAAATAAATGGGAACCAAAAAATGAAAAAAGATCTGAAGCTATAGTCTACTGTACCGGGCACAAGACTCAACGTGACAAGTTGCTCATCAGTCACCTCCTGTTGATGGCATGACACGTCTTTGCCATCACTCACGTCCGCATGCAGGTAGTTTGGGCATGACGAGATCATCCGACCTAAGGGAGATGATCTGTGCCCTTACGGCCGAACACGAGTGGTTGGTGAGAAGGGGTCCGGGTATAGGCTCCCACATTGGGAGGCGGGTACGGGACGGGCATTTTAAGGGTCCGGGCCCCAATCGGACTTAAAAATAAATGAGAATTGAACTGAACTGAATAGGCTCCCACACTGGGAGGCGAGTAAGGGACGGGCATCTTAAGGGTCCGGGCCCCAATGGGACTTAAAAACAAATGAGAATTGAACTGAACTGAACTAAGCTAGCTGCTCAGACTTCTGCCAATGTCGTTCGGGGTGAATCAAGTCAGGGTCAACTTCGAATCATGTACTTCAGTTAACACGCGTGTGCTTCCCATGCTGTCGAGCGCCGTTGAGCAGCCGTGTCACACACAAACACGCCCAAACTTGGATACACAGGCAAAAGCGCCCGGAGATGGGAAGATGTAATAAGATGAGGCTGAGGCGGCGCAGTGATGGGGATTGTCTGCACGCGCTGGGGGTATGGTACGTGCAGGCATGTCGAAAGGTAAAACTGATTTATTCCGAGACTCGCACGCTTTTCATGAACACGTGAACTAGAAGATGTTCTCTTACAATGGGATTTTATACAGTGTCTCGTGACACTTTCTCACACTTACATTCGCACACGGTGCCCCGCACCCTTTGTCGCATAATTGTCACACGCTGTCAAAAGTAGTTTTCTCCACTAATAAAAAATCACTATGTGATACAAATCAAGACACACACAAAACAAAATTACATCACACAAATTTGTGTTGGTGTGTGTGTACTCCTACGGGTGTGCGTACCTACCATGGTACCTGTTGCGCTCGCCACATGCGCAACAAACGGAAACTCCCCCCTAATACTTTGGTAAGACAGGAACTCCCTCAAAATTGTATCACAATATAAATGAAATACACACAAATTCAACAAAATCACATAACACAAATTTACGTTGGTGCGTGTGTAATACTACGTGTGTGGGTACCTACCGTGGTACCCGTTGCGCTTGCCACAGGCGTAACAAACAGAAACTCCCCCCTAATACTTTGGTAAGACGGGAACTCCCTCAAAATCATATCACAATATAAATGAATTACACACAAATTCACAATCCAGCGCTCTCTCTGGGCCACTCATTCTGTCCTGGTTGGTCCCTTGCCAGCTCGTTGCGTTCCTGATTGCAGCCTGTGATTCTCGCCCACACTGTTGCATCCCTACTTGTCAGCCTTGGATGCGCTCACCCCATTCTTCTGACAACTTGTGCTGTACCACTGCTATGCTGTGCGTCCTAGATGCAGGTCCTCCTCCCCTGCCGCTGCAAATTGCTTGCCTCGCAGTAGTCGAGGTGCCTCTGCCCGCTGCAGGTCTCTATCTTGTCTGCGTTCCAGCTGACGGCTTGTCAGCCTGTCAGCGGACCCAGCTTGGCCCTTGTTTGACGAGCTGCAGGCCCTCCGCACTGGCTGCTGCAAGCTGCCTGCCTTGTAGTAGTCGAGGTGCCTTGGCCCGCTGCAGGTCTCTTGTCGGCGCGCTGGCTGACAGCTTGTCCGCCTGTCAGCGGTCCCGGCTTGCCCTTCGTTCGACGAACTTTCTTTACACATGATATGCAAGTTTGAGGTTCATTGACTGCTTCCAGCCAGGTCCCGCTTTTGTCCAGTTGGAAGCTGCCCCGCTTCGGAGTGTTGCGCTACTCCTGTTTCTTTCGAAACAGGACTCCAGTTCCTTTAACGGGGCAAAAGTTTCCTTCACCCAAGCTGTGCCGCTTCTGCCACCCTGAGGCCCCTCTTCACTTCCAAGTGTAATAAGATGAGGCTGAGACGGCGCAGTGGTGGGGATTGTCTGCACGCGCTGGGTGTATGGCATGTGCAGGCATGTCGAAAGGTAAAATTGATTTATCCCAAGACTCGCACGCTTTTCATGAACACGTGAACTAGAAGATGTTCTCTTTCAAGGGGAGTCTGTACAGTGTCTCGCGACAGGAGAAAGAAACAATTCTAATAATTTTGCTCAAAAAAATCAAACAAAAAAATCAAAATGAAAAGAAGGACTTCTGAACGATCCTCAAAATAGAAAGAAGTACTTCCGAAGAATCTGCTCGCCTTATTTCTGGTAGTGGTGCGGGTTGAGAAGCAAACCAAGGATTCTAAGGAATTCTCGGCCCGGGCCGGATGGTTGAAGACGCCTTCGACCATCCGGCCCGGACCGAGAATTCCTAGTTTAGGCGACCCCGCGTGCAGAAGTTGATGTTATCAGTGTTCAACGATGTTAAATCGCCTGGGCAATCTTTCCATGAGTGGCGGCACTTTCTTGATCAGATCGCTCCCTCCCCCTGATAATCGTGGATGACAGCCCCTACCTCTACAATATAGGCTTCTTTCCCGATCGTCATCTTCTTTCTGTAACTGATGGGTTCATTTGGATACAATATCTCCCTAGATATTCAGAGATATTCCAGAAACCCAATTTTCACATAGTAAAATGGAAGTCCACGTTCGTCTGAAAAATGCTTTCCCAGGCGGAATCCTTTGAATCATTGGTTTGCTTCTCAACCCTCATAGTGGTACGAACCGGCGTTTGGACAAGTATTCTGTCACCGGTTTTTTGGTCCGATTTGTCTCAAATTACTTGATTTTTGACAGATCGCATATCGGCAGCAATACCAGTTTTTCAGGGTAGAGTAGATAATTATGTATACTAATTAGTACCAGACACAAGTTGACTAAAATATCTTGATACAAATATTTTGGCGCCACATTTTCAGAAGTCATGCTGGCAAGTTCGAACAGTGCCAACTGGCTGGCGTCTCCCGCCCAGCTTAAGGAGGAAACAATTTTCTCGTGCGACCTATTCAACTTGTGACGCTAGCATACCCTACCTGTGTTATGTAGTAACTTTTTATGGACTTCCGCACAACCTGTAGACGTTGATTGTTCCCATTGACAGCACGTAGCATAGGCCTGTGGGCATACCTTAAGGGTATTTTTTGTATGTATTTTTTACACATACATATTCGTGTGCGAAACCGAGTGTGTAAAAAGAAATCCAAGACAAACATGTGTGTGTGTGTGTATGTGTGTGTGAGTGTGTGTGTGTGTGTGTGTATGTGTGTGTGTGTGTGTTTGTGTGTGTTTGTGTGTGTGCACACACGCTCGCGTGTCCTCAAGGTAAGTGGGCCGCAGACAAGAAGGTCATCGACATGGATTATTGCATCCTTATGGCCTCTCTTTTTTCCCTTGACCTTTAGTCTCAGAGGGGGCGTTCTGTTATAAAGTTACATTTATTTGATGTGGAATAAATGTATTTTCTTGAACTTGAAATGACTGCAAGAGGAGTTGGGTTGTTACACACATTTCGTGTCTCTGCGTGTGTCGTGTGCGTCTCCCCGCATGATTTCTATCTTTGACCAATTGTGCTGATAATCAAGTTTGGTTGGAATTTTTTACAACTCTTCAATTTCCTAATTTCTACCCCTCTGTAATCTCAATCCATCACGGTAGACGACGGAGTGTATATATCGACCGTACAATTGAAAATAAATGACAATCGAGACCTTGATCTCGTCTCAAGATGGTAAAAATAGTAGACCCTATGTCCAATGTGTACATCATCGTCTTGTGCCCGGAAAACGCCATCAACGACACTGGCACAACTCTAAATTGAATTCCTAGTACTGACAACTTGTGTGCATACCTGCCATCGGCATGGTTTCCGGTTTATTTTTATTTATTTTTATTTTTGTACCAGGGACACACTTTTACAAATAACAGACCAAATACACGACACTGGCATCAAATCCGGTTCGTACCACTATTTTGCGGAGTCTTTTGCGGGGTCAAACCTTGCGAGGATTGACAACGCAAAACAACCCCGCAAAGAACCCCGCAACACTGGAGGAACCACGCAAAGATGGACAAAGGTCAACTCTGCTCTGTAAGGAGATTTGGCCACAGGGCTGGGGGGGCCCACATGGCTCTCGAAGTGCACGTTTGAGGCATCTGACTTCTCACAGCCCTGTGGCCAAATCTCCTTACAGAGCAGAGTTGACCTTTGTCCATCTTTGCGGGGTTTCTCCAGTGTTGCGGGGTTTTGGATTATTTTGCGGGGTCAATCCTCGCAAGGTTTGACCCGGGATCAAACTTTGACTCCGCAAAATAAGGGTGGTGGTGTTGATGTTGCCTGTTTTAATGCGTTTTTGGCTGCTGCCCTTCAAGGTGTTGTGCGCGAGGCTGTGCTCAGACATGCTCCTGCTTCTGCCTCTTGGTTCCTTCTGCTGGTGTTTGTGCTCTTGATGCAGGTGTTTCGGGTGGTATTGCCGTCAGAGTTGCTGGTCGTCTCAGTGAACTTGCTGCGGCCTGCCGTGAACGTGTTGATGTTGGCGCGGCTGGCAGGCGCTCTTCTGTGGGTAGAGCTGCTTCATGCCAGGTCATGAGCCCTGAGCTGTCTAGTGTTGTGTCCAGCACCCTCGTTGAAGTTGCCCCCGGTGCAACAAACCTCCATAGACCTGCTTTAGTGCCTTCCCCACTCCACTTTCACACCCCTGCACACTAGGCATCTGGGGAGATTGGCAGCTGCGAACTCTGTGTCTTTTGATCTCATTGTTTCTTGCTCCTCTTGCTGAGGTTAATCTTTCATAAATGCCCTCAAATTAAACAAATATGGTGAGCAGCTGGCCATTGGCCAAGTTCTAGCTCAACCCCAAGGCTGCAACTTGCGAGTCCAGCTCCAGTTAACCTGTGCGTGTCCAAGGCTGCAGCTCAGGCTGGCACTTAAGAGTCCTTGCTCAGACTTCTGCCAATGTCGTTCGGGGTGAATCAAGTCAGGGTCAACTTCGAATCGTGTACTTCAGTTAACACGCGTGTGCTTCCCATGCTGTCAAGCGCCGTTGAGCAGCCGTGTCACACACAAACAAGCCCAAACTTGGATACACAGGCGAACGCGCCCGGACATGTGCAGAAAGAAAGAGCGCCTGGAGATGGGAAGAGAGGAACGAGGACTCGAGGAACAGCCTCGTTTCTAACCTTCCTCACCCTCGGGTCAAAAAAACAAAGCAACACACACACTGAAGCATATTTCATGAAATATGCTTCTGTGATTTCTGTATACAAAAGATCTTATTTTGTGAGAGGATTTTTCAATTTCAACAACAGTGAAATAGAAATTCAAGGTTCAATATGACAAGTGCAGGTTTGCCTCAAGCTCAGAATCAGGCTCAGGCTGAGACGTGACTCGGAGCCCGGGCCGGAGTCAAAGTCGAAAATCATGATTTGACTCGCCAATCAAGACATTCTTGTTCTTGAGGACATCAAAAAGTTACTTGACATCATCATAATGCACTAAATCCTGGCTGTTCAGCAGTTGGCACCTATTTGAGCTATAGACTCGAAGAGAATGTTTGCGCGAATTTTGGGGCTATTTTCTGGGTGCTCAGGATTCCCAGAAATCAATGCTTTCACTGGCAGATGGACAAGATAAATATGACAACAGCAACCTACCAAGCCCCCCAGTGTCACTCTTCTCTCTCCGTGACATAGCCACAAAAGACGCGCATATCGCATTTCTCGCCATTTTTGCACTTTGTAACGCACCTTGCCGTGTCACAAGCCCTGCTTGCGTGCTACTGCTGCCTGTGTGCTGCCACCTGCTGCCGCTGTTCGCTACATCTGCTGCAGCTACTTGCTGTGCAAAAAACAGGCCCAAGGTCGCTCAGGTTTGAAGCTAATCCTGGGGAGAGTTCTGAGCAATCAGTTCCTTGGCCGGTTTGGTCGCTCTCTGGAGCACGAAGCCGCCTCGTTTACACGTGGCAAAAATCCCATAGGAGTATAGCGACCATGGGTGCAATTGAGTGGGCTGCCGCCCATTCTTGCTGACGCTCAGGCCTCATTTTTGCCTTGCTTACTCTCAACTTCCAACTTCTGTTGAACCCCCCACTCCTCCATTGAGACACAATGATGGCCCCCACCAACATGCAGGAGTCATCCCTCTCCCACAATGAATTTGCACTCTGCCTGCGATCACTTCTTCGACCTTCCTCGGCCCTGTCTCCATGTGAATTCGCCAAATGTATGCGCACGCTAATTCCCTCCACTGTTCCCGCGTGCCTGCGTTCGCTCCCGGGACCCTCCCCTGCCCTGTCTCCAAGTGAATTTGAATCGTGTATGCGAGCGCTAACTCCCACCCCTGTTTCTGCAGACTTTAGACAGTCTGACTTGCGGCCTGGACAACCAATTCTGCCCATAACTCGGCTCACGACTCGTGTTTTTCGCCGTCCCCTCCTGTTGACGACCCCGCCCCGTGCTTTCCCCTGTCCCCTCTTATTGACAACCCTGCGCGTTCTAGAATATTCTGATGACATCGTGTTCTTGTCCCACCCTCCAAATTTGGTGTATCACCTGCCTGCCCCTCTCCCTGACAACTCTATTATAATTGGAACTGTTGTCAGCATATGTATTCTCTTGTTCATGTGACAGGTGAGGCTAAATCAAAATACCAGGCTTCAAACTCACTGGCCTAACACTCCCAGACGAGTCTAAACTCGTCAAATACTGGCCAGGAGGACCCATGTGGTTCTGCTCTGATGCGGGATCAACAGGCCCATCAGCCGGTGTAGTATCATTTCTGTAGCGGAAATGTGAAAGACCCGTTATGGGTCCTCGACCTCTCTGGTGCAGAGACGCCTTCTCCTTCAAGTGTTTTTTTTTGACAAACATGTGTTGTTTTGGGTAGTGGGCTGTGGAGTTTTTCACGACAATTGGGACCTTGTATCTCAAGAGATCTTACCATAACTCAGTACCCTCACCTATGAGGCCGAACGAACTTTGGACTTGCCCAGACGACGGGGCCGCCAGGGCACAAGCCCCTGGTTGTCAACGTAGTAGTTGTAGGTCCAACGAAGAGGAAGAGGAGGGGATTGGTGTAACCAGCGACGTAGTTAAGGTGGAGGGTGAGGATCCGGACACCCCAGGTTATCAAAGGGGGGACAGGGTAAGGTTGGGACGTCAGCGATCTCGGATCGTGGGTGTGTTTCCCTTTTCCGCTCACAATGAAGCCCCGGGACCGTACATAACGATTCCCCAATATTGGTTTAATAAAACAAAGCAGCACACACACACAAAAAATTGCAGGCTCAGCCAGCAAATTCTCAAAACAGTTCACTCATATGAATTCCTAAAGTCTCAGCGGACACAAGTGTCCACTAGCAAGTTGGGTTAGGTCAGTTGGGTTGTCACCACCGAAGGGAGAAAAAAAGAAAAACAGCACCCTACCCGTGTTCGTGATCCTGCTCTACCTAAACTTAATATATGTTTCTAATTAATATACTGAGTATCACCCGCGGCCAAACACTGTCTGCACGTGCCCCCCAGGTACTGTGCCCCTACCAGTCTCTTGCCATGGGAAGCCCATGTGTGATGGCATGTTGTCATGAGTGATCTGACTGTATATGCGTTGTCTAGGTCTTTATCTTTTCAGTGTACTGGTCTGGGATCTGCTCAAGGTGGTTGACTCGGAGCTCTGTAAGTAAAAACGACACATTCTGGTGCCGGTTCCCAGGCACCAGCAACTTGAAGCCGTGGCCTAATCTTCCTTGCCCTCTTTTTCAAACAAAGCAACATACACACACGCATCCCCCGCTGGTATACCTATTGTCAATTTTAAAAGCACTACTCTCAAAGAAACTGAGGGTGTGTAGTAATATAATCTTCAATTGAATGTTGATTGAAGTCGAGATTTTGGCATGGGCACGCCGCAAAGTCACCAGCCTGATCGTACCCGCTTTCATATGTTGTCTACATCAGATCAAGCTTTCAGGATCTTGGAGCAGTGCACGGCAGGCGGCCAGTCAAGGACACGCACATGCACACGCAAATACACGCGCGCGTACGCACGCACATTCACAGAAATATATCCATACACACACATATGTGAAATGCATATACACGCACAAATACTCCGTCTCTCTGATGCACATATTTGTGACAGCCAAAAATGAAGAGAAAAAAAGTTGTTATGGCAAGTACTGAGATTATGCACAAACCTAGATCCGACTCTACTTTTAATTTTAATATCAAGAACATACAGCAATTTGGTTCGCAGAATTAAAATGCTAGCGCTCGGCGTTTGCTTCCTGCAGGCCTGCTCGTGAAATCCTGGCTGTTGAGTGGACTGACATATTGCGAGGGACGACTATCCTGATGAAGCACAACGTAATTTTGAAGATCAAAGTGTGTATGTGTGTTTGTGTGTGTAGGGGTATGAGTATTTGTATGTGTATGTGTCGTGACTGCCAGGAATTTTTGTGCGTGTGCTTGAATGAATTTGTGTGTGTCACGTGGGTGTATGGAAGGAGGAGTGTCGCATTGTACATGTATATGTTGTCGCGAAGAGTGAAAACAGTAGATAAGATTGGTTACTCACCCAATTTGATCTATTGACACCAAAAACAATCATGAAAAAGTTGGGAAAAATAATAATCGGATCCCAGGAATAACAAAAATCTTTTGGAGTAATAGGATTAGTCGTGACACGGAACATTTTTTTGTGTCATGTTGGAATAGGAACACACGAGTAGTAAACAAAAACGAACCTTGCTGACTAAATATGACTGTATCAAACAAGAAATAAAAGAGTAGTAAACTGGAAGGAAAACAAATGTGACGAGGTGCGAGAGATTGATGACATCACCGCATGATGATGGACCACTTTCACGCAATATTTGGCTTCGGGACACGTATTTTGGTTTCATTACCAAAGTGGTGAAACAGCAACAGTTTCAAAATATAACGCAACGGTTGGCATTGTTGCAGGCTGCAGCCGCAGGGGCCCAGATCTAGAGCCTGCTATTCCAGGAGAAATAGACTATTACACACCATGAACACCTATTACACAGAACCGCCCATGAAAGTACCTATTACAGACCACCAACTCAAAAATCGTTATTAGGCACCACCACCAAATGCTATTGCAGGAAACCACCTGACCCTACACACACACATGTGTGTGTGTGTGTGTGTAAATGCGTGTGTGTGTGCGCACGCGCATGCGCGCATGCGCACATGCGCGCGTTTGTGCACGTGTGTGCATGTCTTTGACTTTTGAGAATTTCGACCTGCTACTACCTCAGCCTCATGTGTGTGTGTGTATGTGTGTGTGTGCGTGTATGTGTGTGTGTGTGTGTGTATGTGTGTGTGTGTGTGTGTGCAGGTTTGCGTTTGATTTCTGCCTCAGTCTCCGCCTCCTCCTCCTCCATTGCTCTCTCCTCCTGGTCCATCCACCCCCCCGCAGCACTTCCATCTGTACAGTCACGATTGTGTCTCCCCCCCCTCTCATTGCTGTTTTGTTTGCCTGGGAGTGGTGTACTTATATGTATATGTATATATATACATATATATATCTATTATATATACATATATATATAGATTTTCTCAGCTCCCTCGCATCCTGTGACTCCTCAAGTTGTTTCTTATTGTTCAAAAAAGAATAAACCCACCGTATGCGCACTCGAGACTACAATGTATGTACACACATATGTACTCATATATGGAAATATATTTGTGTATAGATATTTGTATTTTATGTATGCATATATATACATATGTATATATATCTTATCTTTGTGTACATACATGTGTGTGTATACTTGTATCTCCATGTTCGTTTTTGTAGATGTAAATGTATTTATGTATCTATACATATACATACATGCACATTTAATTATGTGTACACGAAGATACATGTACACACACATGTGTACGTACATGTGCGAATGCACGTGAATATACATGAAAACGTAGATACATGTATATCCGTAAATGTACAAGAAAGTACATACATGTATATTAGTACTTGTATCCAAAATGTGGATATATGCATATTCGTCGATGTACAAGTTGTATTCACAACTAAATGTACAGGTTGTATATTTCTGAATCCCGCACTCTCTCACACACACACACGCACTGTCTTTGTGATGCTTCATGAATCTGACGAGTGATCCTAAATCTGGTGAATGTACACGAAGGCAAGCAAGGCACAGACGTTGTTGTGCAATGGACAGCATGCGAACATCTCCGAAAGAATACAGGAGGCCAGGCTCGTGTGTGAGAAGGCGTGCGATGGTGTGCGTGTGTGCCTGTGTGCGTGCGTGCGAGAGGGAGGTTTTGTGCGTGTTTTGTGTGGGTGTGGGAAATTCCTGTTGATGTGCCACATTGCAACCGTAGTTTTTGACGATTTCGTGGGCTTCTGCCCCAGCCCCCCCAGCCCCCCCCAGTACCTTCCGAGCCCATGTTCCTCCTGCGCTACAGCATGTGCGCTTATAGGTGCTGATGCAGATAGGTGCTGATGCCACAAGTCTTTTCTCATACGAAGTTGCATTTGTGAACGTGTGTATACACACATGTGCATGTGTATATGTGCATGTAAATTTAGAGGTTTATCATAGATGCTGATGCCACAGCTCTGTGCTCGTATGAACCTGCATTTGTGTATGTGTGTGTATATATATGTGCTTATATGACTGTGGTGGTCCACCATGGCCACGTTGAAAAAATGAAAGCGCTCAAACCCTCAAAAAAGATTTATAACAAAGCAATAACACCCTGGAA
>Ga0209491_10007490_pt1 | contig 14397 bp, 13 predicted proteins | sample BON02_FD_187213 | JGI IMG/M metagenome (GOLD analysis project Ga0209491, IMG submission 187213) | Freshwater microbial communities from Lake Bonney liftoff mats and glacier meltwater in Antarctica - BON-02 (SPAdes) (version 2) | ecosystem: Environmental > Aquatic > Freshwater > Ice > Glacier... | reverse complement strand
TTAAATTTTAATTATATATATAAAAGGTATATTTTTAAAAATATTTTTAAATAATATTTAATCATAGTATCAATTATTAGATTAGAAATAAATTTTGAAATAATATATTATTAAATAATAATATAAACATAATTTTATTTTCAAAATAAAATTTAAACTACATTATATTTAATTAGTAATACACTATAAAAAACAAACTACGCTTATTTATTAGAGGATAAGCCCATTATAACATCCATTCTTATCACTATTAATAAACCCTAAACTGTTGTTTACCATTTTATATGTTAGGATTGAGTTAATTGTATAGTTTTTACCTGTTATAGGTGATGGTAATTTTAAATTAATACATTTATTTTCTGTTTTATAATTTACACATTTGAAGATTTAAAATGGGATAACATTTAAGTTGAAATATTTTAAAAAACTTACAGGTTGTCCCATTTTAAATCTTCAAGTGTTAAAACATCTATCAATCATTAGATTAAAAATAAATTTTAAAATAATATAATATTAAATAATAATATAAATATAATTTTATTTTGAAAATAAAATTTAAAATAAATTATATTTAATTAGAAATAAATTTTAAAATAATATATTATTAAATAATAATATAAACATAATATAATAATATAATTTTTTTATTAATATGAATAATAATATGAATAATAATATGAATAATAATATGAATAATTCAGGTTCTATGCCTACAGGTTCAATACCTTATACAACACAACCTATTATAAATGATATTACACAATCATTACCTAATATATCATCGGAAACTATTATTTCTCTTTTAAATAGTGGTGTTGATTTAATGAAACTTTATTCTGATAAAAATTATATGTCAGAAAAAGGAATAAATTTTGATTCAGACATGAGAAGTCCTTCAACTAATATATATCAAAAAAATTTTTCAGGAACATCAAATGTGTATTCACCTTATTTATATTATAATAAAAATGGCAATGATAATGAACTACCTGAAGAAATAAATTCTGTTTTAGGAGCAACAACTATCAATAGACCAATGACTACTATGGCAACTGCCACCACCAAAGCACCAAGTACTACTATGTATACAACTACCACCAGAGCACCAACTACTACTAGTGCTCCAACCACCACCAAAGCACCAAGTACTAGTATTTATACAACTACCACCAGTGCACCAAGTACTAGTATTTATACAACTACCACCAGTGCACCAAGTACTAGTATGTATACAACTACCACCAAAGCACCAAGTACTAGTATTTATACAACTACCACCAGTGCACCAACTACTATGGCAACTACAAGCACCAAAGCACCAAGTACTAGTATTTATACAACTACCACCAGTAGTGCACCAACAACTACTATGTATACAACTACCACCAGCGCACCAACTACTAGTGCTCCAACCACCACCAGTGCACCAAGTACTACTAGTGCTCCAACCACCACCAGTGCACCAAGTACTAGTATTTATACAACTACCACCAGTGCACCAAGTACTAGTATTTATACAACTACCACCAGTGCACCAAGTACTAGTATTTATACAACTACCACCAGTGCACCAACTACTAGTGCTCCAACCACCACCAGTGCACCAACCACTACAATAAATTTCGCTAATGCGACCGAGCAATTACTAAATCCTCCTAATGATAAGCGCACCTATTCTTCGATTACAGGTGGCAGTGACAATTCTATGTTATATTCTGATAACTCTTGGACCCCGCAAACACAAACAATAGAACAATATATTACTATAGATTTAGATTCTAATAAATATATAAAAGGAACAGTAACACAAGGAGATAAAAGATTTAGTGGATGGGTAAAAACATATAAAGTATCGACTTCTAAAAATGGTAGAGCTTATTATTTTATTACAGGTACAGGAACATCACAAGATATAAATAGTGCTCACATTTTTACAGGAAATACAGATAGGAATACAGAAGTAGTAGTAACATTTGATTTTCTAATACAAGCAAGATATGTTAGATTTCACCCAGTAAGTTATAATGGTTTAATGAGTATGAGAGCAGGTGTCATTGTTTTAAAAAATAATTTATTACTTACTTAAAAAATACATCATAATGTCATTAGAAAAAAAACTATTACATCTTTGTTTTAATATAATATTATCAATTTCTTTTAATGGCATATCAATGAATACTATATTATTTGTATTTTTATTATTTAATTTTAATATTAAATCATAATTTTTATAATCTTTATTACAACATAATATAATTCTAGAAACATTATTATTTGCATTATTATTTTTATTATTTTCATTTTTATTTTTAATGTATCCAAAATACTTTATATATCTCAATACCTGTTCTATAAAATCAATACCATCACAATACAATGGTTTAATTTCTTTTATTGTATTAAAAAAATGTGATGTCATTTCTAAATCTTTAGCAATAGATGTAATATAAGTTGTTGGTAAAAAATTATTTTTAAATTCGGGATATTTAATTACTATCATTAATCTTAAAACCTCAAGTTGTTTTAATTCATAATCTTGTGTTTTTTTTAATAATACTATATTTTTCAAATAAGATTCATATTTTTTATTACTATTACTTTGAATACCATTATTGTTTTTATTACAATTATTAATATTATTAGTATTATTAGTATTATTCTTAGTATTAGTATTATTCTTAGTATTAGTATTATTATTATTATTATTATTATTTTCATTTTTTAAAATAGTCTCTAGAGTATCTTTTTCTAATGCTTTAATAATTGTATATCTTTCTATATATAAAGGTTGTATTATTGTATCTTGTAATAATAAATCTAATAAAATATAAGTTGAATTCATATCGCCATTCCAAAATATGTAAGTTATATTATTAGTAGTGTTATTATTACTATTGATATTATTATTATTATTGGTATTATTTAAAATAGTTAAATTTGGTATTCCTTTAATGACTTCACAAGTTTTATAATAACTTTGGTTTGTTGTTTCTTTAGTATTAGTTAAATAACGATTTGTTAAATATGTAAATGTTCCTAATCCTATAAATGATATTCCAGTCCATAAATGATTTTTATTTAATGTTAAAGTTATTAAATCCATAGTAAATAGTTTTTTTATTTATAAAACTAATTATATTATGAAAATAAATATATATTTAAAATAGAATTAATAAATAATAAAAAATCTAAATACTTATTAATAGTGATTTAAATTTATATAATAAAATAATAAAATAATAAATTTATAACTTTATAATTGTATAACTTTATATTAATAATTAACAAAAATGAGTAATAAAAATGTAAATTATAAACATAATAGTGTTATACACGAAAATTATTGGTTCCAAGATTTACCAAATACAATTTTTAATTTAGATTATACCTTAAAGATAGTTCCAGAACAATCAATGACTTATCCTGAAAAAATTAATTCCCTTGTTCGTTTAAGTATCTATTTGGGTCTTATATTAGGTCTTTTTTATTCTAATTATTTGTATTTATATATACCTATTATTACAATGTTAATGACTTATTTATTATATATTTTCCGTTTAGAACACGTTGAAAATATATTAGCACAAAAAGGCCCTCATTCAACATTAACTAATTTAAAAAATAATGTTAATAAATTAAATACAAATTCACAAACTAATTTTACAAAAGAAGAATTAAAAAAATTACAAAAAACATTAGGTTTAAGTGATGAAGATTTACGTAAAAAAGGTTTAGATTTAAAAACTATGTCGGGAGAAGATTTTCAAAATGTATTAAATATTAAAACCTGTTCTAAACCATCAACCAATAATCCATTTATGAATGCTTTAGTTTATGATAGTAGAACGAAAGACCACTCTTGCGACCCTATTAATCCTGATAATCAAGAGAAAATAGAAGAAGAATACAATAAATATTGTATTAAAGATATAAGTGATATATACAATCACAATAGTGGGCGCCGTCAATTTTATACAATGCCTTCTACTACTTATCCTAATAATCAAGAAGGATTAGCCAACTGGCTTTATAAAACACCACCTACTTGTAAAGAAGGCAATGGTGCTCAATGTGTTGCCAATTATTATACACCATTAAATTCAAGTCTTCTTACACCTGGTTATGGTTAATCTATTTAGATAGATATTTAATTTTATTACTTACACTTACAATTACATTCCGTCTTTCCTGTTTTACCTCTTACACCTTCTATACCACGTGCACCTTGACCTCCTGATTTTCCATCAGGACCTATGAGACCTTTATCACCTTCTTCTCCTTTTTCACCTTTATCGCCTTTATCACCAGTTGGTCCTTGCTTACCAATTGGTCCTTCATTACCAGTTAATCCCATTTCACCATTACGTCCTTTATTTCCTGTTGTACCAGTTGCTCCTTGTTCTCCAATAGGTCCTTGAATACCAATAGGACCTTGACTACCTAGTTCACCTTTATCACCTTTTTCTCCTTTTTCACCATTATTTCCTGATGGACCAATATTTCCTTGTAATCCATTTTTACCTATTATACCTGTTGGACCAGTATATCCTGTATTACCTATAGGACCTTTATCTCCTATAGGACCTTTTGGACCAAGATTATTAGGATTTTCTCTACATAATTTAATCATTACATTTTCTAATTCTACTTTATCTATTGCTATTAATGGGTCAATTCTAGTTTCAATCGTATTTATTTTTTTTTCTAATGTAGCTATAGTTTGACAAGAAGTAATATATTTATTCATCAAAGCAATATGAGAAGCTTTTAATTTATTCATTTCATCATTTAATTTATTTATATTTTCAAGAGATTTATTTAATAGTGTTGCTAGAGTATCCATTATCTTTTTAGAAAAAAGATAAGAAAAATATCTTTAGATATATTATTAAATTATAAAGTAATTTATAAAATTAACCGATTATAAATTAACCTATTACAAATTTAACTATAAAACACTACTAATTTGTTCTATATATTTGTTTAATTTAGTTTCTTTCATAGAGCAATAATTCATTAAGTTATCATACATTTTTGTTTTTTCTTCTGTATGTTGCTTACTTTCTAATTCTTTATATAAATTTATTACAATATTAATTTCACGTTCATTCCATAATCCATATAAAAATTTATGTATGTCTTTTAATTTATTAATATTAATCGTTTCTTTTGTAGGTTCTTGATAGTTTTCTTTTTTTATTTCTTCTTTAGTATCTATTGTATTAGTATTAATAGTATCTATTGTATTAGTATTAATAGTATCTATACGATTATTTTCATTAGTTTCATTTCTTTGTTTATTTTTATGTTTATTTTTATTAGAAGTATTTGTATTATTAATTGATGTATTAGTATCATATGATGTATTATTAGTATTATTATTATTATTATTAATATTATTAATATTATTAATTGTATTTGTATCATTTGTTGCTATAGTATTATTCACTTCATTATCATTTAATAACTCATTTGTTAATGTATCAATATCTAATGAATTAATACACATTTTTGCTATTAATATAGGATTTTTTTGCATTAATCTAATAATATAGTAATCTAGAGTATGTTGAATTGTAGCATATTCACTATAAGCATTTTTTAACATTTTTAAACCTACGACAGCATTATTGAAAATATATGTCATATCATTATTTTTATCATTCCAATACCATTCAACACTTTTTTGTATAGGTATATACAAATTATGTAAATGTTCTCTATTATCACCATACATAAACCTTATAATTCCTTGAACATACGTTGGTGAATTAAAATGAATACTATTATTATGAATACTTATTTTTGTTCCAGCATCAAGAAAACGCAAGAGTGATAATTTAATTAAACAACTAAATGGGTCTATTATTACATTATGTTCTGTTTTTTTCTGAAATAAAGACTTTAATCCTTGTAATGCCCCTGACGTGATTATTTCATTCATTTTATATAATTTTATTAATTTTAATTAAATAACTTTTTAAAATTTATGTTTATACTTAAAAAATTGATTTATTTATAATAAAAAAATTGATTTTTATTATTTAATATTATAATTAAAATATAACTATTGTGTAAATTCATAAATTCGTTAAATTAATAAAATGAATCCTATTTATAATACATTACAAAATATGACACAACAAGATAATCAAGGTAATCAAGTATATCAAGGTATGCCTCAACAACAATTTATTATTAATAATCAAGGACACTATATTCCTGTGATGATGATGCCTGCTAATCAACAACAAATACAACACAACCCGTTTATTGTTATGAATCAACCTCAAAATATGATGAATTTTCATATGGTTCAACAACAATATCAACAACCTCAATTTATGAATGCTGGTCAAAATCCTTTTATTATGTTACAACAGCAACAGCAACAGCAACAGCAACAGCAACAGCAACAGCAACAGCAACAGCAACAGCAACAGCAACAGCAACAGCAACAGCAACAGCAACAGCAACAGCAACCTATTATACAAGGTAGTCCAATTGATAATGGTAATGGTAATGGTAATGGTATTAATAATATTATTGAAAATGACGATAATATTATTGCTAATTTTATGGGTAATGTTGCTTTAAATCAACAAGATAATCCAGCTAAACCTAAAAAAGATACTTCATTTAAACCTTCTAAAGATAATAGCAATGTTATTAAATATATTGAACCATTAATAGATAATGAAGCACATTTTGATGCTATTAATTTTCCTAATGAAAAATATAAAACAATAACACTTACAGGTGAAGATAAAGAGCGTGAAGCGAAAGATATAAATGATTATACTTTAAACACAGGAAAAATTATTCATAAACATAATATAAATATTCATAAAAATACTATAAAAGGATATGCTAGTATTTATGTTAGATGTAGTAATCAAAATCGTATTAGTATTAATACTCAAATGACAGCATGTTTAAAGTATGCTAAAGAAAAATATTTAATATTAAAAGGTGTTTATATTGATGATGGTGTTAGTGGAAGAAACGGTAAAAACTTAGAAAATGGTGAGATTGGATTTTGGAAAGATTATATTGATAATGATACAAATTTACTTATTTATTCACCAGATAGACTAACCCGTCATTTATTTAGTGGTCTTCTATTTCTTAATACAATGCAAGAAAAAAATATTGATGTTCATTTTGTAAATAATGAAGTTATTTATAATAAACGTATTAGTGCTATGACTAAAAGTTCTATTCAACAAGAATTACAAACTGCTGAAAAATACAGTAATGATACTAGTGAAAAAATTAAAGGCACTATTAATCGTTTAAAAAATGAAGGTAAATATATAGCAGGACGAGTTCCATATGGTTATAAACGTATTAAAATTGAAGGACGACTTATACAAATTGAAAATCCTATTGAAAAAGAAACTATTAAAATAATTAAAACACAATATAATAAAATTTGGAATAGATTTGAAGACTATTCAAATGATATTCCTAAAAAAAGTAAATATTATATTATTAAATATTTAACACAATGGTGTGTTCATCAACATATTAAAGATAAAGAACAAAAATATTTCACCGAGCATCGTCTTAAAACTATAATTTATTAGTAAAATTATTTAATTTTAATTATTTAAATTTTTTTTAGTTTAATTAAATAAATTATTAAAATATAACCTATTTATATATTAAATAACATAAATAAAATAAATAAAATAAAAAGAAAAATAATATATATATTAATAAAAACTATATATTAATAAAAATGAATAAAGAAAAAATGATTGAAGATTTTACAAATTTTCACGATGTTAAAACAAAAACTATTAATTGGTGTAGTAAAATGCGAAGTGAAGGTTTATTAACTCCAGAACAATTTGACGATTGTGTTGCTACATTTAAAGATGGCACAACTGGTGTTTTACCTAAAGAATTTAAAACTCCTTCTACTGGTATGGAACATAATTTTTCATTATATAATACCCGTTCTAAAAAATTAACTCCTAAATTATCAAATGAAAATACAAATACTGTAATGTTAGTTACAAACAACAGTGATTATATGGCGTGTGATACTAATAATGAATTGTATTTTAAAAGAGATATTAATGATTCAACATTAAATCAAGATGAATTTTATTTTACATTAATACCTCAAAATAATAATGTCTATTCAATTATGTCTCCTTATGGTAAATATTTAATAGCAAATACTGAATGGGGAGTCAGTTTTACAGGTACTAGTATAGGAACAATGGCTTCTTGGACTGTTAGTATATTGAATAACAAAGTGTTATTTGAATCAATACACTATACTAATTTTTATTTAAGTTTTAAAAATGTTGAAGAACCATTAAAACTTATTTATGGTAAAAACGAAAGCGTACAATGGTTAATGATTGCTAAAAAAGAAACACAAGTAAATAATAAATATGGAGAATATACTGGTGTTGAATATAGTGTTACAAAAGAAAATATACTAACGAGTCTTAAAAATTTAAATAATGATAAAATTGCTTTAGAAAATATGAACAAAGGATTTTCAGCATTACAAAACTCAATTAGAGATAATTACGAAGAAATTGAACAATATATGAAAGAGAGATTAAATTATGATAGAAAATTATTTGATAAAACATCATTATATTATGGTAATCGTGTTCGTTCTATTAATGAAAGTAGCACTATCTTTAGATCACTACGTAATGTATTAATTAATAATTTACCTAAACCCAATGGTGTTAATTTAACACAGCAACAAATCAATACCTATCTTTCTCAAATTGCTGAAGAGAAACATAATTATTTATACGTGATAGAAACAGAAGTTAATAAGATAAAAAATAAATTAATTGATATTAATAAAAAACTTGAAGAATTTACTAGTGATTATAATAGATTTCTATTAGATATCAAAAATGAAATTAACAAAGCAAAAGAAAGAATACAACAAAATAATCTTATTATGGGAAGACAACAAGATAATTATGAAAAAATAAATGAAGATGTGGCTTACATTTCTAATAAACAAGATAAATATCAAACTCTTGATGAACAACTTAAACTTAATTTAGAAATAGTGGATAATTATAAACAACAAAATTCACTAATGACTAAAATATATCCTATTATCATAATTATATTAATATTGTTATTAATTTATTTAATTTATTTAACAAGTATTAAATTTATGGATAATATTTATTATAAATATTAATACTTTTACTCAAAATGATATAATTCTATCCATTTTTTATATCTAGGGACTAATACATTATTTTTAAAATCTTTATTAAATATTAAATTACAATCAAATAATTTATTTGATAATTTATAAATATTTGATAAATTATAAGATGTTAATTGCTCTTTACTTTTTTTACTATATTTATTTTTACTATTTTTTTTTATTTTTTTATTTTCGTTTTCTTTATAATTTATTTCTTTATAACAAGTTAATAATAAATTATATTTTTTTGTAGTATTTATATTTAATTTATTAATTTTTTTCAAAAAATTTATTATTTGTATTGTAAATGTTTCTGGAATATTATTTTCTTTTATAAGACCATCATTTAATTTAAAGTTATCTAGAATAGAATATAAATTAGTTAAATGTTTTTCATTAATACCTTTAAATCCTGTACCTATAACATAAAATTCACCACTATCAGGATTACTTGTATAAGGTTTAAATAAATTTACTTTTTCGAATGTAATAAAATAAAGATATAAGAAACCTATAAAAAAACTTGTAGAATTTTTTGTTTCATGACTAGTATATATATAAGGTGTAAAATGTTTTATAATACATGAACCTCCTATACTACTACACGCTAATACCATTATTACCTGTGCTAAATCTAATTTATGTAATAAAAAAGGATCATTATCTGTTCCTAAACCTCCATCACCACAAATTAAATCAAGTTTATCATCTTTATTTTTTAACCATTTATTATTTATATAATCTCTAAACCATTTTATATTTGTAGTATTAGTAATATCACCCGTATCATCTTCGCCCCATAACCATTTATTTGGATTATTTTTTATTAATTTATAGTCATCTTTAAATATTTTACCTTTACCATATATTTCTTGATTTTTTAAACTATTAGGATTAAGACTATTAGCTATCCAATCATAATGATTTAAATTTATATTTTTCCTCTTTTTTTTTGTAAAATATTTTAATCCTTCTATCATATTACCAGGTGCTTCAGCAATATGAAAAACTTTAAATTTTTGTGGTTGGTATGATTTCTGGTGTTGGTATGGTTTTTGATGATGTTGAACTTTATTTATATTATATCTTGGAACAATATCATCAAAAACTTCTAATATTTCCCATAATTTACAAAACGCATTTGAAAATTTTATTGGTAAATTTTTATAATTTATATTAATATATGTATTTACACCTCTAGTAAAATCTGCTTCTATTGACCTAACTTCTTTTTCATTTACACTAATTTCTTTTGCATTTGCACTAAATCCTTTTTCATTTGTTGGTAAATTAATTTCATATTTTAATGAATGTGTAGTATTTTTTACACTCTCTATTTTATTATAATCTTCATTTAATATATCAAAATTATAAGACTTACATAATTTAAAATTATCTAATCCTTTTTTTACTAATAATTTTGTTTCATTATAATTATAATTAATAAGATGATAATTTATTGGATTATCTAAACTATACATATTACTAACTATTTTATAAAGTAATTTTTTATCTTTATTATAATTATTTAAATTATGTTGTTTTGAAAATTTTTGGAATTTTGAGGTTTTTGAGGTTTTTGATGTTTTTGAGGTTTTTGAGGTTTTTGAGGTTTTTGAGGTTTTTGATAATTTTAATGCTTTAGAATTTTCATTATTAAATAAATTATTTAAATTAAATATATTATTTAATTGATTTTTTGATTTTTTTGTTTTTTTTATTGTTGTTTTTTTTATTGTTGATCTTGTCATTATAAAAAATTTATTATATTAGTATATTAATATATATATATATAATTAAAATTTAATAATATATTTTATATATATAATTAAAATTTAAAATTTAAAATTTATAAAACTCACGAATAATAATTTGCAACCCTAATTTTAAACAATCTAAATATACTAAACTTTCAAAGTTTGAAATATGTTTTTCATATTTAATATTTAAGGCTTCTAGTTCTAGTGATTCTTTATTGTGTATCAAATAAAATAACTACATGATGAATATAAATATCTTTACCTGAAAACTGTAGAAATAAACTAATAAAATCAGGGATAAATTGTGCTTCTTGATTATTAAATAATTTTTGTAGCACTTCTGTTTCTTAATGATTAAGAGTTTCTATAGTATTTTTATACAAATGAACCTTTATTGAAGTTTTACTCCAATATGTAAATGTATATTTAAACTATAGAATTATCTAGTGTGTAAAAAACAAACTACACTTATTTATTAGAGGATAAGCCCATTATATCCTAATATACAAACTAACAAATCATTAGTTTGGTCTATTACTGAAACTACATCATTATTAACTACTAAATTATTAACAAAAGATTTGTTGAAATAGAATATACTCCAGAACACACTAAACCTAAACTTGAATATATAATGACGGATGATGATATTAATGAACTTTTATCTAAATATGGTTATGTTATGGATTAAATAAGTTTTATAATTTTTATATTTTTTAGTATTTTTATTTAATTCGGTTATTATCAATAAAATAAAAAATAATTAAATTTTAATAAACAATTACTATTTAATTAAAACTAAAGCTAAACATGTTAGAGTTTATTACTGAATTTATTTCAAATAACACACAAATGGTTATTGTAGCAGTTATTGCTTTAGTTATTATTGTTGGAATGTATATGTTTAAACCACAAATGTTTAAAAAGCATGAAGAACAGCAATTTCAAGTTCCTGGTATGGATATGGATATGGATATGCAAACACAAATGGAAATGCCTATGAATAATGGTATGTGTAATGTGGATACAGATGTTTGTCAATCTCACCAAGAAATGGAACAACAACAAATGACACCTGAAATGCAACAACAAATGATGCAAGAACAACAAATGATGCAAGAACAACAAATGATGCAAGAACAACAACAACAAATGACACCTGAAAATGAAATGAGAACTGAAATGTAATTAACAATAATTAATTAAAATATATTAATTATAAAAACAAGGAAAAACTAATATTTATAAAAAAAATTGATTTTTATTGTATAATATTGATAATTATAATGATTTAAAACAGTTTTAAATCTAAGAATGATGGGTTTAAATAATAATAAAAATAAAGATAAAAACGGTAAAAAAAATCCAAACAATGATTGGACAAATGATACTAATGGAAATGGAAGATAAATATATAAAATAATATTTTATATATAAACTATTCAAATTTTTTTTTTATTTTTTTAATTAATTATTTATAAATTAAATAATAAAATATATATTAATAATAAAAATATATATTAATAATAATAATAATAAATAATATATATTAATAATATAAATCATAAATATTAATTTTAAAATGGTTGTTGGAAATACATCAAAATATGTTGAAGGATTTGAATCATTTACTACTGATGATGAAATGATGCTTGCTAATTTAAAACAAGCAGTTAATTACACTAAAGCAAATATGGCTATTAGTAATGTTGATAAAGAATTATCAAATGTTAATCGTAATAACAATAATTCTCCCCCTACCGTCCCTAAAGGTAGAACTATAAATTCAGATATACCTATGGCAACTAAATCTAAAAATAATACAATTGAAAGAAAAGAACCTACTTTACCCACAAATAGTAAATCAAATAAAAATAAAAATAATAAAAAAAATAAAAATAAAAAAAATATGATTAATGATATGAATGATGATATGAATGATGATATGAATGATGATATGAATGATGATATGAATGATGATATGAATGATGATATGAATGCTGATATGAATGCTGATATGGATGATAATATGAATGCTGATATGAATGCTGATATGAATGCTGATATGGATGATAATATGGATGATAATATGAATGCTGATATGGATATGAATGGTGATGATGATATTGAAGAAGGGTTTCAAGGTTCTCAATACATAGAATGTCAAACTTTAAGAAAAATACTTATTGCTTTACTTATCACATTTTTAGGTTATATGGTCATTTTAAGTTTTACCAATAATTTAATCCCTATTTCAACTTATGCTCCTCATTTAAAACCATTTAAACATTTTATCTATGGTGGATTATTTTTTCTTATTATTTATCTATGTTTAGAAGTATTTTAGATTTGATATAACAGGTCTCAACAAAGGTAAACTCCTTGCACGTCTTGTGAAAGGAGGTAATTGTTTACCACACGAGGAATTTAAGCAATACCTCAATTCATATGTTTTACAAGACTATGAAACCATTGCCAAAGCTGGTCGTATAGACTACTATAATGGTGTAGCAATCAAGACCGACCTCAGAGAAGATATAGTGAATACTTTCCTGTACAACCGTGATGCTGGCCCTAACACGTTTGAACGTGTAGTTGAGGCTATGCGTAAGGGCTTACAAGTCAGCTCATGCAGTTCTCAATATTTCACGTCTTGAATTGAATGAGGTCAGCACTGAATAAAGTGTCCTGGATATGCCCATTTTTCATAAAATCTCCCGAAAGGATGAAATTTTTTTTACATTTCAACACTATATATTTTATAATGTATGCTTAAAAAAGGAACACGAATACCATAACCTTTGACACGATATGTTTTACCAACATTCAATTGGGCGTAATCTTCAGCATTATTAAAGTCACCTTTCCACCATACATTAGAAATATTATAAATTTTATTTTCAGTGCTAATAATATAATAATTAAAATTACTTTTATAATTCACAACATATTTTTCTTTTATTGTAATCTCTTTTTCAAATTCTGTATTGTAAAATAATATAAGATTAAAACTAAAAGCAAATAGAATAATGCCTATAAATACTTTAAGAAAAAAATGGTCAAAATAATCCATTTTATTAGTATTACTATAGTTGGTTAATTTAAATTGATCTAAATTGATTTAATTAAGTTAATAGATTGTATTAATATTAGGTTTATCCTTAAATAAACTAGAGTGTTTATAAATTGATAAATCCAAAAGAGATTTTAAAAGCCTTGACTTTATTTTAATGTTATTATATTTAAATTAGATATTTATTTATTTTTAATTATTTAATTTAATTAAATAATTAATTCAAACTATATTTTAATATTACAGTAAAATAAATATTATATAATGGACTTATCCTCTAATAAATAAGCGTGGTTTATATATTATAAGTATAGTTTATTTAGTTAATAATATAATTTATATTTTAATTTGCACTA
>Ga0209491_10007488_pt1 | contig 14399 bp, 19 predicted proteins | sample BON02_FD_187213 | JGI IMG/M metagenome (GOLD analysis project Ga0209491, IMG submission 187213) | Freshwater microbial communities from Lake Bonney liftoff mats and glacier meltwater in Antarctica - BON-02 (SPAdes) (version 2) | ecosystem: Environmental > Aquatic > Freshwater > Ice > Glacier... | reverse complement strand
TTCTTCCCTCCCATTTTAATTGAGTGATCATTTGTGAGACGGATACATGACACGCTTTTTCTTGTGCTACCTGAAGAATAGCAGCATGATCCGAAGAGAGCTCCATCGGGACAGATACTACTAGTGTGGTCCTTCCTGATTGAAGCAGAGAGAAGCCAGCACCTAGAAGGTGGACTTTGCCTATAGCGGTTTTGATGTCGTCTTCCGAGATTTTATCGAGCTTCCGACGCTGTCGCACGCGTTGGGTCAGGTCAGAGAGGGAGATAAGCCCTCCATTAAGCGGGCGGGTAAGGAGGCAGATCTCGATGATTTGGACGGCTAGTTCGTAGTAGAAGTCACCGACGCCGAGGAGTTGGGCCCAGAAGCCTTTGTTGGAGGCGAGGGGGTCCACGCCGATGCCGGCGCACATTTTGTTGAACTGGGTGTTGGGGGAGGGAGGGAGGGAGGGAGGAAGAGAGTAGAGAGAATGAGAAAGCGAAAACATAATCTCTACAGACGGTAATGCTTGTGCTAGTAGCCAGTAAACTGGTGCGTATGCTGTCTGGCAAACGCAAAGCACGCTGAAGCTCGTGTACCCGCCCCAGCCTCCCCACCCCGGCCTTCACACACACGCACGCTTACCTCCGCACGCAGGACCGGGTTGGCATTGATGTCCTTCTTGTGCTTCCTTGCAAACTCTTCCAAGGACTCCTTGAACGTGGCCATGAGCCCGGCGACGTGCTGGATGTTTTCCTCTTGCAGCTGATTGCCCAGGGTGGTGAATTCCTTTGTTTCCTTCTCCTTCCGCTTGATGGACTTGACGCCCACGCCCCGACGCATGATGCTGCCTCGCTGCTAGCTGGCGCTGTGGGCTTGGAGATGAGGAGGCCTGTGAAAATGTGCCGGTGGGGTGCAGAGAGGGCTTGAGTTAGTTGTGCGCGTTTGTAGAGGTGGCTGGGAGCGTGGGGCAAAGTGTGGAAGTGGTGCGTGCGGGTGATCGGCCGAACGTGCCTCTTCGTTTGCAGCGCCGCGTGTGTACGCAGACGTGGTCACTGGTAGACCAGGACAGCGGCAGCAGACGCTGCAGGACATGCTGCACGTGCTGTGTGGCCTGGTGGTGTTGTCGTACGCGGGTTTGTGTGTCCTTTGTGGGCACAAAAGAGGCAGGAGCAGTTGCTAGCTAGCTAGTCAGTTGACTCATCATTTCATCCCACCTCAAAACATCCCACGCACCACAGACACGCAGAGCAAGCGATGATCACCCTACGACGGCTGGCACCACGCGTGCAGCAGCAGCACCGCCTCGTCAGCGCGAGCAGCAGAAGCTGGAGCAGCAGCAGCAGCAGTCGCGTCCCACCACCCTGCGTCCGCCGGAGACCCCTCCAAGCAGCCTCTGCCCTCCCCACCTATTCTCCTCCCAACCTACACCGCCTCCTCCTCCTGCAACCTTGCAAGCGCAGCTTCAGCCAAAGTACGTAGATGTAGCGGTTAAGCTCTATGTCGCTATCATCCGCCTGTCCCGTGTGTCTATTGCGTGTACTAGATGGTGCATGGTTGTGCGGGAATCAGATGGGCATGGACTCGAGGGGGGGGGGGGTGCTCTGCCTCCACGCACTCGCAATATGCCTCAACGTGAGAATTGTAGAAAGATGTGACCTGCCATTACTTTCCGTGTACGATTGAATTATTCAAGCGCGCTTCACGACTCAGCAAGCTCACACAGCGTACCCTCACTCACCTCACCTCAACCACCTACTCTCACACACGTCATTTCTAGACGCAGCCCGCGCCGCCCAAGCCCGCGACCTCTCCGAGAAAAACAAGCGCCTAGGCCTCTACGCCATCTCCATCGTCATCGCCGTCACTGGCATCTGCTACGCCTCCGTCCCTCTCTACAAAGTCTTCTGCCAAGCCACCGGCTTCGGCGGCACGACCAGGCGCGTGGATTCCCTCGAGTCTGTTGTAGGGACAGCACCAGCAGATAAGGTCCGACCGATCAAAATTGTTTTCAATGCTGATGTTTCTGATACGATGCCTTGGAAGTTCTACCCTACTCAACCTGACATTCTAGTAGTGCCCGGCGAGACTGCTCTCGCTTTTTTTACTGCTAAAAACAAGACCGACAAGGCCGTTATTGGTGTTGCGACTTATAATGTATTCCCTCCGAAGGCTGGGTTGTACTTCAATAAAATTCAGTGTTTTTGCTTTGATGAGCAGAGGCTCAAGCCACGGGAGGAGGTTGATATGCCCGTGTTCTTTTTCGTGGACCCCGAGATGTTGAATGATCCGAGTATGGAGAACGTTCATGAGATTACCTTGAGTTATACGTTTTTCAAGACGGACGAGGATAGTGAGGAGGAGGTGCAGGAGTTGCTGAGGAAGAATGTGAACTACCCTGGTTCTGTGGGAGGGGGGCATGGGAAGGTTGGGGCGGCAGCTACGGTCTCAGTGTGAGGAGCAATATTTGGAATGTAAATCTGAAAGAGATGAAAAGATGGAAAATAACTCAAAAATGGTCTATCTTCTGGCAAAACCACGCTTGTTCTTCTGCTACATCTCTCTGTAAACTAGTCGAAATGGAGACACACGAAACCGCAGACCCAAGGGCAGACACCCACATTTGGGTATTATTATTTTTGTTGCGCCTGCATTTTCAGCTTAAATGAAATATAATTTTCTACGACGATACTTAAACAACAGGAACACGAATTTGCTTCCACCTTTCTTTTTCTTTCTTTCGTCCGTCACGCCCCCTCCCCCTCCCTCAGCCGTCTAGGCCACGCTCTTTCCAATCTCTCCCACACGCACACCTAAATCAACCTCCACCCAAAAAGGCAAGAAGAATAAATCACCCTCCCCTCCCTCCCTCCCCTCCTCGTCCTCCTTAAAATCGCAGCTTCTTGTAAAAGTAGCTCGTGCCCTGGGACTTCCTCTCCGACTTGGCAGCAGCGGCCGCTTGGTCCAAATAACGCTCCTCGAGGGTCTTGCGAATCGCGCGCCGCAATGCCTTCTTGTCATCGGTCTGCTCCTCCGCCTTCTTCAGGTCAATGTCCACCGCGTAACGCGTGGGCAGGATATGGGTGTAGTTCAAGGACTTAATGAAAGGCTTCACCTTCGTCTTACGCTTGATGGTCTTCTTGTTCATCGTACGGGTGACCTTGCGAGGGGCGACATCAATACCACACACAATAGCGTGGGGGAACTTCTTGTCAGCGGAGCCTTCGTCGAGCGCTTTGACGACCACTGCCTTCTTGCCTGCGTAGCGGCCGGCGAGCACCACCACTACCTTGCCGGGCTTGATGCTGTTGTTTTAGGGGGGGAAGGAGGGAGGGAGGGAGGCGTGAGTAATTTGGTAAGGATAAAGATGAGCAGAGCATTGAGAGATGAGACACAGGAACCCAGTATTCCTGCTGCCGCAGCCAGCAGCAAGGAGTGACTGTGAGAGGCCTAATCACTGCGCAAGCGCATCCAGACCCAGAACCCTACGCTAGCAGCCACATCCTCCTCCTTCTCCCGTCATCCCCCAAGGCATGCTCTCACTCCACCAGGCCTCTACTCTCCCTCTCTCCACCACCCTCACCCACCCGCCCGGCTTAAGACACACGTGCCACGGTAAATGTGCCTAGAACCAAGCCTGCTGGCGGCGTGTAGGACGTCCACAAACTTTGTCCGCACGCATCATCATCACCCTTCCCCTCCCCCTCCCTCCCTTTCTTTCTTCCACCACTCCCACACGTACATTCCCATGATTGCTGCTGCTGCTGTCCCTTAAAACAAAAAGGTGTGACCTGTGTCGTTATGTGTGTGTGGGAGGGAGTGGTAAGGAGTCAGTGTGAGTGCTGGGCGTCCACAAAAGCACGCAAACAAAGGCTGTCGTCTCGATCGCGGAAGGGAATGATGGAGGGTGGAGGAGAGAACTGATGGTGGGAGGCGAAGAAGCGTCTTGGACAGACGCCCCTCGACCAACCACACACCAATTCCATCCCTGCACCACCTAACCACCACCCTGTCTACTATGACATCCTCATCCATGACTCGGGGCAAGAAGAAAGGCATGGCATCGAGCGAGCGGCCCTGGGAAAGCCATTGATTTCCTTCCTCTCGCCCGTCTCGGGTCCACAGGGAGCTGGCCTCATTTCCTCCGGGTACTTGACCATCAGTGCGCGAACCCTTTTCTTAATCTTCCACATGACGGCCGTAACGTTCTTCTTGTTGTGGGGAAGGGAAGCGCACTTATTGAGAGGGCTTTTAAGGAGTACTTCCTTTGCTTTACGTTTGGTGTCAAATGCTACTCCACCGACTCACTCCACCTCACAAAAGCAACAGACAAGCAACAACAAAGCCGTGCTTCCCCTCCTCGTGCGACGTGCACTCCACCGAACGACGCGGGCCTTCAGTACCTGGAAGCCACCCCAGCAGCCGCAACAACAAGCTGGTGCTAAGAAGAAGCTCCCTGCTTTCCTCTCCGACCCCGCCACCTATCCGCTCATTGGCGTCGTGGGCTCGGTACGTGCTTTTCAGTGGGTGGATGGATTTGTATGACCTAATAGCAGTAATATTTGGCCCTTGTTTCGCTTCGTATTAGTCTCTCGCCCTGCTTTCTCATACATGCCCCTATCTCCCTCTGCTGAACCACACACGCACACAAAGGCAATGACGATGGCCACGGGGTTCATTGTCTACTTTTCTCTCAAGTCCCCGGACGTGCGCTTGAACAAGAAGGAATGCAATCGTCTGGCGCGGGAACTGAAACATAGCAAGGAGGTCTCGGGTTTCGATGCGCCTATTGAGAAAGCTTAGAGTGCTGGAAAGAGCGACAGAGTGCTTAGGATAGGATAGGGCGGGACAAAAGGAGGAGAGGGTGGAGAGGAGGAAGTGAAGTGAACGAAAAGACATGATAGTAGAACAAGAAGGAGGGCGATGACAACAATGGAAAAGAAAAGGAGAGCGGGGCATCTAGTTTAAGTCCCTTTTGAATAACCTTTTCTTCTTCTTGCACTTCTCTCGTTCTTCGTCTTTCTATCGTCCGTTCACCGACTAACACCATCACTGTGCGCGGAGGCGTTCACTAGTCTTTGTTGCTTCCTGCATGCTTCTTTATCTGTTGATTTTATATGCGTTTTGCTGTTGGTCTCTTATGTTGTTTTTTCTCGTTTCTCTCTTTTGTTTAGGGGGAAAGATCATCATGTTATTGTTGTTCGTTTTATTTGTGTTTTGCCTCGTTCTTTTCTGCTTGTCAATTGTCTATTTTGGCCTTCCGTTTCTTCTCTCACTCTCTTTCCCTTCCTGTAAAACTGTCCAAAGTCCGCTTTCTCTATATAAAAGAATGTCATCATTTTTGTGTGTTTTTCATTTGGCGTTTTCAATGCAGTCTATGCTGGCAGCAAGCATACTTTGATGTTGGGGGGGGGTGCTTATAAAAAATAGGAGAAAGTACAAAATAAACCCTCCGTCATGTTCATACATGGCCTTGACTTCATATATGTATCGGTCGAAGGTAATTTTGATGGTGCTTGCTTTGCTGCTGCCATCGTTCAGTATAAAATGATAGAAGAACAGATGATGATCAACGAAGGACTGGCCTTTTTTGTTTAATGCGCCTTCGCCCGCGTATGCGCACACACATTCAAACACAGAAGTAGACACGCACACACTCTCTCTCTCTCCTTCTCTCTCTCTCTCTCTCTCTCTCTGTGGCACGTCTATGTACGGAAAAAATGGAGGAAATGACTCCTCGATCCTACGTACACAAAATGAGATGAGTTTAGCGTCAAATCAGTCTCAGTCTTTGTGGTTGTGGTGAAAAAATACTCGAAAAAATAATAATCAACATCCTAAAAATCAGGGAGAAAAAAGAGTCTCGCTCTCGTTGTTTTGGTCACCGAATCGTTCGCCCTGACTGATTTTTCCTGTGTGTCTCTCTCTCTCCTTTCCTCTTCTCGTCACGGTTGTCAACACAATCATGTCCAACGCCCAAAAGAACATTTTGTGAATATTGATGGTAGTGATAACGATATGCTCATTTACAAATTTGATCAATTCAAAAATGAAGCACACACACAAAACTAATAGAATAGAAATAGAGTCAAATCAGTACGTCTCAAAAGATACGGTTCATCCATCCTTTCCTCACACAAAGCACAATCGCTCTCTACCCGCCTCCGCAGGCGCAATCGCTCTCTACCCGCCTCACACAAGGCACAATCGCTCTCTACCCGCCTCCGTAGGCGCAATCGCTCTCTACCCGCCTCCGCAGGCGCAATCGCTCTCTACCCGCCTCCGCAGGCGCAATCGCTCTCTACCCACCTCCGCATGCGCAATCTCTCGCTCAATCTCTCTCTCTCTCACTCACGCAGATAAAAGGTCACGCTCATGCTGCTGTCGCTCTTTATTTGTAAAAATCTATATATCTAATGTCTGTATGTACGGGTCGTCCACTTCCCGCTTCCGCCCGCCCTCCCTCCCTCCATCCCTCCCTCACACATTGCAAATTGCCGTTCCAGAGCGTTCGAAAGGCGAGCCCATCGTCGACTCATGCTGCTGCTGCTGCTGCTGCTGCTGGTACTGCTGCTGCTGGTACTGCTGCTCCTGCTCCTGCTCCTGGTACTCCTTCTGCTGCTGCCGTTCTTGTTGCTGCTGCTGTTGCTCATGGCGATGGTACTGCTGCTGCTGCTGCTGCCACTGCTGCTGAAGCCGACACGCACCAGCCATATCCCTATCGCTGCTAGGACGTGGAAAGCGAGGGAAAAGGAAGGACTTCGACGGCTGCGGAGCATGAATGGAAGGGGCAAGAGCACCAGCAGACCCAGTCGCCGTCAGGTTCGCTCTCGCGACGGGTAGAAGCGCCTGCGGACGCACCAACACCATCTGTTCCTGCTGCTGCTGCTGCTGCTGCTGCTGCTGCTGTTGGTCTTGCTGCGAGGAAGGAGGGTGACGATGTAACGCTGAATGCCGCCGTCGTTCCACGGACGCAATTTGCGCCGAGTCGAAAAGCGAAGGCGACGCGCCACTACCACCAGCAGCAGTAGCACAACTGCTTTCAGGTAGGGGCTCAGGGAGGGAGGGAGGGAGGTAAGGGAGCACCTGTGCTTGGCCTTCGATGCCGTCGTTGTCGCTGTTGCTGCTATTGCTGCTGGTGCTGAAGGAGCTGACGCAGGGCAAGACCATCATGAGAGGCGTGGCGCAAGCGGCAGGCCGAGGGCAACGGGCGGCTACGGCGATCGGGTGGAGGAGGAGAGGGGAGGAGGAGGGAGAGGTGGCATCCTCCTGCTGCTGCTGCTCAGGCTCCTGCTGCTGCTGTTGCGCTTGCAGAGGTAGAAAACAAGTAGCGCTGGGAGAGACCGCGGGCTCACGGGGAAGGAAGGCGGCATCGCTTCTGCTGCTGCTGATGGTGGTTGTGGTGGTGATGACGGGCTTGGTATTTACATTGGTGGCCGTCGTCGTCTCTGACACCGCTGCTGCTACTGCTGCTGCTGCTGCTACGGGTGCTTCTGCTACTATCGCTACAGCTGCTTCCGGCACGACTTGCTCTTGCGGCCGGAAAGGCTGCGGGGCCGCCACACGCACCACAGGCGAGACAGTCACCTCCTGGGGCTGCTGCTGCTGCTGCTGCTGCTGCTGCTGTAGTTGCTGCTGCTTCTGGGGCGTGAGGAAATAGCAGTGCTCGGCCGCCTCGACTGATCCACCGGTGGGGAGGTGATTGAAGGCGTCTTCGACTCCGTGCAGGTTATGCGTGGTCCGACAATCCAGCGAACAATAAGCCGCGCCTCCCTTGCTCCAAGCACACAGAAACTTAAAACCACAATTCTCGCATTCCGCCCTAGTGACACGCGGGGAGGACCCACTGCTGCCACATCCCCCTCCTCCTCGTTCTCCCTCCCGCCCGCCCTCGCTTCCGCCCATGCTGCTGATGCTGCTGCCGGTGCTGTCACGTCGCAGATGCCGCGTGTAAGGAGAAGTGAGCCCTACCGCCAAGGCAGGGAGGAAGGAAGAGGAGGAGGACGAGTTGGAGCGACCGAGCAGCGCAAGGTTCAAATGGCTTAAACCGAGGTCGGCCAGGGAGAGGGAGGAGAGGATGGAGGAGGAGGCAGAGGCTGTGGTGGTAGCAGTAGTGGTAGTGCTGGTGGTAGAGGTGGCGGTGCTGCTGCGTGTTGGGAAGGGGGGAGGGAGCAGTCCGTTGGGAGAGGGCTTTTGTTCCTTCTTCGTGGTGTCGTTGCTGGTGGTGGTGGCAGAGGTGGAGGAGGAGGAAGAGGAGGAAGAGGAGGCGGAGGAGGCCGAGACGGTGCGGCGGAGATGGGCGTGGTGGAGGACAGCCCCGTTTCCACTTAGATATCGGACCATTGTTGTTGTTGGTGATGACTCTTACTTGTTGCTATTTAAAAAGGTGTGTGTCGTGGACTTGACTCGTTCACACACGCCGGAAGAGGGAAAGATCGTGTTGGTTTTGCTCTCGCTTGATGTACCCACACACGAAATTCCGTCGCTGCTCCTGACTTAAAATGAAGCTCAAGCACGCACACAACGTCCACTACTTGTTAGCCCTACTGCGTCGCGTGCTGGTCCTATTGTCTATGGCCCACGACGACGACGACAGATGGACGCAACAGAATTTTATGTCTCAAAAGGATTGCGGACCCACACGACGCTACACGAAGCGCACACGACAAAGTCCAGGACCCGCTATCGCCCCGCTCTGTCGCTTTTTTGTTGAGGGTACGTTCTTGCGGCTCCTGGTGTTGGTGTTGGCTTAGCAAGCCACGGCGCCCAGGGCCTTTGCTCGTTTCTTGTTTGCCCTCGCTCGTTTTATACCCACGCCCACAACCGGCGCAAGGAGAAGAGGCGCTTGCTTGGGTGAAGCTCTCTCTGTCCAGGCGACCCACGTCGGTCCCTATCTAGCTACCCTGTGTGTCGTGTGTGTTTGTGGAGAGGGTGCATGGGTGTGAGTGTCTGTCAAGTGCGTGAGTGTGGACACGCCAGAAGTAACTACGTGTTGCTTTGCCTTTTGCTTGCTTTAGAGCGAGAAGAGAGAACACAGCGGGGCGCTTCATCAGAGCCTGGGTTGAGTCAACGCAGAATGTAAGCTACGCAAGAAAAGCAGGGGGCAGGCCTGTGATTAGACGTCCACGTATTGAGCCCATAGATCGTCGAAAAGACCCGGGACCAAGACAAAAAGTTGGCCACGCTTTGCTAGAGGAAACAAGCCCTCAAATCTCAAGCGGACGCGACGTTGAGAAGCAAGAAGTAAAACAAACAAGGCTCGGGCGTGACAAACAGCAAAGGGCGGCCTAATAGGCGGGCTCTCACCACAACGCAATGCCCGCACCTAGTTGTACATTACCAGAGCTTCACAACCGTACCATTGGCAGGCAAAAGCATACACAAGGACGCGTGGCACGCGTCTCGCAAAGTGCCAAGCCACAGCACGACGTGCTAGCTACTCGGCCCGGCTTCTAGCCGAGCGAGAAACCAAGTTCTCGGCTTGATTGAAGTGGGGCTTCATCCTCATTTTTATTGGCAAAAGCAAAGCCCAGTTTGAAAACTAGAGGTTGTCCCATGGTGGCAAGGCAATGGAGAGCTGGGTTGAGTGTTGTGCGATGCCAAGTCTGGCTTTTTTTGTTCCTGAATTTTGCAAAACAAAAGCCAAAGGCCAAATGGCAGATACCCTCCTCCTAGCTCTGATGGCGTGCCAACTCAAACTCAGCAGGTCTCTTCACTCATCCTACCATCCACCTGAGACGGACTCTCTCATCTTCGCTGCTTGATATGCACCGCAGAAGCAACTTGCCTGCCTGGGGACTTGACGACGCGGGATTATTTACGCACTTTGAGGCCGCCTTGCCTACACTCGACCTTGTCTTGTCTTGTCTTGTTTCTTTCGAGTGCACCCTTTGGGAGGGCTTTTTGTGGCGCATGCCTCCCCACCAAGCAACGACCTGACCTCCCCAGCAACCACTCGCTCATCACTTTACTCACTGCCTCTCCCACCCACCCCCCACCCCACCACAAACCACAGCAGCAACTCCCGTCCTTCCGCAAGACCACCACAATCATGAAGACGGCAGCGGCAGTCATGCTGCTGCTGCCTTTGGCGGCGGCCATCAGCCATTCCTCCCCCTCTTCCTCCCCCTACTCGGCCTCCTTCGGTGCCCGTGTCCGCTTCCCCACCACCTTTTTGGCCACGGTCCCCTCCCACAGCGACGCCGCCTTCACCACCAGCACCAAGCACCACCAACACCCTCGTCGCGTTGCGGTCATCCGAGGCGGGGCGGCTGCTACGGCAGGTGTGGCCGTGCCGGCGCCGGCCTCGAAGAGTGGGGATGGGAACAAGGGCTCGGCCACCTCGACGGCTACCTTTAACTTGAGTACGTTCATGGCTAGAGTAGAGGGTGGGAGGGTGGGCTCGATGGGTCGGCCAGTTACAGATGATTCGCTTCTCTTGTCTGTCATATTTGTGGTGTATCATCCAAGAATTTATAATCCATTCCATCTCACTCCAATCGTCTCTCCCTCCCTCCCTCCCTCTATTCCCCTCCCCCCAGTCAAGAACATCCTCGGCGCCGGCGTCCTCTCCCTCCCCTCCGGCATCGGGGCCTTCTCTAAGAATCCCCTTGCCCTGATTCCTGCCGCTGCTTTGACCTTGGGGTTGGGCTCGCTTTCCGCTTACTGCTTCACACTCATTGCTCGGGTGTGTGCGCTGAACAAGGTGCAATCCTACGGGTGAGTCTATTTCTTCTTTCCGGTCGGCGTAAAATAAAGGGGGAATGAGAAAACACAGGCAACAACGCTGTAATTCGTTTTGCTTAATGGCTCTCAATGCGCAATTACTGACTTGAGCCCTCCCTCCCTCCCTCCCCACCCACAGAGAGGCTTGGAAGGAGTCCGTCGGCGAGAAGACCGCGTGGATGGTGCCCGCCGCTTGTACGTTCAAGACGTTCTGTGCTTGCACTGCTTACAGCATCATTATTGGTGACTCTTTCTCGTCGCTTTTTGGGGCCACTCCCGGCTTTCCTGCTTTGTTGGCGAAGCGCACGAATGTCATTGCGTGGATGTCGGCTTTTGTGCTCTTGCCTCTCTGCATGCTCAAGAGCTTTGCCCCGCTTGCCCCCTTCTCTCTCTTGGGGATTTTGGGGACCATGTTCACGGCGGGTGTGCTTGCTCTGCGTCTGTTTGACGGGTCGTACGCACCAGGCGGGCAGTTCCACGAGGCCATTGCTGCTAACCTCCGCCCTGCCCTCGCTTCCGGGGCGGGCTCACCGTTGATGGGGCCCATGGTGTTCGTGCTTGTGAGTATGTTGTCTACTTCTTTTATTGCGCACTATAATGCCCCTAAATTTTACACGGAATTGGAGGATCGCTCCATTCCCAAGTTGAACAAAGTGGTCCAGACGTCGTTTAATTTCTGCACGGCCGCGTTTATCTTCATGATGGGCTGTGGGTTTTTGACGTTTGGTGGGGCGTCGCAGGGGCTGATTCTGAATAATTATGCCGAGAAGGACGTGCTGGCTAAGTTGTGCCGGTTGGCGATTGGTGCCAGTATTGTGTTTGGGTATCCATTGACGTTTGTGGGGATCAGGGATGGGGTGCTTGATTTGCTGGGGAAGAAGAACCCGAGCGAGAAGGCACAGACTATCACTACATTAATTTTGTTGACGATTACTAGTACCTTGGCTGTGTTTTTGAGGGATGTGGGCTTTGTTGTGTCATTTGGAGGGGCGTTGTTGGGGAGCTGTATTATCTATATTTTCCCGGCGTTGATTTTTTTGAAGACCATGGCGGCGAAGATTAAGAGTGGGGAGATTGTGGAGACGCCGGCGGTGAAGAGGGAGGTGTTGCTTAATAAGGGGATTACGGTTTTGGGAGGTGTGATGGCGATTATCGGGGCGTCGGTTTCGGTGCTCAAGACGTTTGTGTTGAACAAGTAAGAGAATGGAACGTTTCTTTTTAATTTGCTCCTCGTCCTTTTCTCTCTCCCTGTGTCTGTCTGTAGGTGGGGGTGGACACTGAGAGAGAGCAGCAGAGGGAGTGAGAGGAAGGAGGAAATTACAAAAGAAGAGCTCTAAAGAGCATTAATCTGGGTAGAAAATCAAGCATTGCACGTGCACTTTTCTCCCGCATAAATGGTGGTGGTGGTCGTTGAGAGACAAAGACGAAGAAAAGAAGGGACGGAAGGAGGGAGTGAGGGAAGGACGATGAGGAAAAGCGCAGGAGAAAGATGATGAGGGAAGGCGCATGCGTTGACTGTAAGTAGCTACCTAGTAGTACGTGAAGACTTGAGGGAGGAAGGAAGAAGAAAGAAGGGAGGGAGGAAGGGACAGGTTTCGAAGTCTTCTTAACCGCGCTAGCACAAAAAGACGCACCGCTGCCCTTAAGCAGGAAATGATGGAAGTACAAACTACACATATATCCACACAAAAGGACATTGGTTATGTTTCCGTCATTTTTAAAATGACAATATTTACCTTTTGGTACTTTGTTGTGTTGACTGATGTACAGTCAAGCCAATTTCTCAATCATCCCCATTGATCTCCCTCCCTCTCTCCCTCCCTCCCTCCCTCCCTCCCTCCCTCCCCTAAAAAGAACTCAACCCCGCCACCTTCCTCAAATGCTCAAACGACAAATAAAACGTGAACGACCACGGTGCCATTCTCAGCCAATTCAAAAAACACCCGCGCCACAACGCCCGCACCCCTTCCTCCCTCACCACCTTACTCAAACAATGAAACGAAGATCGATACACTAACCCTCTGCCTGTAACAGGATCACATTTCTGATTCATGCATCTCGTCTTAACCACATCAGCAGGCGTTCCAAGAACAGCCGCCACCACCCCAGCAGCCAAAGAAGCACACGCATGCGTCCTCGCATTATCCTCCCACCCTTCCTCCCTCAACAACATCTGCTTCACACAATCATACGTCGTTAGATCTCCTAATTGTACCAAGGCGGCTCGCTGACAATTTGGGACCCACCCACGCCATAAACCTCTTATTCCCCCTTCTCGCAAAATCGCTTGAAAAGCCTGATAAGTCGACTGACGACGATACAAAGAAGAAGAGGAGGAAGAGGAAAGACCTGCGCCCGCTGTTGCTGCACGTTTTTGGCCCAATTCTGTTTGCATGCGTACTTTGACCATATCGGTGGGGGAGGAGAGAAACTGCCCCATTGCTCCAGAGAGCATCCCAGCCGCTACAGCCTTGTGAAGAGGAAAGCTCCCGTCAGCGTCACGACCAAAGATGTCTTCGCGTATGTATTCATAGAGGCCGAGACGGGAGCCGGAGTAGACTAAGTGACGGAGGCAGGCGGGGGTTAGCCCGCGCCAGAGGTTCATGTACCCGCCGTGTTCTTTTGCGATGGCCTCGCGGAAGATGTCCAGGACGCGGGTTTGATAGGAGCGGTAGGAGGAGTGGTCTTGCTTGCTCATTCGTTCGGCTTGAATCCGGGTTTTGAAGAGGTCTAATGGGAAGGTGACTGTCTCGGCGATGCAGGCTGAGAGGCATGAGAGGCCGTAGACGGCTCCGAAGCTTAGGTCGGATGTGTCGGGGCGTCCCATTATTTAGTAGTGGTGGTGGTTGTGGAGGGGGAGGATGCGTCAGATGTGCAATAGATGAAACAATGGCAAGGTGGCAGGCGTCAGGACAAGCTTCAGCTAGCATGCAGGGAGGGCGTGCTTGGTTGTAAGGTAAGGCGAGGCGACAGGAAGCAAAGGCTCAGGCGGCGGCAAACGAGGCCAAGCAGCGCATCGCACGCCCCAGCAGCAAGCAGTTTTGCCGCTGCTGCCTTCCTAGCTCGAGGCCTTGATCAGCACAGGGGTTCCCAGCTCCCGCCCTGTGTTGTGTGATGTAAGGGCATCGTGCGTATGTGAGTCTGTGGTGAGCATCGATGCGGCAAGCTGGTAAAAGGGCTTGGGGAGAGGGCTTTTTGGGGCATGATGAAGGAGTGACGTTGGTGCGACAAGGGTGGGAGGTTGGAAACTTCCGCTGCATTTTTTTTTAAAAAAGGAGCACGCTTTGGGCTCCCCCAACTGGGTAGTTACAAGGTCACTATCAGGGTCCGTGACTATATGGAGCGTGGGGCGAGGTTTTGTCGCCCTTTTTCAAACTAAGGTGCAAGTAAAGCCAAGGCCAGGAAGTAATGCTGGTGTGTGTGGCCCATCTGGGCACGACACAGCGCACGGCCAGCAGGCATACACAATCACATACATACTCTATATTCTTTTTGTTTTGTTGTTGCTGCAGGGGTACCAGTTCACCCCTTCGTTCCTCTATTTCTCCTGTTTTTCATCCTCCTTTCTTCTATTAACTCTCTCCCTGTTCTTTTACAAAGCCGAATAACCCCCATCGACTAACAACGACGCCCCCGAAATAAAGCTCGCGTCGTCACTGGCCATAAACGACACTGCTGCTGCTACCTCTGAAGGGGCA
>Ga0209491_10007480_pt1 | contig 14412 bp, 13 predicted proteins | sample BON02_FD_187213 | JGI IMG/M metagenome (GOLD analysis project Ga0209491, IMG submission 187213) | Freshwater microbial communities from Lake Bonney liftoff mats and glacier meltwater in Antarctica - BON-02 (SPAdes) (version 2) | ecosystem: Environmental > Aquatic > Freshwater > Ice > Glacier... | reverse complement strand
AAAATGCAGTCGAGCTGGTGCCGGTGCGGGCGAGCGGGGACAAGATCATCGATGTTCCCTTGGCCGATCTGGGCGGCAAGGCGCTGTGGACCAAGGAACTGGATGCGTGGCTGGGTGAGGGTCATATCGACGCCGCAGTCCATTCGATGAAAGATGTCGAGACAATCCGGCCCGCCGCATTGACGATCACCGCCATCCTGCCGCGCGCTGATGTGCGCGATGTGCTGATCGGGGCGGCCAGCATCGCCGCGATCCCGCAAGGCGCGAAAGTAGGCACCTGCGCGCCGCGCCGGGCTGCACAGATGCTCAACCGAAGGCCCGACCTCCAAATTGTGACGTTTCGCGGCAATGTTGCCACGCGGCTGGCGAAACTCGCGGCAGGCGAGGCGGATGTGACTTTGCTGGCGGCTGCGGGACTAGAGCGGTTGGGCCGGATGGGCACCGGCACGCCGTTGGCTACCCAGGACTGGTTCCCGGCACCTGCTCAGGGTGCAATCGGCATCGAATGCCGGACCGATGACGCGAAAACTCAGGCGCTGATTGCAGCTATCGACCATGCGCCTAGCCATACGGCGATCTTGGCAGAGCGCGCCCTGCTGGCGGCGCTTGGCGGCAATTGCCACAGCCCGATAGCGGTGCTGAGCGAATGGTCCGGCGAGCAATTGATCTTGAATTGCGTGCTCTACAGCCCGGACGGGACCGAGCGCGTAGAGGGCAGTCTACTATTCGATCCTAGTGACACGAACGCTCCAGCCCGCTTGGCGATTGATTTGCTGGGCCGGTCAACCGTGGGCATTATTACGTGTTTTGACGGGGCACTCGGAGGCGGCGTTTGAGCAGGCAAATCTTCGCAATCCGCCCGGAACCGGGGCTTGCGGCCACAGTGTCTGCCGGGCTCGATTTAGGCCTCGATATTATCGGCGACCCCATGTTTGAAATTGAGCCATTGGCATGGACCGCGCCTGATCCTGCTTTCGTCGATGCGGTATTGATCGGCAGTGCCAACGCGGTCCGTCACGGCGGTCCGCAGTTGGATTTGTTGCGCGGCAAACCTTTTTACGCGGTGGGCAACACGACCGCTGAAATTGCGTCCAGCGCTGGCTTCGATGTAGAAAGAATCGGCGAGGGCGGCCTGCAATCGCTGCTCAATCCACAGAAAGATGCGGGCGCGGCAACGCTAAATTATTTGCGCTTGTCGGGGGCTGAAAGAGTGGAGCTGGTGGTGCCCCGAGGGATAAGTATCGAAGAACGGATCGTCTATCAATCAGCACCGATTAGCATCTCGGATGAGCTCGAAAATCGCTTGCAATTCGGCGGGATAGTGCTCCTCCATTCGGCTGCTGCTGCTCGTCATTTCGCCGATGAATGTGAACGCCTTAACTTGCCGAGAAAGGCGTTTTCCCTCGCCGCATTGGGGCCTCGTATCACCAACGCAATCGGCGGTGACTGGGCAGAAATCCGGCATGCAGACAGGCCTGATGATGCTGCATTGCTAGCGTTGGTTAAGCACATGTGCCAAGACCATTGAAACAATTGCCCCAGCATTTAAGAACAGGGGCGCCGGGCCGCAGAAGTGGAATTGATGGAAACTTATTCGAGCAAGACCAGCCGAAGCAGGACACCGCTCCGCACAATTTTGTGGGCCACCGGCGGTGCGTTTATGTTGGGCGCGTCGATGGTTGGCTACATCGCTTACCGAATGGATGGAAATTGGGACACGATCATCAAGAGCACGCCGGATACGGAAATATCCAAGGTGCTCGATGGAGAAGGCTTGCCGAGCCCAACCCCCAATACCAGTCCAACCGAAACATCGGCTGAAACAGGGGCTGCAGACCAGGCCACAGAGGCTGTCGAACGGGTCAAGGAACAACAAGGCGGGCTGGATCAGCGGCTTGCGGCGGCGGAACAGCGACTGGCACAGCTCGACCTGCAAACTCAGGCCGCGACGGGGAATGCAGCGCGCGCTGAGGGCTTGCTGATTGCGTTTGCCACCCGCCGCACGATGGAACGCGGGGCTGAGCTTGGCTATCTGGCTGATCAATTGCGGATCCGGTTCAGCGATGCGCTGCCCAATGCGGTCAATACAGTCATCGCCACATCACGCGATCCAATCACTCTCGATGAATTGCTTGCCCGTCTGGAGGGTTTGGGCCCAGTACTATCCAATTCCAAAGAAGAACCTTCGCTGGAACGGTTTCAGCGGGAGTTGAGTGAATTGTTCATTATTCGCCGCGAATCCTCCCCGTCTCCGCAGCCGGAACGCCGATTGGATCGGGCGCGCTATTTCCTTGAAAGCGGCCGGGTTTCCGCTGCGATCGAAGAGGTCAAGAAATTGCCCGGTGCGGCCCAGGCAGCGCCGTGGATACGCGATGCCGGACGCTATGCAGCGGCCCAGCAAGCTCTCGACCTGATCGAGACTTCGGCCGTGCTAGAACCCCGCCGGTTGCGCGATGGAGAAGGCAACCGGGTCCAGCAAGCAAGCCCAGCCGGGACTGGAAACTGAACGTCAGGCTTGCAGCAACTCAGGCATATCGCCGGTCACGCCGCGCGCTTCATCCATGAACCAGTTCTTGAGAGTTGGCGCACGCTGAATTCCCGCCATGCCCAACCGCCTGACTGCCGAAGCAGTGCGCCCGGGGATGCCGAAAATACGGGTTAGGCCATCGGTCGCCAGCGCAACGGTGAACGCGTCCAGCCCGCGCCATTTCTCATAACGCGCCAACAATTGCGCATCGCCGGGTTCCAGCCCGAGCCGCATACCATCTGACAGCACCTCTGCCAGCGCCCCGACATCGCGAAGGCCAAGGTTCAGGCCCTGACCGGCAATCGGGTGAATACCGTGTGCGGCATCGCCAACCAGCGCCAAACGCGGCGCGGTGATCTTGGCCGTGTGATGGAAGCCCAGCGGATAGGATGACCGAGGCGCGACAGCGGTGATTTCGCCAAATATGTCTCCCATGCGCTTGTGGACCTCGGCCAGAAATGCCCGGTCGGACAGTTTCAGAACGCCTGCTGCGTTCTTTTCTGCCACGGTCCAGACCAAGGCGCTGCGGTGCGTGCCGTCGGCATTGTCGAGCATCGGCAACAGGGCGAACGGACCTGCCGCATAGAAAATTTCCCACGCCACATTGTCATGCGGCAATTCATGAGTCAGCCCCGCGATGATTGCGCGGTGGGTATAATCCCATTTCGCCAGCACCAGTCCCGCTTCATCCCGGGTGGGCGACCCGCGCCCCTCGGCCGCGATCATCAGGTTGGCGTTCAGGGTCTGACCGTCACTCAGCGTGCCAGCGGCGCCGTATTCGTCCCTGCGCCGTTCGGTCACTTTAACTTGAGAATGCCATGAAATCAGCGGTTCTTCTGCCGCCGCTTCGAACAGGGCGAGCCGCAATTCGCGGTTGGCGAACATCCGGCCAAGCGATCCTTCGTGGGGTTCGGGAGTAAAATCGAGCCTGCCGGGCCGCATTTGGTCGGACACCGCGATACTGGCAATTGGGCTGCCATGCGGCTCAAGCCGGTCTGCCAGACCGATATTCTTGAACAGGTTCCAGCTGGCGGTTGATATGGCCGAGGCGCGTCCGTCGAAGCCCTCAGCCGTCAAGTCTGCCGGTTTGGCGCGGTCGACGACATGGCTGGTCATACCCTTCTTCGCGGCTGCCAGCGCCAGCGTCATGCCGACCAATCCGCCGCCCAGGATCAGTAGATCGCGCTTATCTGGGGTAATGTTTGGAGGGGACTGCATGACCTGCCTTTTCCGTATGCTTTTTGTGCCGATGTGTCGAACTCTACTTGGCCATCACGGCGTGCTCGTGCAAGGACCATGGCTGCGATGTTTGCTTTCCGGACCATAAATAGCGCGTTCCTGCCGCTGATCCTGCTGCTGGCCATGCTGGCGAGCGGGTTGGTGTCTGGTTCCGCCCGGGCGCAAGACACCAATATTTCAGCCGAACTGATTGCTGAGGGGCCGATAGTTCGCGGCGAGCAATTGATGCTGGCGATCCATTTTACGCCCAAGCCGGGCTGGCATGGCTATTGGAAGAACCCCGGCGATGCGGGTTACGGGATGCAGCTCGACTGGCAATTGCCAGATGGGTGGGAAGCAGGCGAGCCGCTTTATCCGGTGCCGCATCAGCTGCTCATCAGCGGGTTGATGAACCACGTTTATAAGGGGCCCTATGCGGTTCTGATTCCGGTAACGATCGAGCCGAATTCTGCGGGTGGGCCGGGAATGCCGATTTCAGTCGATGCTGAATGGCTGGCGTGTACCGATGTGATTTGCGTGCCGGAACGGGCGACCTTGCGAGCGGTCATCCCAGCCACAAAAGGAACTGGCGGACAATTCCCCGCATGGCGAGCGGCAATCCCGCCCCAAATCGACCGAGCGGGTACGTTTCAAATTTCAGAACCGTGGCTGCGTCTCGCGATCCCGATCCCCGCCTCGCTCGAACTGCCCGACCCTCATGTCTATCTCGCGGAAAAGGACCTCGTATCCTACGGCGCAAAGCAGCGGTTTAGCCGCCAAGGTGATGTGTTGATTGCAGAGATACCGCTGGCGCTGTTTGGCGATGTGCCGAGCGAAGTAGAAGGCATCCTCGCGTTCCGAGATGGCGAGGGCGTGAGTTTTGTTGCGGCTGACGGAATGGTGCCGGATGCCGGCATCCTGCTAACCGTCGGAGCAGCTGAAACGCCGCCGCTATACTTGCTGTTGCTGGGTGCGCTGGCGGGCGGATTGCTGCTCAACATCATGCCTTGCGTGTTCCCGATCCTGAGCCTGAAGGCGCTTAGTCTGGCGCGGGCTGGCGGTAGCCAGCGCGAGGCCCGGATGGAGGGGCTCGCTTACAGCGCAGGCGTGATTTTGGCCTGCGTATCGCTGGGCGCATTGCTGTTGGCCTTGCGCGCCGCGGGGGAACAAGTTGGTTGGGCATTTCAGTTGCAGGAACCAGGAGTGGTGGCGGCCTTGGCAGTGCTGGCGGCGGCGATCACGGCAAATCTTGCCGGATTGTTTGGATTACCGTCGATCTCGATCACCCGAAGCGGTGAACCGGCGAGCGCCTTTGCCACCGGGCTGCTGGCTGCGGTGGTCGCCACGCCTTGTACCGGCCCGTTCATGGCGGCGGCGCTGGGCGCAGCGTTGTTGCTGCCGCCGGTGCAAGCATTGGTCTTGTTCGCCACCTTGGGCCTCGGCCTCGCTCTGCCATTCCTGCTGATTGGTTTTGTGCCTGCGCTACGGCGCTTACTGCCGAAGCCGGGTGCTTGGATGGAGAGATTTCGCAAGCTGATGGCGGTTCCCATGGGCCTGACCGCGCTGGCGTTACTTTGGCTGGTATGGCGATTGGGCGGTGATCTGTTCCTGATTCTTACGGCTGTGATTGCGGCGTTTGCGATTGGAGCTTTCGCGCTACTTGGCGGCGAGCGTCGCAGTAAAAAGCGGCGTGTTATGGGTTTGGCAGTCATCGCTGCGGGCGCAGTTCTGGCAATTGGCCTGCCGCAGACTTTCGCACCAGCCGATGTCCAGACGGAATCCAGTATCCTGAAACCAATGCGGTTCAGCGAGGAAAATCTGGCCGCGGCCCGCGCCACGGGCAGGCCGGTGTTTGTGTGGTTCACCGCCGATTGGTGTCTGACCTGCAAGGTCAACGAGGGGGTCGCAATCGAGCGTGAAGCAACCCGCGCCGCGTTTGAACAAGCGGGTGTGATTGCGATGCGCGGTGACTGGACTCAGCCCGATCCGGAAATCACCAATTTTCTGACCAAGCAGGGCGTCGCCGGAATTCCGCTGTATATCTGGTACGGTCCAAACGGGCAGGCGCAGCAATTGGGTCAGGTGCTGACGCCGGACAGTTTGCCGGATTTGGCAAACGGCGGCTGACCAGCGGCGCAAGCGGTTAGCTCAATTAGGTTTTTGTTCTTGATTGGAGATGTGTTCGGAAACGCTGCGGCACGCCTCGATCAATTGGGCTGGGCGCGGACTGGGGTTAAGATTTAGCTGACCTGCACCGGGCAACGTCGCGGCGACAGGGCGCTTGCCGGTCAACACCTCCAGATCGGGTTCATCCGCTGGAACAATCCCTTCCCACAGCCATGCCCGCCCGTTCCATGTGGCATCCACCGGCACGCGGGCAATGTGGCCGTTGCCGACAAGCGCAAACAGAGCCTTCGCCTGCGGATCGGCTGAGGCAAAGCGAATGATTTTGATATATTGTTCGCCATTGGTCGATCGCTCGCAAGCCAACGCCAAAAACGGCACCTCGCCGGGAATGCCGTAAAGTATCCGCCCGGCGATCTGACCGTCAGCCCAGACGGCATCCGTCACATCCGGGGATGGCAAAGGATCGCCTACCGCGCCGGTGGCCTGGGCCAGATCAACACGCTCGAGATACTCGTCGCTTGCGGGCGGCTTGCAGGCGGTTACCATTACCAATGGGGCCATCAGCGCAAGTGGCACGGCTGTCAGACGCATTATCTGCGGCCTCTACGTTTTGAACGAAACTTCATCGCCGCCCTATGGCACCCCGCAAGCAGCGCGTAAATTCGCCGCGCTACTTCTTCCACTTTCTTTGCGTCTGGCCGTAGCTCATTTTGCGGGTGCCCGGCTTGCCTTCGGTTGAGCGCCCGACAATTGGGGCTTTCTTGTCCGGGTCTGGAATCCCCAATTCATCGGCTTCGAGCCGGCGGATTTCGTCGCGCAGTCTGCCGGCTTCCTCGAATTCCAGATCGCCAGCGGCGGTGCGCATGCGTTTTTCCAGACCCTCGATATAGCCGCGCAGATTGTGGCCGACCAGATTGTTGCGTTCATCATCGCCGGTACCGATGGTGACGCTGTCTCGGCTGGCGGTGTGAGCCACGATATCCTGAATTCCGCGCCGGATAGTGGTGGGCGTAATACCGTGTTCAACATTGTATTCATGCTGTTTTTCGCGGCGGCGATCGGTTTCCGCCATGGCGCGTTCCATGCTTCCGGTGATCCGGTCAGCGTAAAGAATGACCCGGCCATCCACATTACGCGCAGCGCGGCCAATGGTCTGGATCAGCGAGGTTTCAGAGCGCAGGAAGCCTTCTTTATCCGCATCAAGAATGGTCACCAATCCGCATTCGGGAATATCGAGCCCCTCGCGCAGCAAGTTGATTCCGACCAGCACATCGTAAACGCCGAGACGCAGGTCGCGGATCAGTTCGATCCGTTCCAGCGTTTCGACGTCTGAATGCATATACCGGACGCGCAGCCCCGCCTCGTGCATGAATTCGGTCAGATCTTCCGCCATCCGCTTGGTCAGCGTGGTAACCAGCGTGCGGAAGCCATTGGCGGCGACCTTGCGGCATTCCTCGATGCAATCCTGCACTTGATCCTCGGTCGGGCGGATTTCCACCGGAGGATCAATCAGTCCGGTCGGGCGGATGACCTGTTCGGCAAATACGCCGCCGGTTTGCTCCATTTCCCAATTGCCCGGGGTGGCAGACACGGCAAAGGTTTGTGGGCGCATTGCGTCCCATTCGTTGAAGCGCAGCGGCCGGTTGTCAATACAGCTGGGTAGGCGGAAACCGTACTCGGCCAGCGTGATCTTGCGGCGGTGATCGCCTTTCGACATCGCGCCAATCTGGGGCACAGTCTGGTGGCTTTCATCGACGAATAGCAACGCGTTTTCGGGCAAATATTCGAACAATGTTGGCGGCGGTTCGCCGGGCAGGCGGCCCGTCAGGAACCGGCTGTAATTCTCAATCCCTGCGCAGCTACCGGTGGCGGCAATCATTTCGAGGTCGAAATTGGTGCGCTGTTCCAGCCGCTGCGCTTCGAGCAATTGGCCCTCTGCGTGCAGTTCCTTCAGCCGTTCCTCCAGCTCAAACTTAATCGCGTCTGCTGCCTGCTTCATCGTCGGGCCGGGGGTCACATAATGCGAATTTGCATAGACACGGACTTTTTCGAGGCTCGCGCCAGACTTGCCGGTCAAGGGATCAAATTCGCTGATGGCTTCTATGTCGTCACCAAAGAAACTGACCCGCCATGCCATATCTTCATAATGGCTCGGGAAAATCTCCAGATTGTCGCCGCGCACCCGGAATGTGCCGCGGCCAAAGGCCATATCGTTGCGTTTATATTGCAGCGCCACCAGCTTGCGGATCAATTCCCGTTGATCGACTGTATCGCCCGCTTTCAGATCGAAAATCATCGCTGAGTAAGTTTCGACCGAGCCGATACCATACAGGCAGGAAACCGACGCGACGATGATCACATCATCGCGTTCCAGCAAAGAACGAGTGGCCGAATGGCGCATCCGGTCAATCGCTTCATTTACGCTGGATTCTTTCTCGATATAAGTGTCCGACCGGGGCACATAGGCTTCCGGCTGGTAATAATCGTAATAGCTGACAAAATATTCGACTGCGTTGTTGGGGAAGAAGCTCTTGAATTCGCCGTAAAGCTGAGCGGCCAGGATCTTGTTCGGGGCAAGGATCAGCGCAGGGCGCTGCAAGGTTTCGATCACCTTCGCCATAGTGAAGGTCTTGCCCGATCCGGTAACCCCCAGCAGGACCTGGGTCTGCTCATCGTCCCTGGTGCCGGCAACCAATTCAGCAATTGCGGTGGGTTGGTCGCCCGCCGGTTCATATTCCGAAACCAGCTCGAACGGGCGTCCGGGCATCGATTTTTCAGGGCGATTGGGTTTGTGAGGGATGAATTCGCCGGAAGTATCCGGTTCTTCCAGCCCGCGTCGGATGATCAGTTCGGCCATGACAGGCCATATGGGCAATCCACTGCACTTCAGCAAGAAGTTGGCAGCGGGGCAGCAAGTTGGTATCCACTGCAATCAACCTGTTGAGCCGCGGAATGGAAGAACAGCTATGCGTAAATCCTTTATCTTGCCATTAATCGCCTTGGCTCTGGCTGCATGTGGCAGCGAGCCAGCGGGAGAAAAATCTGCCGAGGAAATAATTGCCGAGGCAAGCCAGATGGCATCGCCGTTGCCCGGTCTGTATGAATACAGGTCGGAGCTGAAGGAATTTTCAATGCCCGGTATTCCCGCCGCCCAAGTCGATATGATGAAGCAACAATTTTCCGCGAATGCCAACAAAACCAACACATTCTGTTTGACACAGGCTCAGGCTGACACTGGATTTGAGGATATGGTGCGCCAAATGGGTGACATGGGCGGAACCATGCAGTGTAAATTCTCCCAATTCGATGCCTCCGGTGCAAAACTTGACGCACAGCTTAATTGCAGCGGGGACGGCGGCATGACGATGAATATCGGCATGGATGGCACCTTGGAACCGGAACGGTCGGACGTGACGATGACTATGAAGGGCGGCTCCAGCATAGCGCCCGGTATGGAAATGACCATGATTGTCCGGGGCCAAAACACCCGGGTCGGGGACTGCCCCGCTTAGGCCGGGCTGGAATGCAATTGATGAAACCATTGCCTGATAATGACCTGCCCAAGCCGCCCGATCTGGCCACCAGGCTGGCGCTGGCTAGCGAGCCTGTGCCTGATGCAATTGGCGGCCCGTCCTTGTTGCGATTGCTGGCAGAGGCACAGGTTATTATGGAGCCTGTGCGCCGCCTGACGCGCAATCTCGATATCGCGCTGGCCGATCATCCCCGCAAGGTGATGTTGCTGCCCGGTTTTGCGACCCATCCGATCCGCATGCGCTATATGGCGCAGCAGTTGGAGAGGGCGGGGCACAGGGTAAAGCGTTGGGGGCTTGGTTTCAATTTCGGACCGACGCCGGAGAATTTTGAGATTCTTGAGCAACGGCTGGGTGATTTGTATCAACGGTACGACGAGCCGGTTTTTCTGGTTGGATGGAGCCTTGGCGGCCTGTTCGCCCGCGAATTGGGCAAACGGCATCCCGAAAGAGTGGCCAAGGTGATAACTATGGGGTCGCCATTTTCAGGCAATCCCCGCGCCAATAACGCGTGGCGGATATATCAGTTCGTCACCGGACATAGCGTGGATCGTCCCCCTGTTGCGGGCGATACCGCCACCAAGCCGCCGGTCCCGACCACTGCGCTGTGGAGCGCGCGGGACGGGATCGTCAGCCCGCGTAGCGCCTGCGGCAAGCCCGGAGAACGAGACCGCGCTTTGGCTTTACGTTGCACCCATCTCGGCTTTGCCTATTCCGAAGAATCTATTCGCGCGGTATTGCGAGAACTCGAAGAAATCTGAACGTTTGCCCTCGTTCTTTTGTAACCTTTGCATGCGGAAATTGCTGTGGAACAACCGCAGATACAGCAGTAAAGCCCGACATTGATTCTGCGAGGGCGATAGCTTTCAGACGATGTGAGATTGAACCGGGCATGGCACCGCGCCAGCCCGCAAAGGAACTGATGCATGACATATTGTGTGGGAATGATGGTCGATAAGGGCATAGTTTTGATGAGCGATACCCGGACCAATTCGGGCGTCGACAACATCTCTGTCTTCCGCAAAATGTTCCACTGGAACATCCCGGGCGAACGGATCATTACCGTCATGACAGCAGGCAATCTGGCTACCACGCAGGCTGTTGTCAGCAAGCTTGAGGAACGGGCCAAGCTGCCGGGCGACCGGACCAATCCACTAATGGAAAGCTCTACCATGTTCCAGGTCGCAACCGAAATCGGGGCCTTGGTGCGGGAGACTATCGGCGAACGTCAGGCCGCAAACGGCATGACTGGCAAGGGCAAGTTCACTGCCTCGATCATCGTTGCGGGGCACATTGCCGGCATGGAACCGCGCCTGTTCATGGTCTATCCCGAGGGCAATTTCATCGAGGCCAGCTATGACACGCCGTTCTTCCAGATTGGCGAGACCAAATATGGCCGCCCGATTATCCTGCGCGGTTATGATCGTTCGATGAGTTTCGAGGAAGCTGTCAAATTGCTGGTGGTTTCTTTTGATTCTACATTGAAAGCCAACCTGTCCGTTGGATTGCCGCTTGATTTGATGGTAATCGAAAAGGATAATTTCGAACCGGCGCACCAGCGGCGGATCGCACAGGACGACCCTTACTTCCAGTCGATCTCGTCCGGCTGGGGTGATGCGTTAAAGTCTGCTTTCCATTCGCTGCCCAATTACAGATTATCCAATAAGTAGAAACACATAGCAGGCAGTGCCTAGGCATTACCGCTGATCGGGTTTCTGCTTATTTTTGCTCCATAATGGAGCCATTTTGCACCTGAGAAAGGCGGATGGTTAGCTGATGTTAACCATCCGCTTTGGTGCTAATCCGCAGTGCAGTGTTGATCAAGCCGCGACACAATTGCGGCTATGGAACAACAACTTATCATCCGCTTCGTCGAACCCGCCGGCAGGGTCAGGGCTGAATTGGCCCGCAGCGCTTTTGCGCTTGGTCATCATGCAGAAGTTTATGCCGATGTGGGGGAATTGATCGGCCATATGCCCGAAACTGGCGTGTTGGTGGTGCGGGACGATCCCGCGACCGGCGGTGTAACCTCACTCATGAACCGGCTGGCTGATGGCGGCCATTGGCTACCCCTGATAGCAACCGATGTGGACCCCAGTGCCCAGCGCATTGTCGCCGCGATGAAGGCTGGTGCGCTTGATTACCTCCCTTTGCCTCTGGAAGCCCGCCGGCTCGCCGTTTCATTGGAGCAGGTCGTCAGCGAAATCACCCATCATGGCCTGGCGCGGCGCCGGATGATCGAAGCCCGGGCCCGCATAGCCGTCCTGTCCACTCGCGAACGCGAAGTGTTGCATTGGCTGGCGGAAGGGAGCAGCAATAAGGCCATTGCCCGCCAACTCGATATCAGTCCCCGAACGGTTGAAATTCACCGTTCGAATATGATGGCCAAGCTGGGCGCAAAGCATGCGGCAGAGGCCGTTCGTTTGCGAATTGAATCTGATATGGAAGTCGGCGGGATCGCGGCCTGAACCCGATGCTTAGCGGCAAAAAGACCCATCGCCTTTTTCCAGATGGAGGTGATCCCGGTGTGCGGTATTGTAATCGGGACCCAGAACCGTGCCGAAGCGCTTGCAGGCGCTGTGATGGACCACTCTCAGGAACTCGCGCTCTGCCTCCGATCCGCCGGTCCAATCGCCCAGCACGCTGATCCGGCGCCCATCGGCCAGGATGAAGGCTGACACATCCACCGCCTCCGCTGTCGAATGGGCAGACCTGCGCGATGTGCCAGCAACGTTGCGGCAGGAATAGCTGCCCATTGTTTCGATCCTTTGCAGCGCGCTACCCAGAATTTGCCGCGCAGCCCGGTCCACCCCAAACCGCGCCCAGCCAATCATCAGATCGGCTGTCGGGCAGGTAACCGGCCCGATGTTGGCGAGTGAAAACTGTGCTGCGTCGCCTTGTAACGCGTTCAAGCTGACGGTATTCACAGTTGAGCATCCCGCGCCATAATAACGGTCCGCAACCGGTGTGAAGCGAGTCCCAACCTGTCCCAGTTTTGCGAGGCATTTGCCTGCTCCGGGGCTGACCGCAATCGCCGAATTTGTGGGGCCGCGCAGCGTTTGGTCGGCCTGTCCGCCGGGCACCATGCTGCCGCAACCTGCCAAGGCGGCGCTGAGGAAGATCGAGGCAGCGATACGCATCATTGCGGATACTCTGGCCAGTTATGATTAACAGAGTCCTAATGCGGCGGTCTAATCAGCCGGGGCGCTACACTGCTGCCATAGCTCGATTCTTACCCCGTCGGAATCAAGTACCCAGGCAAATTTCCCGTAACCTTCGTTCACATTGTCCAGCACCTCGATGCCCTTTGCAGCCAACATAGCGATAAAGCCGTCGAGGTCATTGACCCGCAAATTAATCATGAAGCCGCCCTTGCCAGGCTTGATGTATTGATCGTCCTTAAAATGACTGATCAGCGAATAGGGCTTATCCCCCAATTCCTCCGACCAGTTCAATTGCGGACCATATTCACCGTCCAGTCCCAAAACATCGCGGTACCATGCCCGCGTGGCTTCAGGGTCTGCGACCACATAAAACACTCCGCCCAACCCCGTGATCTTAGGGGTATCAACGTCTGCCATTTCATTCCTTCCAACTTTACCCGCAGCGCCAGCTTTACCCCGCAGCAGGCAATTCCTGATGTGGAAGATGGTATAACAGACTTTGGCGGGGCAGGAAAATTGGCAAACTTCTGGTCACGCTGGGCCGGGCTTTGACCTTTGCCTGATCCGGTGCATTAAGGAAGGAAGGGAGAATTTCATGAAACGCTTCACGAATAAGACTATCATCGTAACCGGATCTTCAGGCGGGATTGGCGAGGCAATTGCTCGCCGGTTTGCCTCGGAAGGGGCCAATGTGGTGCTGAATTCGCGAAACCGTGCCGACTGCGAAGAAGTTGCCAAGGATCTGGATGATGCGCGGACTTTGATTGTTGAAGGTGATGTATCAAAGTCGGATTTTGCGGCGGAGATCGTCAGCAAGGCTATGGCGAAATTTGGCGGGCTGGATGTGTTGATCAACAATGCCGGCGTGGCAGGCATGGGAATGCTGGCCGATGCAAAGGACAGCGAGATCGACCGAATCATCGACATCAATGTGAAGGGTGTGCTGTATCTGAGCCGCGCGGCCATTCCTGAATTGCTCAAGACGAAGGGCAATATCGTCAATATCTCCAGCGTATCGGGCTTGGGCGGGGATTGGTCGCTGCCGATTTATAACGCGTCGAAGGGTGCGGTCACCAATCTGACGCGCAGTCTGGCGCTGCAATTGGGCGCCCAGGGCGTACGGGTGAATTGCATTTGTCCGTCGATGACCAGGTCGGACATGACCGCGGGGCTGACTGAAAACGAACACGCGATGAAGGCGCTCAAGAACCGTATGCCGCTGGGCCGCGCAGCAGAACCGGATGAAATTGCCGGGCCCACGCTGTTCCTGGCTTCTGAAGATGCCGGGTTCGTCACCGGGGTTAATTTACCGGTCGACGGCGGAGTTAGCGCTAGCAACGGCCAGCCGAACTTCTTCGGCTAATCGCAAGGGGTCCCCTCTTCCCGCAGGAAGAGGGGAAGCAGCCTTAGTCAGAGCCTTTTTTCCGGCCGGCTTTCTTGCGTTCGTTTGGATCGAGCAAGGTTTTGCGCAGGCGGATGTTCAGCGGCGTAACCTCGACCATTTCGTCATTGTCGATGTAGGCGATGGCTTGTTCCAGCGTCATAACCTTGGGCGGAGTAAGCCGGATCGCATCGTCCTTGCCGGTCGAACGGAAGTTCGTCAGCTGCTTGGACTTCATCGGGTTTACTTCCAGATCGTCCGGCTTGGCGTTTTCGCCAATGATCATGCCTTCATACAGCTTTTCCTGCGGCTTCACGAACAGAATGCCGCGTTCTTCCAGCATGTTGAGCGCGTAGGAAACCGCCTCACCGGTACCGTTCGAAATCAGCACGCCATTGGCATTGCTTTCGATCTTGCCCTTGTAAGGGCCGTATTTCTCGAACAGCCGGTTCATGATGCCGGTGC
>Ga0209491_10007478_pt1 | contig 14414 bp, 16 predicted proteins | sample BON02_FD_187213 | JGI IMG/M metagenome (GOLD analysis project Ga0209491, IMG submission 187213) | Freshwater microbial communities from Lake Bonney liftoff mats and glacier meltwater in Antarctica - BON-02 (SPAdes) (version 2) | ecosystem: Environmental > Aquatic > Freshwater > Ice > Glacier... | reverse complement strand
TTACCGGTAAGATCTTTCCCAGACTGCAGGTCTTCTAACGCTTTATCGAAATCAAATAATTGTGCCATGTGTCGCTCCTAATATGCTTATGCATTAGTTTAAGGAATTGACACAGATTTTTGAACACCCCCGGCAGCATTAGATTAAGTGTGAACTGTTTTTTAAACCGAAATACCCAATCGTTTTGCCAAACGTATAAGATTGGCTCTATCGACATTAAGATTGCGAGCCGCTTCACTCCAGTTGCCCTTCGCTTGTTCAACAACATCGACAATACGATGGCGTTGAAATATTTGCGTTGCTTTATTTAAATCCAATGATTGTATCGTGTCATTTAAACTCGGCTGTACGGCATTTGCAGGTGAATTGGCGATGCTTTTATCAGGTAAATCCAAAGCGTGATTGTCGAGTGAAATAATCCCATTTTTATCGGCTTTACCCTTGGCTTTGAGTGATGCTCTACTGATAACATGTTCTAGTTCTCGCACATTACCTGGCCATGGATAGTCCATTAACGCCAGCTCGGCGTCTTTAGATAGTTTGAGTTGCCTGATCCCTAATTTTCTACTGGTCTTTTCCAGAAAGTAACCGGCAAGTAGCAGTGCATCATTGCCACGTTCATTTAATCTCGATACTTTCAATGGGTATACTGAGAGACGATGATACAAATCTGCTCTAAACCGCCCCTTTGTCACCTCTTGTTCTAAATCTCTGTTGGTAGCTGCAATCACTCTTACTTTAACGTGTTCAACATGATCTTGGCCGACGGGTTGAATTTCACCACTTTGTAACACGCGTAATAATTTACTTTGTACAGATAATGGAAGCTCGCCGACTTCATCAAGAAATAAACTACCGCCATTAGCAAGTTGAAACTTACCTGCCCTTGATTTTTCTGCACCAGTAAATGCCCCTTTGGTATGGCCAAACAACTCTGCTTCAGCCAGTGTTTCTGTCAAAGACGCACAGTTAATATACACTAAAGACTTATCTTTAAGGCCCGACATTTGGTGTACTTTACGGGCAACTAACTCCTTGCCTACCCCCGTTTCGCCCATAATTAAAACGGTATAGTCAGAGCTTGCTACCAGTTGAATCTCATTTTTCAGCGCCAACATTGGTTTACTTTGGCCTATTAGCTCTCCTCCATCTTTTAATAATGCTTCTTCTGTCAATGCTTGTACGAGTTCCTGTGCATGTTGCGCGCTAATTTCTAACTTTTTAAATTCCAGTGCCGTTTTTAATGTCGCTGATGATAAAGCGGCAATTAGTTCTAAGGCTTTACTACTTATATTGTTAAATGCTCGGGCTTGTAAACTATCGATGGTTACTAAACCTATCAGTTTCTGGTCTGAATAAAGTGGCAAGCCCATACAGGAATGAACAGGCAAGTCGCCAGCCATAGCAAGCAGTAATCCGTCATATGGATCTGGCAAAGGACACGGCTCAGGAAAAGTCATTGGCTTAGTTGATTCACAGATCAGCTTAAGCCTTGGATGCTCGTTAAGCAGAAATCGTCTGCCCTGCACCTCGGTTGATAGACCTTGGGTTGCTAAAGGAGTCAAAACATTATCGTGTAGGCCAAGTAAGACCACAGCGTGACACTGAATAGCCTTTCGAATAGAAGTAAGCAAGCGATCAAAACGATCATCATTATTAATACTGTTCGCTAAATCGAGTGCAATTTCTATCAATAAGCTGGAGTTGAAGGCGGTCATAAAACTGATGGGGACAGCGGGTTTCATCTTAAGTATTTTTATTAATGCGCCCTTCAAACTTGGTTGGTTGATGATACTTTCTGGTTTATTACACTTAATTAGATTATATAACTGGCATCGTAAACTTATGTGGAAAATGACACTTTTATGGTCATTGCATCTTGCTTATCTAGCCATGCCTATCGGGTTAATGTTGCTTTTTATCAGCAACTTAACAAATGTTGTTCCCTTTGTTGATACTCTGCATATTATCGTTATTACGGCGATGGCTGGCATGATCTTATCAATGATGTCTCGTGTTTCACTAGGCCATACGGCTAGATCACTTCATTTAAACAGCACTATGGCTATTAACTTTGTTCTTGTTTTTTTCGCCGGACTAGTAAGAAGGATGATCACTCCACAGCGTTCAGATCCGCTACTTTTTATCATGCTTAACGGCGACCTGTGGTTAACGAGTTTTAGTTTCTTTATCCGCTTTTATTTTCCAATACTGACCAAACCACGCCTAGATCGACAAATAGGCTAATAAACCAACAATATTTAGAGGTTATACATGTTATCAGCAAAGACTATTGAAATCGTAAAAAGCACCATTCCATTACTCGAAAATGCAGGCGTTGAGGTGACGGACTATTTTTACAAACGGATGTTTGAACACAACCCAGAATTGAAAGATGTTTTTAACTTAAGTAATCAAACCAATGGGCGTCAGCAATTTGCCCTATTTAGTGCCGTGGCTTCCTATGCTAAAAATATCGATAATCTCGGTACATTAGGTGATTTGGTTGAACGTGTTGCCCAGAAACATACCAGTTTAAATATTCAACCAGATCAGTATCAAATTGTTGGACATCATTTGATTGAAACACTTCGTGAAATGGCTCCAGATGACTTTACCGATGAAGTGGCTATGGCTTGGGTTGAAGCCTATGGAGTACTTGCAGATATATTAATTGGTCGTGAGCACGTCCTTTATAATGCTTCTGCCGAACAATCTGGTGGGTGGAATGGCGTTCGTTTATTCAAAGTAAAAGCGAAAACGAGTGAATCTGAATGGGTCACCAATTTTACTTTTGTTCCTGTTGACGGCGGTCAAGTGAGAAGTTATTCACCAGGTCAATATATTGCAATAAGAGTCAAACCTGATGATGCTGACAATGTGGCAATAAGACAATATTCTTTATCAGACAAGTTCAATACCGACAGCTACCGAATCAGCGTCAAAAGAGAGCTATTGCCTCAATTAGGTATAGTATCCAATTACCTACATGATCATATTAACGTCGATGATACTGTTGAATTGATGCCACCCGCAGGCGCTTTTTTTCTTAAACACTCTGATAAACCAACTGTGTTGATTTCTGCTGGTGTTGGGATCACTCCGATAATGGCTATACTCGAAACCATGGTTGATGTGGGAATTGAACAGCCCATATTATTTTTGCATGCATGTAGAAATAATAAACAACATTCATTTCAACAACGTGTAGAAATGCTATCTGCGACGTGCATTGATATGAAAAATTTTTACTGGTATGAAGAGGAACAACCGCTTGGTGCAAATGGTTTTACTGGCGTAATAGATCTGAATGCTATTCGTGAAACCCTTCCTTTTAATGATGGTCATTTTTATGTTTGTGGGCCGACAGAATTTATGCGATTCATCAAACTACAACTTCGTATCTTAGGTATCAGCCTAGACCGTATTCACTACGAAACATTTGGACCACATGACGATATTTGATTATTAATAGAGGTGGCAGATAAAACTGCCGCCTTGTCATTCACCCAAGTTATACTCTTTACCCTGTATTCGATAATCATCAAGCTTATATATTTGTATAAAAGATGAGCTCTACAACTTAAAATCACAGCCAAATAGATTGGATTTCACAGGCGTCAAATAATAATTTAATTTCATTTTCATAGCGTTTTTTATCCCGTTTACGATACATGACATAAACAGGGAAAGTGAACTCAGGATAATCAGTATTATGATCTAATAGCCCTGCTTGAATATAATGTTCAACTACGCGAGTTCGAAAATATCCACTGCCGCCATTTTCTAGTATGTAGTGCAACGCTAACGGACCTAAGTTCACGGTAAGCTTTGTTCGGGCAAACTCTGGCAATGCCGCATCATGTTGTTTTTGGAAATGTACTCCCCAGTCAATATAGATATATGGCTCTGATGATTGACAAGAACTCACCATGATCAGCTTTTCTTCCAACAATTGCTCGAGTTGAACCCCAGGCCAATATTCAGGTTGATGAATAACTATTACATCAAGCACGCCATACTCTAGTTTTTTCATCAAAGTATGTCGTTCACCGATTTCAGCTCTTACTGCCAATTCACATCCTGAGTGCTTTAGTTCAGTTAACCATTGCAACATCAATGGGCTCCATAAACTAATTTCGCCGCCAATATTGAACACCTGAGCAGCTCCAGAATGTAATGGTAAGTCGCGTTTGGCCATTTCCCATATTTGAACCATTTGTGTTGCATGCTCGATGAATTTTTGGCCGTCAGCCGTCAAACTTGCTCCCGAGCGATTCCTTACAAATAGCTTGCAGCCTATGTGCTTTTCCAAGGTATGTATGCGGGCAGTTACCGTAGTCTGAGTAACATACAGCATTTCTGCAGCTGCAATAAAACTACCTGTCCTCACAATTTCAAGAAATGTGCTGGCTAAATTGATATTCATATCAAATATTTTGCTATTAAATTAAATTAATATTCATTATACACCGAGGTTGGTAGCTCTCATACTATGCAGACTTATTCATAACATGTCTTATTATGCAGAATACACAACAAGCGTTATTTACAGAAAAACAATGGAAAGAGATCGTTCATTTTGTTAGCGAGCTCAATGCCAGCCAATCGCAATGTCTAGGCCATCACTCAACCGCATTGACAGATGTTAGCCCTTCCCCCCAAAAAAAGTCCAATATCTGATCAAACCTTAACGAATTGTGGTGAAGAGGAAAACCCCCATGCAAACAACGACTGAATATAACACTGAGATCACTAAATGGTTCTCGGTAATGGCTTGTGTTTATCTTGTGCTAGGTACGGCGATAGGTGTTTATATCGCATCTGAGCTTGCTTGGCCTTTTCTAAATTTCGATAATCCTTATATCAGTTTTGGTCGGCTTAGACCCGTTCACACCAACACCGTAATCTATGGCTTTGGTGGTTCCGTTTTGATGGCTACGGCCTATTACATCGTCCAACGAACTAGTAATGTCAGTTTATGGAGTGACAAGCTTGCTTGGTTTACATTCTGGGGATGGAATCTTTATGTTATAGGGGGAATCATTACCTTACCCTTAGGATTTACCCAAGCTAAGGAATACGCTGAATTAGAATGGCCACTTGACATTGTTCTCGCTGTAGTCTGGTTGGCCTATAGTTTTAATTTCATCATGACATTAAGTATCCGAAAAGTGTCACATATATATGTGGCTAACTGGTTTTTTCTGGCTATGATGATTATGTTTACTTATCTACATATCGTAAATAGCCTGTCTATTCCTGTTGAATTATTTAAATCATATTCCATATTTTCTGGGGTTCAAGATGCAATGATTGAATGGTGGTGGGGACACAATGCTATTGGCTTTTATCTTACAGCCGGCTTTTTGGGCATTATGTATTATTTCGTACCTAAGCAAGCTAATCGTCCAATTTATTCATATCGTCTATCAGTTATCCATTTCTGGGCTTTGACATTCGGTTATGTATGGTTAGGTGCTCACCATCTTCAATACACGGCATTGCCTGATTGGACCGGTTCATTAGGCGCGGCTATTTCCTTAGCCATGATCATTCCTTCATGGGGTGGAGCTATTAACGGTATGTTTACGTTAAGTGGTGCATGGGATAAATTACGTACCGATTATATTTTACGTTTCTTGATAGTGTCATTGGCATTTTATGCCATGTCAACCTTTGAAGGTCCTGTAATGGCCTCTAAAACAGTGAATGCTTTATCACATTATACCGATTGGACAATTGGTCACGTACATTCAGGTGCATTAGGTTGGGTTGCCATGGTGTCAATTGGTGCTATTTACCATATGGTAGAGCGCCTATGGGGAACAACAATGTATTCGATTAAGTTAGTGAACTTACATTTCTGGATGGCAACTATCGGTACAGCTGTTTACATTACGGCAATGTGGGTAGCGGGCATTATGCAAGGTCTAATGTGGCGTGCTTATGATGATTACGGTAATTTGGCTTACACCTTTGTTGAATCTGTTGCCCAAATGCACCCATATTATGCTATACGGGTTATCGGAGGTTTCATTTTCTTCTCAGGAGCCTGTGTGATGTTAGTTAATGTGGTTCTGACTATTCGAAAATCCATAGCCGTCACATCTAGGCAGTCTGTAATTACGGTTACCGAATAAATGTCTAGGTACTTACTTATTGAAAGTTCTAAATAACTCACCATGATATTAAACTTTATTTTGACAAATATTGCTTTGCTACCAGACGAAAATTGGTTGAATAGTGCCGTTAACTTAATGCTTATTTTTGGATTATTTATGATTATTAATGCGACCTTTCAGAGTGATAATAAAGTTTATTTTGAAGAACAAGGCAGAATTCCATTAAATGATAATATGCTCGCTGAAAAACATTGCAATGCTAAAAATCCTATTGTAAAGAAAACATTGTGACATTACCTAATAACTGCACACCGCTAGAGATTAAAAGTTGGCGCCATCAGCAGCGCCAACAATTAATAGAAAAACGTATTGCTGTTCATGGTTACCAACGCAAACTTTGCCAGCAAGAAATATTACTTAAACTAAGCGATATTCTTAAGGATATGCAACCAGGAATTATCGCTTTTTATTGGCCATTCAAAGGTGAAATTGATTGTCGCAAGTTGGTTAGCGACATATTGCAACAAGGCTGGCAAGCCGCATTACCCGCCGTTACAAAGGTAAGCTCTCCTTTAGAATTTAGGCAATGGACTCCTGAAACGCCTTTGATTTCTGGTGTGTGGAAAATACCGGTACCTAAATCGCGAACGATTGTTGTGCCGAATGTAATGTTAATTCCATTAGTAGGATTTGATGAATGTCACTATCGGCTGGGTTATGGTGGAGGTTATTATGATCGAACTATTATTGAGATTGAGCCATCTCCAATGAAAATAGGTATTGGCTTTGAACTGGCTCGATTAACAACGATTTATCCGCAAAGCTATGATATTGCGATGGATATTATCTTGACTGAAAAGACTACAGATATAGACTAATATTCAGATATCGCACACACTTAAATCATATCCAATCGTTAGAACTTAATTGAAATCAGGTGACCATCATCGATATTCGTGAGCTATTTTATGGCGGTAAAGACAACATTTTAATGTCATTGATAGTTCAACCATGATAGCCAATTCCATTTCAACAAAATTAATCCATTTGTTTTAGCCATTGCACACCACCTAAGTGTTTTTGTTGCTTGAGGTTCCACACTGCTCGCGCGCGAATGTGACTTGATGGTTTTGCTGGATCAAAACGTAATGGGCTAGGTAAGCATGATGCTAATAATGCTGATTGCATGGGACTTAGGTGTTTAGCCGACTGACCAAAATGATAGCGACTAGCAGCTTCTAAACCAAATACGCCCTCGCCCCACTCGGCAATATTTAAATACACTTCTAAAATCCTTTGTTTACCCCAGATTAGCTCGATCAATAACGTAAACCAGGCTTCAATTCCTTTACGGATCCAGCTGCGCCCTGTCCATAAATAAACATTTCGTGCGACTTGCTGACTAATCGTACTGGCACCGCGTAATTGGCCGCCGTTATCTGAATCACGTAATGATTTTATGATAGAGTCCACATCAAAACCTTTGTGTAAAGGAAACAACTGATCTTCAGCTGTGACGACCGCTAATGCTGCCTGTTTAGGAATTTCATCCCAACTTAACCAAGTTTGCTTTAATTTAAAATTATCATTGTTTGAATATAACCAGCGATCCATCATTACCATGGTCACTGGCGGATTAAGCCAGCGAAATGGAACCACTATTAATAAGCTAATCAGGATAAAACCTAACATAAGCAATAGAAAATAGCGGATAAATAGTTGTTTGAATTTTTTCACCGAATGATCGTACCAGAACCAACTAAATAAAGAGAGTAATCTATCAATATCCTAGTACTCTGTTGTTCAATGCTCTAAGATCGCATGTATTGCTTAAGGCCAATAACAAGATATTTAGATATGAAATATTGGTATTTTTAAAATACATAACCATCGAATAATAAAATACATATGGCAATCAATTATATGTATACACTTTATAAAATAGTTGAAAGGTAAATGAATTACATAAAGAAGATGAAATTTCTGTCACTCACAATCTTATTGCATAGCTTGCCTGCTCTGGTTGTTGCAGATGAGCTTGCCGAGATGCAAAAAAATCCCGACAACTGGGTTATGCCAGCGGGTAACTACAACAATCAACGTTACAGCAAACTGGAGCAAATCAACCAAAGCAACATTGAAGATCTGACTATGGCCTGGTCTTTTTCAACAGGTGTATTACGCGGTCACGAAGGCAATGCATTGGTTATCGATGACACGATGTATATACATACGCCTTTTCCTAACATCGTTTTTGCACTAGATTTAAATAATGAAGGCGCTATTAAATGGCAATATAAGCCTACGCAAAGTTACGATGAAGTTGTGCCCGTTATGTGTTGCGATAATGTTAACCGTGGTTTAGCCTATGGCGATGGAAAAATATTCTTAAACCAAGCAGATACAACGCTGGTTGCTTTAGACATCAATACGGGTCAGCTTATTTGGTCTGACAAACGTGATGATTCAAACCGCGGTGCAACCAGTACAGGGGCTGCTTTTGTGATGAAAGATAAGGTCCTAGTGGGAATATCTGGTAGTGAGTTTGGTATTAGAGGTTACGTTCAAGCCTATGGTTTGGATGGAAAAAGATTATGGCGAGCATATAGTACTGGACCTGATTCAGACATGTTAGTTGATCCTGCCAATACCTTGTCGATGCTTAAACCCGTTGGACCAGACTCATCGTTAAAAAGCTGGCAAGGTGAACAATGGAAAATCGGTGGTGGCACGACTTGGGGCTGGTTTTCCTATGATCCTGATCTGAACCTATTTTATTATGGCAGTGCAAACCCTTCTACTTGGAATCCTGTTCAACGTCCAGGTGATAATAAATGGTCAATGTCATTATTTGGTCGAGATTTAGATAATGGTATGGCGAAATGGATCTATCAAATGACACCCCATGATGAGTGGGATTACGATGGGGTCAACGAATTAATTTTGGCCAATCAAACAATAAAAGACAAAATGCGTAAAACAGCGGTGCACTTTGATCGTAACGGTTTTGCATACACCATGGACCGACGTTCTGGGGAATTACTCGTTGCACAAAAGTTTGATCGGTCAGTGAACTGGGCTAGCAGTATCAATATGAAAACGGGTTACCCAGAACGCGTTATCAAATATTCACCTGATTATAATGGTGAAGATGAGGTGACGACTGGGATCTGTCCGGCAGCCTTAGGTTCAAAAAACCAACAACCTGCTGCTTATTCACCTCGAACGGGACTTTATTATGTGCCCACCAACCATTTATGCATGGATTCTGAACCGTTTGAAGTTGAATATCTATCAGGTCAACCTTATGTTGGTGCGACATTAAATATGTACCCAGCACCTGGTGGCACACACTTAGGTAACTTCATTGCTTGGAATGCACGTGTAGGTATGATCATGTGGTCTAACCCAGAACGTTTCTCGGTATGGTCTGGTGCCTTAGCTACGGCTTCAGATCTAGTATTTTATGGCACATTGGAAGGTTATCTGAAAGCACTTGATGCCAAAACTGGTCGTGAATTGTGGCGATTCAAAACAGCATCAGGCATCATCGGTAACGTCAACACATACCAACATGCTGATAAACAATACATCTCTATTCTCTCTGGTGTTGGTGGTTGGGCTGGCATTGGTATGGTCATGCCAAGCTTGGATAAAGACTCGGATGGCGATGGTGCTGTTGGTGCTTACCGCGCTTTGTCTAGTTGGACAAACTTGGGTGGTGTTTTAAGCGTATTTAGCTTATCGGGCTTAAACGATTGATTTCAATTCTAACACTCAGAATCTATCGGTAAAGTTACCTTGTGTCTCACTTCGCTTTAGTTTAATTCGGTATTGTGCAGTACCGACTTTATGACGCTCATATCAGAATTATTGGGTAACAATGTGCCGTGAACATCAAAAGTAGGTGTGCTAATACTTCGTGAGGGATAGTCGGACTGAGCTAATGAGCTAACTTAGTAAATAATTCTTCCCTTCTTTTACCATCTTCATCAATGAAATATTCTGTGAAGTTAATATTTTCTCAGTTGAGCTCTTACTTTTTTGCAAGAACCACAAATTGTTAACGAATAGATGATTGACTGATTGTGAAGTTCATCGTAACTATAGCCATTAATGATATTATTGCTTTGTTGATACCAATTAAAGTCACCATAAGCAATAAGGGTTATAAATAGAAATTTTTTTATGATTGAATAAATCCGCGTATTAACCAAGCTTTACTTCCACATAACATCAGCCTGTTCTTTTGCTGCCGCAGCAAGAAGGGTTAACAATGGTAATGCGCGATTATGCATACTCACTTTAGCTTCGCCATCATTTATGTCTTGTGATGACATTTGTTCTGCTTTAGCTTCTAGACCACCCTTCAGTAGTGTGATCGCTTCAGGCACATCGACAGCTAGAATGGCACTTGGAACTGTTCCACTGTGGCCCATCATTTTCAATAAAGACAAAGCTATATCTCCAAACATCGTAATGTCGGCATAAGCTTTTGTTGTAAACGTCACCAACATATCACTCTCCTTCTCTTTAAAATAAAAAATAGTATTGAGTCTTAAATTCATACTTGCATTATCAATGCTAAATACTTGATACACTTATCAAGTGTAGTGTAATTAAGCAGGCTTATAAATAGGTCGATTGTAACAGCCCGTAAAGATGTTCGAACGCCTAGATTTTCTCTTGCTCCTTCATCTAATTGAAATAAATGTGCTCTATACTGTTGCTCGTAACGCATTAATTACGAAAGTGATGACTATATACAGTTGTCATTATTAAGAATATGATAAAAGGTCCCATAGCAGGAACTGGAAAAATAACAGAATAAAGACATAATTTTATCTGTGATTCGGTGATTAAAAGTTCTCCGCTCTTAATTCAAAGTCATGTTTGTTATTACAGCGACACATGAACACCTTGAAAATGATTTTGATGAAACAACATCTCAATATTTTATTCTCAAAAAAAGGAATTGATATGACAAGCTCAAAACCAATATTTAGTATCTTTATAGCTATGCTATTTTTAACGAAGTTACGTTGAAGTCATCAGAAATAAACGTTGAGACTTACAAAGGTATTGTGCAACTAAGTGGTTTTGTTAGCTCACAAGTTGATATCAATACGGCAATGAATGTAGCACAAAAAACACAAGGCGTTAAAAACGTCCATAATTCTATGAAAGTGAAGTAACTATCGATCATCTTTCCTAACATTAAATCTAGCTTAATAAAAAGATTTAATAACTGAAAATTTTAAATAAGTTAGATTTATTGTGGTAATGGGTTAATTTTTCCTGTACCACAACACACCGGCTAGAGATAATCAGGCAAACGTTGTTAATTTAATTTTTATATTAAATATGGACAGTATATAACCATTGTTCCCACTTATTTGCAGCAGCATTATTAAAGTAAAGTGACAATAAGTATGATTAATTCAGATCTACAGCATATGAATTTAATAGTTCAATAGGAATAATATCGGTAGCTTTTTGATGCATGCTTTTTGATACATGCTTTTTAAAAACAACTTGACAGCCACACCATATTCATAAGCTTTTAACCAACGCAATATGCATAAACTCTATCCATTACTAGGTTTTAAAACCTGAAAACCATAGGTCACTATTGGTGTTGATAAGTTATTGCCTTTAAAACGTGAGTATTCAAGGAAGTAGTGAGCCACCTCAATACAAACTGTATGAGAACTAATATCTTCGTCTTAGGTATTGTAATAACCATCACATAAAAAACCGGTCACTGGATCATCATTACATAACTCTAATTTTTCACCAAAGACATTACGTGACGCACTTATTTCCATTATTCACCGGGTCTTCTTAGCATTTTACGAACCTCACCGACATGCATTTCTTCTTGTGAAATTAAACGACGTGCATATTCCTCCAACAACACACTTTTTCCGTCAACTAAATTCAATAGTTGATGATATGCCGATAAAGCGACTAATTCATGTTCCAAAGATTCACGTAAAATATCACCAATGTCATGTTTATGGGTTTCAAGTAAAGAACCGATTCCTAATGAAGGATGATGATCAAGATGAGTGATTAATTCACCGGCCTCATGAGCATGTACAAGCGACTCGTCAGCTTGACTACGCATCCATGACACAATAGGAATGCGCCCATATCCAAAGACCATCAAAGAATAATGGCAATAACGAACAACACCCGCTAGTTCGGTCTCAAGAATTTCATTTAATACGGCAATAACAGCATTTTTATCAAAACTTGACTCAGACATTAACTTCTCCTCACATTAAAGATTTAGATGCTGGAAATAATTACTATTCTAAGGCTATTTGGCCAACAATTTCATGGTCAATCGCTAAGGCAGAAACCGCCAAAGTCATTCGAATCTCAAATTTCTCTGTACCATTCAAAGAACCTTGTTCAATGGCCTTGAGCACGGCATGCTCAATTTCTCGTTGCGATGTTATTCCCACTTTTTTTAAATATTTTCTGATTTCCATGTTGAAGGTATCATCGTTCATGGTTATATCTCCTATTAGGCGATGCTAGAAAGGATTTATTTTTAGGTTTAATCGTATTTAATATATTTAAACCTAGGATCATCGGGCGTTCCCTCCAATGCCCCATCTTCTTTTCCTGGTTGCCACATGATCACGTCTTCGATTTTTTTAGCCAATTCAAAGTCTCTGTTGGTAATGCCTTTTGCAGCGTGATTAGTTAATTTAACAATCACAAACGCATAGGAAATACTCATGTCTGGATGGTGGAACGCAGCTTCAGCTAGGTGACCAATGGTTGTTACCAGTATTAAAGTACTTTTCCAACCGCTGGTTTTATATTTACGTCGGATCCAGCCATTTTCAAGATACCAGTAAGGGAGCTCCGTTTTTAATCGTGCCTCAACCTCTTCATTGGTATATATTTGTTCGTCTTTTACTTGTCTCCAGCTCATGACACCTCTCCTTAAAGATAAGAACTGCCTCAATCTAGTAGATCATATTTTGAATATTTTGTCAACAATCACTTTTAGCTGAAAGTTTTAGCTAACAATACCCCAACAAGAACCTTTAAATTTTTGGCCTTTAAGGTTATAAATGCATTCTGTTATGCTCATAGTAGAAGTAATGGTAGAAAGTTCATAATAGCTAAGGTTGCAACGATAGATCGAGAAAAATAGTACTTAACTCAAGAAATGACAGAAACATCTTCGTTAGAAATAAACCATCACGATCTATCTTATTTTGTTTGTCACGACTTGAAATAAAATAGATTGTCCCCCAATTTCTAATTGTGCAATTGCACTGTTATTCATAACAATAAGGATATTTGAAAATGACTGAACCAGTAGAGTTAAAAGTGGCATCAAAAGAATCAGTAGCGTATCTATTAGCAAAAGAAATAAGTCAATTGAAGCATGATGATCCTAATTTTAGAAAAGAATTTTTAGACTTTTACTCGGAGTGCTTAAAAGCAGCTAAAGGTCACCGGAAAATATCTGAGTAACCAAACTATAAAAAGTTCGCCTAATATTAACGTATATAAACAACCCCCTTACGGGGCTTTTTATTGGAATGAGCCTTGATTACTCAGTTATTTATTCTAGATGCCGGAGTGCTTCAACAATAGTCGTAAAAGCTGATGATGGCTGGTGACGATTAGGATAATAAATATGGTAACCAGCAAAAAATGGACACCAATCTTCCAAAACCCTTACCAACAAGCCTTTATTAATATATTCCTCAACCATCTCATAGGGAATATATGCAACGCCGAGGTTAGCTAGTGCAGCTTCTATTGCTAGATAACTACTATTAAAAGTGACTTGGCCTGGAACTCGTATGCTGATCTCAGCGTGATCTCTTTCAAACTCCCATGAATAAATAGCGCCGAATGTGGGTAGTCTATAATTTATACAATTGTGTGTTTTTAAATCATCTGGCGTGGTCAGTATTGAAGCTTTTTTAAAGTATTCTGGAGAACCAACAACGGCCATTTGTAGTTCGGGTGAAATGCGAATCGCAATCATGTCTTTTGGAACAGATTCGCCTAATCTGACACCCATATCATATCTTTCAGCAACGATATCTATCAGTTTGTTATCGATCGTTATTTCTACATTTAGATCAGGATATTTTTTGAGTATGCTCGCTAACTTGGGCCATATATACATTTTTACAGCGTGTTCAATAGCATTTATTCTTATTGTGCCTGAAGGGCTGCCGCTTAATTCGCCAATAACTGAAAGTTCTTCGTCAATTTCGTCAAGTCTAGGGCCTATTTTGGCCAGCA
>Ga0209491_10007477_pt1 | contig 14414 bp, 14 predicted proteins | sample BON02_FD_187213 | JGI IMG/M metagenome (GOLD analysis project Ga0209491, IMG submission 187213) | Freshwater microbial communities from Lake Bonney liftoff mats and glacier meltwater in Antarctica - BON-02 (SPAdes) (version 2) | ecosystem: Environmental > Aquatic > Freshwater > Ice > Glacier... | reverse complement strand
TGCTCTTAAACTCAGCAGTATATTTTGTTCGCTTTTTACTCATATAATTACTCCAATATTTAGTTCATCATAAGGCTATTGAAATAAGTCTTCAGAATTTGTTGTATGAATTTCTTGGGGTACTATATTATTCAACAATTAGTTGCATCGAGTGTCGAAGCATCTGAAACGGTCAATGTTCAAAGTAAAGCCGCACAGAAATGTGTTAGTCAAATGAGTAATACTCAAACCGCCATAGAACCTGTTATTAAGGCCGTTGAAAATATATCGCAGTTAAATGCCAGCATTGCAGAATCAACTCAAGAACAAGTATTAACCGTCGACGAAATTGCAAAAAACAGTGACATTATCAAACAACATTCCGACCTTGTAACTAGCAGTATTAGTGATCTAATAGCATCCAGTGATAGCTTAGACTTAGTTAATGAAGTCTTAGATAAATTAATAAATCAGTTTAAAAAACAGAATTAATAACAATGAGGTACCTTTCTTTTATAATCTTAATTATAAAAATTAGGAGAAGTAAGGAGCTCATTAATTTTTAATGCGTAGCTCCTAGTTTTTCCTTCGCCCCCCCATAGCCCCCAAGATCACAGTAGTTTAATTCTACAATGACCTTGCTATTAGTTTCGTACACTTACCTGTTTAGCCTCTCAATACGCACTTGCCACATTAGTAAAGCGGGCTATACTGCTTAACTGCTTAACTGCTTAACTACTTCACTATTAATCAGTCGAGATAATCAGTTTTCTTTCGAATAGTTAAAAGCCAAAATACATCGTCACTATTAAAGCTATTTACCAGAAGCTATTATCGTTAAACGATTTCTATTAACGTTTCTCCTGGAGTAACTCGGTCTCCTTTAGCAACGTAAATAGCCTTAATAGTGCCGGAAATATTAGCCAATAATTCAGTTTCCATTTTCATTGCTTCCATAACCAGTAAGGACTGTCCTGCTTCAACCTTATCACCTTCTTTGACAAAGATTTCAAAGACGTTGCCTGGCAATGGCGCAGTAACATGTCCTGGTTCTGTAGCTTTTTTGCGATCAGTACCGCCGCTTGCACTTACGTATTCGTTAAGCGCTTCAAAGGTGACTTCTTCGGGCATACCATCAAGAGAAAGGTAAAACTTACGTTTACCACCACCCACGTCACCCACCCCAGTGATAGCAACATCATAGCTTTCACCATGCACATCAATTTTAAACTCGGTCGCCATGGACTCACTACCCTGCCTAACACCATTCGCTGGTAATAAGACTTCAGGTTTTAATGTACCGTCTTGGCGTTGTTGTAAAAACTCACGACCCAGTTCTGGAAACATGGCATAGGTCAGCACATCGTCTTCAGATAATGCCAGCGCTCCGATTTCTGCCCTTAATTTGTTCATTTCTGGTGATAAGCCATCGGCCGGCCTTGAATCCAGAACCTGTTCATTACCAATGGCTTTTTTCTGTAACTGATAATTCACAGGTGCAGGTGCTTGACCATAACCGCCTTGCAGATAACGTTTCACCTCGTTGGTGATGGTTTTATAACGCTCGCCAGCAAGTACATTGTAAACAGCCTGAGTACCGACAATTTGCGATGTTGGCGTCACCAATGGTGGGTAGCCTAGATCAGCCCTAACTCTAGGGATTTCTTCAAATACCTCTTGAATTCGATCAAGTGCATTTTGTTCTTTAAGCTGGTTGGCCAGATTTGACATCATGCCGCCTGGAACTTGGTTAATTTGCACCGATACATCTTCACGGGTAAATTCACTTTCAAATTGATGATATTTCTGACGAACTTCACGGAAATAACTAGCAATTTCACCTAACAGCTCAAGATCAAGTCCGGTATCCCATTGTGTATTGCGTAATGCTGCAACTTGCGATTCTGTTGCCGGATGGCTAGTGCCCCAAGCAAAAGCCGATATAGCGGTATCGATTCGATCAACGCCAGCTTCAATGGCTTTTAGCTGACATTGTGCCGCTAGACCTGCTGTCGAATGACTGTGGATTGCCAAAGGCAAATCAACTTCTGCTTTAATAGCCTTAACCAAATCGTAGGTAGGATAAGGTGCCAACAAACCTGCCATATCTTTAATAACGATGGAATCAGCACCCATATCACGCAGAGCCTTGGCTTGGGTGACGAATAATTCCGGTGTATGTACTGGGCTAGTAGTGTAAGCAATAGTGCCCTGTGCATGTTTGCCTGCTTTTTTCACTGCCGTCATCGCAGTTTCTAAATTGCGTAAGTCATTGAGCGCATCAAATACTCGGAATACATCGATGCCATTTTCTGCTGCTCGGGCAACAAAAGCACTCACTACATCATCGGCATAATGCCGGTAACCTAAAAGATTTTGTCCACGTAGCAGCATCTGCAATCGTGTATTAGGTAAGGCTTTCTTAAGTAGACGTAGTCTTTCCCAAGGATCTTCTTTGAGGAAACGTACACAGGCATCAAAGGTGGCACCTCCCCAGACTTCTAGTGACCAGTAGCCCACCCTATCCAACTTGTCACAAATTGGCAGCATGTCGTCGGTACGCATGCGAGTGGCAATTAGCGATTGATGGGCATCACGTAAAATCACGTCAGTAACTTGTATTGGTTTCATGTGTTCTCCAGCGGTTTAGGCTTACCAGCCTGTATGGGCCGCTATAGCAGCGGCCAATGCCAGCGCTACCGCGCTCGGATGTTGTTTATCGGAATAGTTCAGTAGTTCAGGATGATCAGGTACAAAACTAGTATTGAAATGACCTGAACGAAAATCGGGATGGTTGAGGATCTGCTTGTAATAATTAGCAGTTGTTTTAATACCGTGTAAACGCATATCATCGAGTGCCCGCTGGCCTCGGTTAAGCACATCTTCCCAGTCCAGCGCCCATACCACGAGTTTCAGACACATTGAGTCATAATAAGGAGGGATTTCATAGCCAGTATAGATAGCGGTATCAACTCGCACACCTGGCCCACCCGGCGCGTAATAATGAGTGATGCGACCAAAACTGGGTAGGAAATCATTTTTCGGATCTTCAGCATTAATACGAAACTGCAGAGCAAAACCTCGGTACTGGATATCTTGCTGACGATAGCTAAGCGTCAAACCGGCAGCAATTCGTAGTTGTTCGCGCACAATATCTACGCCGGTAATTTGCTCAGTAATCGTATGCTCTACTTGAATACGCGTATTCATTTCCATGAAATAGACTTCATTACCGGTAAGCAGAAACTCAACGGTGCCAGCATTTTCATAGCCGACGGCTTTTGCCGCTCGAACAGCCAAATTACCCATGTAGTCACGTTGTTCTGGGGTAAGCTGGGGACTCGGTGCAATTTCAATCAGTTTTTGATTGCGTCGTTGAATAGAACAATCACGTTCGTATAAATGAATCACATTGCCATGTTTATCCGCTAATATCTGCACTTCAATATGACGGGGATTAACAATGCATTTTTCTAGAAAAACTTCAGCAGAGCCGAATGCCTTGGTTGCCTCGGAGATTACTCGCGGATACTGCTGACGTAATTCAGCGGCATTATCACAACGTCTTATCCCTCGACCGCCGCCACCCGATGTAGCCTTAATCATTATTGGATAGCCAAACTGATCAGCCAGCGTAAGAGCTTCATTCAAGTCAGCCAGATTACCCTCTGAGCCAGGGGTTATCGGCACTCCAGCCTTTCTCATACTGTCACGAGCGGCTGTTTTATCGCCCATACCAGCGATTACACTCGATTTCGGACCGATAAAAGTAATATGGTTCTTTTCACAAAGACGGGCAAACTCAGCATTTTCCGACAGAAAACCATAACCAGGATGTATAGCATCACAGCCTGTTTCTACGGCAAGCTTCACAATGCGCAAGGGGTCTAGGTAACCAGCGAGGGGATCGTCACCAAGTAGAAAAGATTGGTCTGCCCGCTTGACGTGTAAGCCATAACGGTCAGGTTCGGTATAAATTGCCACTGAACGGATACCCATTTCAGCACAGGCACGGATGATCCGGACAGCTATTTCACCTCGGTTGGCGATCAGAACTTTTTTTAGCATAGCTATTCTCTCACGTTTTAATTTCAATTAAGCTTAGAGTAAACAAATCATAAAGAATAATTGATATAATTTTTATCAGTGATAAGCTAAACCTTATATATGATTCTAAAGGTATGTAATGCAACAATCTTTCCAGCAACTTTTAAGTCGCCTTTCCTTCCGCCAACTTCAAGTTTTTCAGGCTGTTTATCAACAACAAGGTTACCGAAAAGCGGCGGATTTGCTGGGTTTGACTCAACCAGCGGTCAGTTCACAAATCCGCAAGCTTGAAGAAGCGCTAGGTCAACCCTTATTCGAGTATGTCGGCCGTAAAGTATATTGCACACGCGCTGGCGAACATGTTGCTCTACGCATACAAAAAATGTTTGATCAAGTGGGCTACCTACAAGGTGATTTGCATAGTCTAGATGGTAAGCTCTCTGGCGAATTAAATCTCGGTGCAGTAACCACTGTACAATCAATAGTGCCCTATTTATTGAAAGGTTTCATGGACTTACATCCAGCGGTGAATGTCAAACTTAGGATCGTTAATCGCGGTCAAGCATTGACCTTATTAGATAATAACACCGATGATTTGTTAATAATGGGGATGGTGCCGAGTGATCGTGCCTTGTTTTCATTACCCTTTCTAGATAATGAACTAATACCTGTAATTTCGGCAGCACACGCATTTAAGCGAAGAAAAAAGCTAACACCACAGCAATTTCTCGATGCAAATTTATTGCTACGCGAATCCGGTTCAGGAACTCGACTCGCCTTAGAACAACATTGCCAACAACATCGTCTTACCATCAATCCTTTCATGGAAATGGGCTCGAATGAAGCGATCAAACATGGCGTAATAGCGGGTATGGGCGTAGGAGTGTTGCCAAAACTAAGCGTTATATCTGAGCTTAAGATAGGCAGTATTAAAATGGTATCAATTAAAGGCTTCCCACTACGACGAAGCTGGTGCTTAGTTTATCCTTCTGGCAAACATCCAACGACGGTAGCCCAAGCTTTCCTAGATTTTGTTCAACATCGTCTTAAAGATATCAACGCTCACTTTAAAACCTTGAGTGGAGAGTAAAAGTTAGTGATTTACTAACGAGTTGAAAAATAAAACTTAATCGACCTACTCTGACTAATTCTCGCAACCAGTATTACGTTATAGGATTGAATTGACAATATGATCTAGCTGAAAATCTCCGAGACAGTTCATCGCCATTTATTTTGTTATGTGAAATTTCAGTTAATTTATGAATGTTACAGCCGATGGACCATCGTTATAAAACTAGCCTGGTTGCTGCCTTCATTATGTATAGTATGAATAACATTATCTGCAATATAAAGGCAGTCACCTTTCTTCAAGGCATATTTAGTTTCATTAGCGATTACTGATAACTCATCATCCATTGCCATAATGAATTTACTGGCATCTGTATGATATAAGCCATCAATCATCGAAGATCCATTAAGTTGATCATGAAAGATTTCAACACAAGTATCATTGGTCATGGGTGATACTATCTTTCTAGTATGTTCTCCGCCATCACTAAGCATGTATTGATCTGCTACAGAGTGATAGATAACCAGATCATGAGTTCTTTTTCGAAACATATCCGAAAGCGAAATCCCCAGTCCTTCTGCGATCTTTGAAGCGGTTTTAATACTAGGTTGAATTTCTAAGCGTTCAATCTTTGAGATGAGTGATTTACTGACGCCCGATCGCTCGGATAATGATTGAAGACTAAGGCCAAGCTTATGACGTTTTGATTTCAAATGCTGACTAAATAATAAATATGTATTGACTGACAAAACGTCTCCTTATCGATGCATGCTAGCTTATCTAGAGCACTGATTTCATTAATAAAGCTTATGATAATAATCATCAAAGATAAAATAAAGTCCGAAATATTTTACTATACGTAGATACACAATACTGGAAAAAATATAATATTGTGGACACTCATATACACATATGACACACTACGAAAATTGAACAACCATACTAATATTAAGCAATTTCAAGGTTTTTGTTTATGACTATATTACATGATGATTTTGAACGTGCGAGAATAAAACAATTCACCAGCAACTATCTTGATAAAAGTGTAGATATTGATGGAGTTCGCATCCTCGCTATTCCACAAGAAACAGTGAGTGGAGACTTTCATGTCGTTATTAGAAATGAACATTCAATCTATGTATTAGTTGCCGATGGAGCTGGACACGGTTTATCCGCAGTGATGCCAGGATTGCGTTTTCCCTCTATGTTTATAGAAATGGCTCAAAAAGGTCATTCGATTCTAACCATCGCATCTAAGCTCAACGATGAACTCTGTCAATATGATCATAAAGGCTATTTTATCGCCATCACCTTATGTCAAATAAATGAACATAGTAATTTTATTGAGGTGCTTAACTGTGGCAACCCAGCGGCTTTATTAGTGGATCATAATGGCCATGTTTTACATCGCTTTGAGTCTTCATCATTAGCATGCGGTATTCTGAAAAATGATGACTATGAACTGTTAACCGAGCGTATTAAATACAATGTGGCTGCTAGATTATATGTCTTTACCGATGGTATTCAAGATACCTTGATACAAAGTGGCATATGTAAAAATACTTTCGAGCATGAGTCGCTTTATAAACGTCCACCAAATGCTTGTTTCGATACTATTTTGTCTGATGTTAAAAAAGCACAACATAATCTTAAAATAGACGATGTGACATTAATAGAAATAAGTACTCAGTCTAAACCTATCAATATCGAAGATCAGAGGAACAGCACTAAGCCTAAAAAAATAACATTCAATGACAATGAGTCTAAGGAAGCACTAGCTAGTTGCAGAATTCTTTGTATTGAGACTGATGCCGCTTGTAGACAAACTATTGCTCAAAATTTAACAAAACACGTTCAAAATATTAATTTTTGCTCAACGTTAGCTGAAGCAAACAAGGCATCTATATACAATCCAAATCTGATCATTATCGAGCTAAATTTTCTACTTAAACACCGAACTGATTTGAATTTTCTGCTGCCAGAAAACTTGTCTGGTACGCCTATAATTATTACCTGCGAACCTTCTAATGTTATTGTTGCTAAACAGTTATTTTCATTACCAATAACTCGATATTTAGCGAAACCTCTTATATCAACCGAACTACAGAGTATTGTTAGCGAATCTATGCGTTTAAAGGCACGCACACAAGAATGGTGGTTTAAATCTGCTGTATTTCAAGAGTCATCGCTAGCAATGACTATTACTGATGCCAATAAAAGGATCATTCGTGTCAATGAGGCATTTTGTCGGATTACAGGTTATACCAATGAAGAAGTTATAAACTGTAATCCTAGATTACTGAGTTCCGGTAAACATGATGCTGATTTTTACAAAGTAATGTGGCATAGCATAGATACAACAGGCCATTGGAGTGGCGAGATCTGGAATAAACGTAAGAATGGCGATTTGTTTCTGGAGTGGATAACCATTAATGCCATTAAAGATGAAGATGGTGAGCTAGTCTCCTATTGCTCGGTATTTGCTGATATCACAGAAAGGCGAGCCGTTGATGAGGCGATTAAGCGATTAAGTTTTTATGACGATTTAACGGAACTACCGAATCGACGTTCATTTAAAATTAAACTGAATCATAAAATTGAACAAGCACAATCAAACCAGCATGAGTTAGCAGTTTTATTTCTTGATTTGGACAATTTTAAGGATATAAACGATACGCTAGGCCATGAATATGGTGATCTTGTTTTAAATGAAACGGCTGTTCGATTAAGCCAATGTATAGCAGATAACGATTTAATTGCCAGACTAGGCGGGGATGAATTTACAATATGTATTACTCCCTCAGATAATACCTGTATTGAAAGCATCACAAAAAAAATACTGTCTGACATCGCTACTCAGCCATTTGAGATATATGATGAAATTATTCATCTTTCCGTCAGTATTGGCGTTGCATTTTATCCTCACCATGGTATGGATGTACCCTTATTATTAAAACATGCTGACCAAGCCATGTTTTATGCAAAACAGCAAGGACGAAACTGTGTTCAATTCTTTAGCCCGTCAATGGAAGCCTATGCGATAGACAAGCGGAATCTAATACAAGACCTTCGTCTTGCTATAAAAAACAAAGAATTTGAATTGTTTTATCAGCCTATTGTTGAGTTGCAGAGCAATGCACTCCATAAGGCAGAGGCACTGATTCGCTGGCAACACCCTGAGAAGGGGCTGATTATGCCTGACGAATTTATACCGCTTGCTGAAGAGACAGGTTTAATTACTGAAATAGGAGACTGGGTGTTTAAACAAGCCGCCGGTCAATCTATGAAGTGGCGTACTAAAATCCATGACCAGTTTCAGATCAGTATCAATAAATCTCCCAGAGAATTTATAAACGACCAAAGTGCTCATAACTTATATATCGACTATTTAGCTACGAAACAACTGCCAACTAACTGTATTGCTATTGAAATTACAGAAGGGGTAATGATGGAATCGAGCGCAGCTATTATTAAACAGTTAGGCTCTTTTCATGATCAAGGCATTCAAATTTCCCTCGATGACTTTGGCACTGGCTATTCATCCTTAAGTTATCTCAGAAAATTTGATATTGACTATATAAAAATTGATCGGCAATTTGTTCAGCATGTTGATTCTAACAAAGGTGATAAGGCACTATGTAGTGCCATTATTGCAATGGCACATGCTTTAGATATCAAAGTTATTGCTGAAGGTATTGAAACCCTTGCTCAAAGAGATTTTTTGCTTAATGCAGGTTGTGACTATGGACAAGGCTATTTATTTTCTAAACCAGTGCCAGCTGATAATTTTGAGAAAATTAAAATTAAGTATTAATATGCCATTTTGAATATTATTAAAAATAGCTTTATCAAATAATCTAGCATTGAGGGATAACCAAATGACCGTTTCAAAAAGAGAACAAAATGGCACTATTATCATCACCTTATCAGGAACTTTTAATTTCAATGACCAGTCTGCATTTCGAAAGAGCTATGAAGATCAATTAAATGGCAAAACCCAAAAGTATGTGCTCGATTTTCGTCAGGTTAAATTTATAGATAGCTCATCTTTAGGTATGATATTGTTACTTCATGATTATGTTAGCGATAACGTAAAAGATAAAATTACCCTGCAAAATGCTAGTCCAGAAGTGTTGGAAATTTTTAAAGTGGCAAATTTTCATCAGTTATTTGACATCAAATAACCGCTGAAAATGCATATCTACCAAAGTGGCGTGAAACTAAGTTTATATAAAGCAAAACTCAGATTCTAATTCAGTAGATTCTAAAGTAGACAGAAACAGGTATTTACATTTATCTTGTAATAGCATTAATTAGCGTCTGTAAATAACTATACCAAACTACGTGCAATCTTACTCATCGACTCAGATTGGGTATAGAAAACTTTGTTATGTTTTACTTGATCAATAGCAACAGAGGTTAACCGTCATGGCCTTAGAAATAGAAAGAAAATTCCTCATAAAACCTGACAGCCAATCGTGGATGAAGCTCGCCTCCCCCTCGTCTATTCGACAGGGTTACTTGTGTGATGATGTTAAGCGTTCGGTACGTATCCGAATCGCTGATCAAACAGCATGCTTGACGATCAAGGGCCAGTCAAAAGGAATGACCCGCCACGAATTTGAATATGCTATTCCCCTTGATGAGGCCGAACACCTACTCACAATGTGCGTACACTCAATCATTATTAAAACACGTTACACGCTCAATATTGATGGTCTAATATGGGAAATAGATAAATTTCACCATGATAATAAAGGGCTAATAATTGCTGAAGTAGAACTAGAGCACGTCGAACAACACATCGCTTTGCCAGAATGGATAGCTTCAGAAGTGACTGACGATCCTCGCTATTATAATCTGGCTTTATGTCAGCATCCCTTCAATCTTTGGCTCAAAACTAAATTGGCAACATGAAATATAATCAGCGAAAGCCATCGAATATAACAATCGAACAGGCTTTTCGTCATATCTTGTTACGAGAGTTAAAATCGATCAGGAAATGGCGAAAAGTAGCCATCAAAGGCCACGATCCGGAAGGTATTCATCAAATTCGTATCAGCCTGCGGCGCATTAGAACTGCACTTTTGATCTTTAAGCCCGTAATCAATACTAAATTCAGTCAAGTACTAGCAATAAAATTAAAAAAATATGCTGCTGTCTTGGACGATGCGCGTGATCTAGATGTTTATATATTGACCCATTTCACTGATGAACCTGACTCGACAATTAAATCTTCTGCAATGACACAACGTAGTCAGGCATATCAACGCGTCAGAAAATCACTGAAAAGTAAACGATTCAACAAACAGCTAGCTGCGGCTAAAATATGGCTTAAAAAAGGTCATTGGCAGAAAAAAATTATCCACCATAAAAAACTTAATATTTCCTTGAAAGAATTTGCTGTGAGTACTTTAGACGCGCTGATAAATATCATTATTATAAAAGGTCAACAGCCCGATCAACTTGATACATTGGCTTTACATAAATTAAGGATTGATTGCAAAAAATTACGCTATGCAACTGAATTTTTTATACCGCTTTATGATAATAAACTCACCCTCACATTTATTGAAGAACTAAAACAACTGCAAGATAGTTTAGGCGATATTCATGATGCTTTTATCCAAAAAAAGCTCCATCTAAGACTATTACAAAAGGATGAAAAAATTCACCTCACTTCAGCATCACAGCAAATAATGCTTCAAATTGATCATGTCGAAGAGGTCAAAAAATTGCATCTTAGTGAGCAACTAGCTGCATTCTGCAACACAGAATATCCTTGGCGTGTGTAACAAATAGAAATCATAACACTTGGCTATGTTGACTATCTTTTAGGCTTTATTCTTCCTCTGTAAGTTGTTCGCGAATCGAAAGTAATTCTTGCTGACGTTTTTCATCGGTTTGAGGATATTGCATATTGAGTGATTTAAACGTATCAAGTATCACCTGTGAAACAATTAACCGCGCATTCTTTTTATCATCGGCAGGTACCACATACCAGGGTGCGCGCTCAGTACTCGTTGCACTCAGGCATTGTTGATAAGCATCCATATATTTATCCCAAGATTTTCGTTCTTCAACATCGCCCGCACTGAATTTCCAATTTTTCTCTGGATTATCAATACGATCAAGAAAACGCTTTCGCTGCTCATGTTTGGATAAATGAAGAAAAAACTTAATGATTCGCGTGCCATTACGAGACAGATGATTCTCCAAGTCTACAATAGAATCATAGCGATCAGCCCAGACTGTTTTCTCATCAACCAAGTCATCTGGCAAGCCTTGACTATGCAAAATTTCGGGATGAACACGAACGATTAAAACTTCTTCATAATAGGAGCGGTTAAAAATACCAATCCGCCCCCGTTCTGGCAAGCATTGGGTAGTACGCCATAGAAAGTCATGATCCAACTCCGTAGCGCTAGGATGCTTAAAGCTAAAGACCTGACAGCCTTGCGGGTTGATACCCGACATAACGTGTCTAATCACGCCATCTTTACCAGCAGCATCCATCGCCTGAAAAATGAGTAATACTGAATAATCATTTGAGGCATATTGCAACTGTTGCAGCTCGCTTAGCTCAGCCACCTGTTTTTTAAGATGTTTGCGATATTTTTTCTTTGAACTATAAACAGACTCTACCCGGGTAGGCCACTTGTTAAGTTTAATTTTATCGCCTTGCTTAACTTGGAAATCATTGATGTTGATTTTCATATTATTACCCTTGGTAAGATGCTGATTAAGCATAAGATTATTTTTCTTGAACTGCTTTCAAGACAGCGACTTACCATGCGTGATTGATACTAACTGAGCACAGTACGGTGCAAGTTGAGTCCAATCAATATTCATTTCAAGATGAACCAATGTGGCCGGAAATATTCGATCATCATTGGCCAGTTCGTGAGTTATGGACGCTGATAATAAATAGTCGACCAAATATTCTAATGAAGGATTGTGACCGACCAGTAATACTTTCTGATGTTGAGGTGAACAGTTTGCCAACATCGTAAGCAAAGCATCAAGACCAGCGTCATACATCACCTTCTCGACATAAATTTTTTGAGGCTCTATGTTTAACTTTGCTGAAACAATCTCCGTTGTGTTCAAAGCACGTTTTGCCGGTGAAGTCAGTACAATATCAGGCTTAATATTATGAACGCTCATCCACTCGCCTATCTGTTTGGCTTGTTCTATACCTTTATCCGTTAAAGGGCGGTCAAAATCACGACAAATCTCTTCACCTGCACTAGAAGCTTTGCCGTGTCTAAGAACGTATAACTGATAGGGCTTATCATTAATTTTAGTCATCCTAACTCCTCATTGTCGTTAGTAAGTATACCCATCCAATATAGACACAAATGTGAAGGATTTATTTAACTAACATTAGACGGCTATTACGTTGGTTTTAATTATTTTTGACGTTCAAGCGTTGCACAGCCAACAGTGGCTTGATCCCAAGCTTCAACATAACAGGCAGCAATTTTATCTTTGCCTAAGATTCGACCATGGTTAAAACCATGGCTATTACTAGAAACCCATGTAAATGATTTGTTATCAGGATATATCACACCAAAGAAGTGTTTTGTGCCATCAGGATAGCTAAATGTGCCACGAAAGCGACGGTCTTGTTGTTCGGTAATAGTGACGACTTTATTGTCCCAAGTTTTATAGCCTTTAAGATCTGAAACAGTAAGATTTTGACCTTTCCATATGCCGACCATATTAGGTATTTCGTTTGCGACGATGTAATTCACATAATAATAGCAGCCTAAACCTGCAGTATTAGCCAATACGAGTAGCCATAAAATCAGTTGTGGAATGGTAATCCCTTTTTGTTTTTTTATTAACATCATTTCTTCTTTTTTGATGATTAGGCTCAGATTCCAACGTTGAATCTTATTTTATTTCTTTAAAGCTAGTTTAGCTTCATTAAGACTGAATCAGCAAGCATGATAGCGAATACTTGTTCAACCAAACTACTCGCACATGGGTATATCTAATAAGTCAATACTACGCAACATGGGCAGAAAAAAATAATGACCTTAATTAGCTTGAGGATTTAAGTTTCATTTCAGTCTTACTCGTTATGCTTTCTCTAAATTTAAGAGGAAAATAATGATGACGCATACACAGCAGATCAAAATTTGGGATTTACCCGTAAGAATTTTTCATTGGTCATTGGTTACTTGTTTTTTTGTCGCCTATTTTACTGAAGATGATTTTATGAACCTCCATACATATGCAGGTTATGGGATCATCGGCCTCATCGTATTTCGGCTTATATGGGGTGTTATCGGCTCTTACCACTCACGATTCAATAACTTTTTAAGCCACCCAAGAAATTTAGGAATTTACCTTAAAGATATTTTCTATAATCGAGCAAAGCGTTATTTGGGGCACAATCCAGCAGGTGCTGCGATGATAGTAGCTTTGATATTAAGTTTAATCATCACCACACTTTCGGGCCTAGCAACCTATGCAACTGAAGAGATGTCGGGCCCCTTTGTAGGTTTGATGACTAATGCGCCTAATTTCATCTATGACGGCGTTGAAGATATACATGAATTCTTTGCCAACTTCACACTCGTTTTAGTCGGCTTGCACGTTTTGGGAGTTGTACTGGCAAGTTTAAGTCACAAAGAAAATCTTATTCGTGCGATGTGGACAGGCTACAAATCAGTTGAAAAATAACATTTATATTGAAAAAGGATATTCCCATGATTAGAAAAATGATAATCATTACTGGATTATTAATGGCCAGTCATACAGTTGTATTTGCCAACGAAACCACTGATAACATGCTAAAAAACTATAAACAACAAGGTGCAACTGAATTTAGTATTGATACAGGAAAAACACTGTGGAACCAAGAAATAAGTCATTCTGAATCACCCACTACACGTAGTTGTGCAAGTTGCCATGGCACTGTACTTACCAACGATGGTAAACATGTCAAAACAGGTAAAGTCATCAAAGCGATGTCTCCTATAACAAATCCTAGCCGGTTGGCAGATGAAGCTAAAATCGAAAAATGGTTTTACCGTAACTGCAAATGGACTTGGGGACGAGAATGTAATGTTCAAGAGAAAGGCGATATTTTGCTGTTTTTAAGGTCACAATAAGAGGATGTTATCATGAAAAAAGTACTGCTTATCGGCATTGTAATATCGGCTTCAATCTTCGCTACATTCGCCGCACTACATGGAACGATGCGATAGCGAGTGAGTAGTGCAAGCCGTCCGTAGGGGCTGGTAATAACAGCAGCTTTCGTAACGTAGTGGAGAATAGTGCAGTTATTACATACTCGGCCCGTCAG
>Ga0209491_10007471_pt1 | contig 14424 bp, 8 predicted proteins | sample BON02_FD_187213 | JGI IMG/M metagenome (GOLD analysis project Ga0209491, IMG submission 187213) | Freshwater microbial communities from Lake Bonney liftoff mats and glacier meltwater in Antarctica - BON-02 (SPAdes) (version 2) | ecosystem: Environmental > Aquatic > Freshwater > Ice > Glacier... | reverse complement strand
TTGCTTTGATACAGAGACTACCTCCCTAGAAGAAATGGACGCAGAAGTTCTTGGACTGGCGATTTCGTATGAAGAAGGCAAAGCATACTATGTAAATATGCCCGCTGATTTTGAAGAGACTAAAGCGATACTCGGAGAATTCAAACACTTATTTACTTCTCCTACCATAGAAAAGATAGCTCAAAACCTGAAGTACGATCTTAAGGTGCTCATAAAATATGATATCCAAATCGCTGGACCACAGTTCGATACGATGTTAGCTCACTACCTAGCAAACCCTGACGGCAGACATGGTATGGATATACTCTCTGAGCAATACCTCCACTACAAACCTGTATCCATCACAGACTTGATAGGGAAAAAAGGGAAGAATCAACTCAACTTTAGAGATGTACCGCTAGAAAAGGCTACCGAGTATGCTGCAGAAGATGCTGACATTACATTCCAACTTAAAGGCAAGCTGCACAAGGAGATCATGGACAAACAAGTAGCACATCTAATGCAACGGTTAGAGATGCCACTAGTGCCCGTACTAGCCCACATGGAAATGGAAGGAATCCGAATAGATGCAGACTTTTTAGGGAATTACTCCACTGAGCTGGAGAAAATGTCCAAGGACTTGGAGAAAAACATCTACGATATGTCTGGTGCTAATTTCAATATAGCTAGTCCAAAGCAGATGGGTGAAGTACTCTTTGACCATATGAAGATAGACCCGAAGGCAAAGAAGACAAAGACAGGTCAATACAAAACAGACGAAGCTACTCTGCAGAAACTTGCTTCTGAGCACGAGATAGTACAAAAGATAGTAGACTATAGAAAAGTAAATAAACTGCGTTCTACATATGTAGATGCTTTGCCTAAGCTTATTCACCCAAAAACAGGTAGAGTACATACGAGCTATGCTCAAGCAGTAGCAGCTACAGGAAGGTTGAGTAGTACTAATCCTAATCTTCAAAACATCCCTATCCGAACGGATATGGGCAAGGAGGTTAGAAAAGCATTCGTACCGAGAGATGAAAATCACACGCTACTAGCAGTAGATTACTCTCAGATAGAGCTACGTATAGTCGCATCTGTAGCAGAAGATCCTGGAATGATGGAAGCTTTTCACGCAGGCATAGACATACATAGTGCTACCGCAGCCAAGGTGTTTGGCATCGACGTAGCTGACGTCACCAAAGATCAACGATACAAGGCAAAAAGTGTCAACTTTGGTTTGATCTACGGACAAAGTGCTTTCGGTTTATCTCAAAACTTAGGCATCAAACGAGGAGAGGCAAACGAATTGATCGAAGCATACTTTGAACAGTTTGGCGGTGTAAAAACATATATGGACGATACCATAAAATATTGCAGAGAGCATGGATACGTAAAAACGCTTATGGGCCGTAAGCGATTCATCCCAGATATCAATTCTAATAACCAGACAGTTGTCGGTTTTGCAGAGCGGAACGCCATAAATGCACCGATACAAGGAAGTGCTGCGGATATGATCAAGCTAGCTATGATTAACATTCACAATCGTTTTAGCAAAATGGATATAGGAACTAGAATGCTATTACAAGTACATGATGAATTGTTATTTGATGTGCCTAAGACAGAACTAGAAGAAATTACAGCGATCATAAAAGAAGAAATGGAGCTGGCTATGCCACTCAAAGTACCTGTAGTCGCAGAAGCTGGACATGGAGCCAATTGGTTAGAAGCACATTAGGTTTATAAGTATTATACCAAAATAGCTTTCAATTGCCGCATATAAATCGTTTTTCACTCGATTTCTATTCGTTAAAATATAATACCATAGCTTGTGCCTCCGCTAAAGCTATGGCGACACGCGGAAGGCTACGCAATGATTTTTCGCCTTTACAAACCTTCGATAAACTCAATTTATTTATACGACACTTAAAAACTAAATTGTATTCGTTCTCATTGAGTTGGTCCCATAATACAGGAATAAGCTTCTTTGAACAGGGGCGGGTCCTTACGAACCAAGCTTTACTATCTTAACAAGGTCACAGCTCCACTTTCATATTTCAGCTCACCTTGCGGTGTGCGGTATGACATATTCCATAGGTAGAGTCCCGTTTGAGCGTTTACACCTAGGTATCTTCCATCCCAGTTATTACTCGTAGATTCTATCAGTTTTTCTCCCCATTTATTATATATGGTTAGTTTGCCTTCTGTTATGTCACAGTCGGTTTTTGGTCCAAAAATATCATTTAATCCATCTCCGTTTGGTGTAAATCCAGTTGGAATATAGACTTCACAAAAACACTCTTTTCTGGTAAAAAAAGTACTATCTAATGCAGAACACGCACCATTACTAAGTCTTAATGTGTACCTCCCAGTGCCCTCAGCTCTTCCTCTGGGTATTATATCGTTTTGATAATACCATTGATTTGTATAACCAAAAACATCTACTTTAGTGAGTAGGTTCGTAGATTCACAAGCCACTAAGCTATCTGCTAAGAATTCAGTGGGTAATTCTATTATTTCAAAGTTCGAAGACAAATCTCTGAATAACCCATTCTTATAAATAGTATAGTTTAGCGTTTGTTGGTCTGACACAGGATATACTTTATGGATAGGACTATTGGATCCTAGAGTGTCCAGATAAGTAGATTGAATAGCTAAACTATCTATCTGTGTGTCATCCCAGCTCAATGTAGTGCTATCACCAAAGCAGATGTGGTCTATTTCCAATTCACAGTCGGCATAATACACATTCAATGTGTCCTTAGATTCGCAATAGTCATTCTGTAGGGTAATACTGTACATCCCTTCTTTATCTACTACACGAGAGGTGGATTGATCTCCATCCATCCATTCTACATGTTCATCTGAGAGTAGATGTACATTTACCATAAGTACCTCGTCCGTACACAGCAGAGTGTCATTAGGAAGCTTGTTGCTTGGCTTACTTCTTATATATGCTTGAGCATATAGTGTATCTGTAAATGCAGGATAATGATAGATAACCCCAAAGTCCCGCCATCCAGTATCAGCAAATGGATAAATCATTGAATCCAGACTGCCAAATGAGTAAGTTTGTCCATTACAGAGCAATTCTACCGAGTCAGAAAAATTATTTATTAATGAGATTTTGGTCTCTGTCCCTATACACAGTGTATCTGTCTCTATTAGTCTAGGGCAGATGTAGTCTTGAACGAAGTTGGGCATACCTGAAATGTACATTCTCTTCTTTATTTTTATATCATTTTGACTAAAGCCACAATAAGGTGCTCGTAGATTGGGATATGGGATAGTTGACATAAACGAATCCTTGTCGACATTATCTGGAAGATAAATCCGCCCATCTGGACCCATCTGTATAATGCTCGTATACGCTCTCCTATTGGCTGTGTATACTCGTCTGAATAGGGAGTCATCCGGATCTATAAATGGATTCGTACACTGCAATACAAACGTAGAATCTGTAGGAGTCAGTCCAAACCCGGCTGTATATAAGTATTTTTCATTGGGCGAAAATTCAACTGACCTTAGCATAACTTGCTGATTAATATCTTGTTGGGTTTTTAAGGATACGATTCTTTTATCTGAGAATGTACCAGTATGCTTATCAAACTTAAAAACATATATTGCATGGCTGCCTACATCTCCGTTAGTGTAATAGCCATTGACAGCTAGAAAATTGCCGTTATTAGAAAAATTCATCTGATTACCTATAGCTTTGGATACGTCTTCCGATCGTACTAATTGTACTGTGTCATCAGATATTTTATACAGATAGAGATTTCTATCGTCATACCTATAACTGGGCAATATGGCTAGCCACGTGAAGTCTCCTGAAGGGTGGGTATAGGCAGCCACAGACATATGATGGTAGGAGCTCGATCCTATATGTTCAGAAAAAAAGGTCTTCTGTTGGGTAACTCTACCAGGGTAGGTAGAGAGATCTACACGGGTATAAGAATGAGTCTCTTTAGTTTCGGCAGGTGATGATTCAAAATGCCTTAATAAACTTACCACTATAAATATATTCTTATTTTTTGTTTTTATTATAAGATTCCCATCACACGGATTGCGGCCATAGTCATGCAATTCAAGAAATATGTTCTTGTCGTTTAATACTAAATCACCATTACCTCTATACAGAGATCCAGCACTGGTATATAGCACTAATTTACCTTCAGAATCAGTATATGAACTCCCATCATGATCTCGCACCGTTGTGCCATATATATTTTTAAAATCACTAGGGCTAAAGGTGTCACTTAACACATTATCCTTCTCAAACCTAAGCTGTATACCATCATTCCAGTTCCATATTTTGGCATGCCCTTGCCCATATGCCACTTGGCAGCACAACACTAAAAATAAGATATGAATTTGCGATTTTTTCATAAAAAATATTGAAGCGAGTTTCACCTCGCCGCAATATCTGTAAAAGTAACTTTTATTTTGCCTAAATTAAATTCGATGACACCTCCAATATTAACTATTTGAAGCTGACCGCCTAGAATATTTCCAGTAGCTGTTATCGAATATATGGATTTCTTTTTAGTTAAAAGATTTTTAGTTAAATACACAAATAGCTGACTATCTGCTATTTATTTTTCCACATTCACGCAGTTCCGTAAATCTCAAAATTCAATCTTTACAATTGTCTGAACCTATCGTAACAAGATGAAACCCAATATAGCCCCATTCCCTTAACTTCGCACCACAGCAATGGGCAAAGCATACTTCGCATCAGATTTTCACTTGGGAGTTCCTACCTACGAGGAATCCCTTACCCGTGAGAAAAAAATCGTACGATGGCTTAGTAAAATAGAATCAGACTGCGAAACCCTTTTTCTAATGGGTGATGTGTTTGATTTTTGGTATGAGTATACCACCGTAGTTCCTAAATACTACACACGTCTCCTCGGCAAGCTTGCATCTATGACAGATGCTGGTATTAAGATATATTTCTTCAAGGGAAACCATGATATGTGGACTTTTGACTATTTAACCAAAGAGGTAGGGCTTGAAGTAATAGACGAGGAGTTAGTCACAACTATCAACGAAACAACGCTCTACCTCCATCACGGAGACGCTCTTTGGAAAGGAGAAACGAGTTATAAACTCGTACGGAAAATATTTAGAAGTAGATGGGCCATCTGGCTATTTCACAGGCTCCATCCTAATTTTGGTATAGGTCTGGCCAACTACTTATCCGTATCAAGTCGTAAAAAAAATGGTGTAAAAGACGAGCTGGATATTCCTTTAGAAAAAGAATACCAATACCAGTTTGCTATGGACCACTCCACTAAAAACGATGTAGATTACTACATTTTGGGACACAGACATAAACCTATGGACGTACCAATAAGAGATAAAGCACGTTTAATAAACCTAGGAGACTGGATAAATAAATACACCTACGCAGTATTAGAAGACAGTAATGTTACGCTACATACTTATAACGATTAGTGGGCTTATAGCTCTCCAAGTTTCGGCCAATGACACCATTAGGCTAAATGATATACATACTATAACATGTATCAGTGTAGATGCTAAAGGAAATATTTTTGTGGCAGACGATGCTTTCTCTCTCTATAAGTTTGATGAAAGTGGTAAAGCAATCACCAATGTGAATATAAAGTCGTATGGCCAAATAAGCTCTATAGATTGCACTAATCCATTTGAATTATATGTATTTTACAAGGATCAAAACATAGTGGTTTTTTATGACAACATGCTCAATGTACGCGGCGAGATAAGACTGAATGACTATTATCTTAATAATGTATCTTGCATAGCTCGATCTTTTGACAACAACCTGTGGGTAGTAGATCTATCCCAATATAAACTTCTTAAAATCAACAAAAAAGGAGAAATACTCTCTGAGTCGCCCTACTTAAATAACACACTGGATAAAGAGCTCAATATCTATACGATGTGGGAGTATAATAATGAGGTGTACTTGGCAGATTCTCTGGTAGGCATCTACGTGTTTGATATGTATGCTACTTATATCACTACACACTACATAGCACAGCACACAGCAAGTATAGGTAGAGGTCAAAATATATACTTCTCCATAAATGGGATGCTTGCCCAGTATCACACAGTTCTGCGTAATTTGGTCAACACCGAACAGGTTATCCCTGCAAACACATCATTTTCTCTATTTGATAACAGTCTCTACTATTATCACACGAATACGATTATCACATCATTAATGCGGTAAATTCTCAGCGTTGAATAAGATACTTAGAATAAATACCTTTGCACGTTATTATCATGCTCGAGACATTAGAGGGAATATACGCACGTTTCAAAGAAGTAGAGCTACTACTCAGTAGCCCAGAGGTAGCTTCAGACATGAAGCGTTTCACCAAGTTAAATAAGGAATACAGTGACCTAAAGCAAATAGTAGAATACTATTTCGAATACAAAAGCTTACTAAGCAACCTAGCAGAAGCTAAGGAAATGCTAGACAGCAAGGATCCTGAGATGAAAGAAATGGCCAAAGAGGAGTTTGAATCTCTGGTACCCAAACAAATACCTTTAGAAGAAAAAATAAAGTTACTTCTTATTCCAAAGGATCCAGAAGATGATAAAAATGCGATGGTAGAGATCCGTGCAGGAGCTGGAGGAGACGAGGCAAGCATTTTTGCTGGTGATCTATACAGGATGTATAGCAAATTCTTTGATAACCAAGGGTGGAAGCATGAAATCATGGATATCACGGAAGGTACTGCAGGTGGATATAAGGAAATAATAGTAAAGGTAGAAGGCCGTGAGATCTTTGGTACACTAAAATTTGAAGCGGGGGTACATCGTGTGCAGCGAGTGCCGGACACAGAAACACAAGGAAGAGTGCACACGTCTGCGGCTACTGTGGCAGTACTTCCTGAAGTAGAAGAAATAGACTTAGTTATAAACCCTGCAGATATAGACTTGCAGACGTCACGGTCTGGTGGTGCAGGTGGTCAGAATGTAAACAAGGTAGAGACCAAAGTACAGCTAACTCATAAACCAAGTGGTATAGTAGTAGTGTGCTCTCAGGCTCGCTCTCAGCTGGCTAATAGAGAAATAGCCATGGATATGATCAGAGCTAGACTGTATGATATAGAGCTAGTAAAGCGAAATGGCGATATAGCAGCAAAGCGAAAGACTATGGTCTCTACGGGTGATCGCTCTGCCAAAATCAGAACCTACAACTACCCACAAGGCAGGGTGACAGATCATCGCATTAATCTTACGCTCTATAATCTAAATGGAGTGATGAATGGTGATATAAAGGAGATTATAGATGCATTAAAAATGGCAGAAAATGCAGAAAAGCTAAAAGTAGGCGGATTGTAATCGTTTTATAAATTTTTATTCACAAAAAGACGCCAAACACGTCATTTTAGTGGCAAAATATTATTTTCGTTAACTTAATAGATAATAATATGCGTCACGAAGCACTAAAAACCGTTCTTTCTAGAAAAAACAAATTTACCTATAAAGGAGATGTCTCTTTTACTAAACTTTACAATTCTAATGTTTTTGATGATCTTGCTATGCGAGATTTTCTCAGTAAAGAAGCGTATGAATCTGTAAGTAAATCTGTAAAAGAAGGCAAAACAATAAATCGCAAAATGGCGGAGCACGTAGCATCGGGCATGAAGCAATGGGCTCTTAGCAAAGGTGCATCTCACTACACGCACTGGTTTCAGCCACTTACAGGGTCTACAGCAGAAAAGCACGATTCTTTTTGGGAGCCCAGCAATGGAAAAGCAGTAGAAAAATTCTCAGCAAACGCACTTGTACAACAAGAGCCAGATGCATCCAGTCTTCCAAATGGTGGACTACGTAATACCTTCGAAGCCAGAGGATATACAGCTTGGGACCCTTCGTCACCTGCATTCATACACGAAAATACTACAGGGAGGACACTGTGTATACCTACCGTATTCGTTTCATATAACGGCGAAGCATTAGACTACAAAGCACCCTTATTGAAATCAATAAGCCTAATAGACAAAGCCACTACAGATATCTGCAGATACTTTCTGAAAAAGGTCACTTCATGCTCAGTATCACTAGGTATAGAGCAGGAATACTTCCTAGTAGACGAGGCAATGTTTAATGCACGACCAGACTTAGTAATGTGTGGTAGGACGCTAGTAGGTCACGCTCCTGCTAAAGGTCAACAAATGGATGATCACTATTTTGGGGCTATTCCAGATAGAGTCTTCAACTACATGTTTGAGTTAGAAATAGAAGCAGCTAAGCTAGGAATCCCTTTAAAAACAAGACACAATGAAGTAGCTCCTGGACAGTACGAGTGTGCTCCTATGTTTGAAGATGTAAATCTAGCAGTAGATCACAATCAGCTGCTGATGGATATTATGGACCAGGTAGCTTGCAAGCATCACTTTAAAGTGCTGCTTCACGAAAAACCATTCGCAGGAATAAATGGCAGTGGAAAGCACAATAATTGGTCACTTCTGACTAATACCGGAGTAAATCTTCTCTCTCCAGGAAATGACCCGAACTCAAACCTTCTATTCCTTACTATATTCATCAATACTATAAAAGCTCTTCATGACAATGCCGGAATTATCCGAGCGAGTATCGCTAGTGCTTCTAATGACCATAGACTAGGTGCTAATGAAGCTCCACCAGCTATTATTTCAGCATTTATAGGGTCTAAACTTACGGATGTATTAAATGCCTTTTTGAAAGATGGAAAAGCAAGTGACAAGAATGACAAAAAATCTATCAACATAGATCAGATACCAGAAATACTTAGAGACAATACAGATAGAAACAGAACCTCCCCTTTTGCATTTACAGGCAATAAGTTTGAACTAAGAGCAGTAGGGTCTTCCACTAACTCTGCACAACCTATGACAGCACTAAATAGTGCTGTGGCTAATCAACTCATCAAATTTAAAGCGGCAGTAGATAAATCAATAGCTCAAGGGACAGATCAAAAGGCTGCAATAATAAAAGAACTAAAAGAAGTCTTAATAAGTGCTCAAAATGTTCTTTTCGAAGGAAACAACTACAGTGAGGAGTGGGCTACAGAAGCAGCGAAAAGAGGTCTTGGTAATGTGAAAAACACAGCAGAGGCGCTTCGAGCCTACATTGGCGAACAAGCCATAGAAACTTTCGTAAAAAACGGAATCTTCACAAAAGAAGAACTCCATGCCAGGTTCGAAATAATGCTAGAAGAATATATTAAGAAGATACAGATAGAAGGAAGAGTACTGGGGGACTTAGTATACACATACATTATCCCTCCATCTATAGAGTACTTATCATCGCTAGCTACTAACGTGAAAGCACTAAAAGACGCTGATCTGCCTGTAGGTGAAGCACAATCTGACCTGATCAGACAAATATCAGGACATATAGATGCGGCTAAAAGCAAAACAGATAAAATGGTCGATGCCCGTAAAAAAGCCAACAGCGAAATAGATACTGAGAAAATGGCTATAGCCTATCACTATGAAGTAAAAGAAACTTTTGATGACATCAGATATCACGTAGATAAACTAGAGCAGCTCGTAGACGATAAAATTTGGGGACTACCAAAATACCGCGAACTACTGTTTACCAAATAACACAGAATAACCACATAAAATTAAAAGCTCCTGAGTTATACACCCTATAATTCGGGAGCTTTTTTACGCCACTCAATTATTAATTTGCTTTTGGCAGCAGAATTTTAGATTTTTGACGTTCTAATCACACCATGAATTTGAAAATCAACACAACGTTAAATTCGTTACTATTACTAACTATTGTAGCTTTCATAGGAGGCTGTAAACCAGTATCCATGGAAAAAGCTAACGAAGCAATGCTGAAAAAACAGTATGCTATATCTGCAGACATGTATGATCAACTGGCCAGCAATAGTGATATTAGTAAGCAAGATAGACAAACTGCAGCCTACAGAGGAGCAGAAAGCTATAGATTTAACCACCAGCCTAAAAAAGCATTAAAACTTTATAATAAAGCGATACAATACGGTGCACAGGACCCTGAGGCCATTTACAGGTTAGCTCAAATGCACAAACAAATGGGCGAATACGAGCAAGCCATCAAGAACTTTAAGCTTTACCAGAAAGAACAGCCTGGAGATGAGCGTATAGAAGCTATGATCCAAGGGTGTGAGGCTGCACTCAAGTGGAAAGAAGAAAAATCAAGGTATACCGTAGAATCATTCAAGCCTGCAAATGATAAAAATGCAGATGACTTTTCTCCAATGTGGTCTGACCGTAAAAACCAAACAATAATGTTTAGCTCTGACAGGGAAGAGGGTATAAATAAGGCCCCTTATGACAGGACTCAACGTGGATTTACCGATGTATGGGAAGTGAAACTAGAAGGTAGCAGAGGAAAAGTGAAGTGGGGAGACCCAAACCTAGTAGAGAGTTTAAATACAAAATGGAATGACGGCACAGTAACTTTTAACAGTAGAAGGTCTGTGATGTACATCACTCAATGCAATAGCGAAACTGGGAAAGTCCCGAAATGTAAAATCTATGAAGCTAGAAAGTCTGGCAAAGGATGGCAAATGAACCCTGAGCCCTTGAGCTTCTGCAATGGCGAAGAAAATACAAAATGGAACTACGGGCACCCTACCTTGGGAGACAATGACAAGACTATGTACTTTGCCTCTGACAGACCAGGGGGCTACGGAGATACAGGAGCTTTAGAAAAAACAAAAGACATCTGGATGGTAACATTCGTGCGGAGAGGAAGAACATGGAGCGCACCTATAAACCTAGGACCAAATATAAATACGGAGGACAATGAAATGTTTCCCTACTTACATGAAGGCGGTTCTCTATACTTTGCTTCTGATGGACACCCTGGACTAGGTGGGTTAGATATCTTTGAAAGCACAAAGACAGGAGAAGCTCCTACGGATTGGTCTATTCCTTCTAATATGAAAAGCCCATTAAACTCCGAGGGAGATGATTTTGGTATTATATTAGAAACTACAAAAGAGCATGGGTTCTTTACTTCTAACAGAGACAAAAGCCAAGATGACATCTATGAATTCAATATGGAACCCATAGAGTGTCTGCTAAAAGGACAGGTAACAGATTGTGATAGTGGTACGGCCATAGTTGACGCACTTGTAATAATAAGCAATAGCGTGGACTCCAGTAAAATTCGCCTTCGTGCGGATGATAAAGGCTACTACGAAACGGAACTAGGAATCAATAGAGATTATACTATAGAGGTATCTAAAAGAGGTGCATATTACTATGATGCTAAGCCACAATATGTGAGTACTATGAATGTAGAAAACTCTTTGGACTGTCAACACATTAAGGATTTTTGTATGAAAAATACGTGTAACGATGTATTCGTACTTCCTATCTACTTTGACCTTGCTGACTGGGATATCCGTGGAGATGCCGTACCAATCTTAGATGATTTAATCAAAACACTAAAAAAATATCCAAGAATGGCTATAGAGTTAGGTTCTCACACAGATTGTAGAGCGAGTTATGAATATAACAGAGATCTTTCTCAAAAAAGAGCAAACTCCACCGTACAGTACCTTGTGGAAAAAGGAGAAATAAATCCTTTCCGCTTAGAAGCTAGGGGATATGGTGAAAGCCAGCTCGTAACAGACTGTCCTTGTGAAGGGCCCGTTATCACTAACTGCGGCGAAGAAGAACATCAAAAAAACAGACGTACTACAGTGAAAGTAGTCAATTGTAACTTCGATGTATTGTCCATAGGTGTAGACTACGAACAGCGAAATGACGAAGCACTTAATGGTAAAGGCTCAGTATATAGCCCTTATCTACTACAGGAGCAGAGAGCTTTTCTTACAGAGACCAAAGGAGACATAGACAGCTTCCTAAGAGTAAAAGCTCTAGATGATAGTCTAGCTATGGTTCAAAAAACAGAAGATGAACTACTGGCTAAGTATGACTTTATACCACTGACTCCAGGCAGAGGAGAAGGAGAATATTCGCTATATGGCTATGTAGGTCGCAAGAAAATAAAGTTTGAATACAATGGGGAAGAAAGAAGAACTCTTGTACCACAGACTATGGTAGAGCAGCTGATCAGATCTGGCTCACTTAAAGCAGAGGATTTTAGAGATTCTGGCGATAAAATCAAACTAAGTGATGGCACTAAAATATTTGGCACTTCATTTACTTTAGCAGAGCTCAAGATAAATGATAAGGTATATACCAAGGTGAAATGTAAAATGGTGCAGACCAGAGAAGTCGTTCTTGGGTATAATCTATTTGACAAACAATACGTTGATTTTGAGATAAAAGACAATAAAATTTGGTTATTGAAAGACGAAGATTAAACCTTCTTTTCTTACGAAATTAAAAAACGCAAAACCATTGAGCAGGTACGAAAAAAGAGGAGTGTCTTCACAGAAGGAAGACGTACACAAAGCCATTACCAATGTAGATAAAGGGATTTTCCCTAATGCATTTTGTAAAGTAGTAGAAGACTATATAGGTGGAGATAGTGAGTACTGTAATATAGTACACGCTGACGGAGCAGGTACCAAGTCTTCATTGGCATATCTCTATTGGAAAGAGACTGGTGACATAAGCGTATGGAAAGGTATAGCCCAAGATGCACTAGTCATGAATCTAGATGACATCATTTGCACTGGAGCAGTAGGCCCTTTTCTGCTGTCCAATACTATCGGTAGAAATAAGCACCTTATACCGGGCAGTGTGATCAAAGAAATCATAGATGGATTTGAAGAATGCATAGAAACTATGCATTCGTTTGGTACAAAAATAAAATTTACTGGTGGAGAGACGGCGGATGTAGGAGACCTAGTCAAAACTATCATAGTAGACAGCACGGTAGCCTGTAGACCTAAACGAGAAGAAATACTAGAAGTCGATATACAGCCAGATAATGTCATAGTAGGTTTCTCCTCCTACGGTCAAGCTACCTATGAGAGTAGCTATAATGCTGGAATGGGTTCTAATGGGCTCACCTCAGGAAGACATGATCTGCTACATCACGCTTACTACACAAAGTATCCAGAGTCTTACGATACCAATACAGACGAAGAGTATATCTATAGTGGAAAATTTTCGCTCACGGATAGTCTAGAAGGTACGCCAGTAGATATAGGTCACGCACTTTTATCCCCTACACGTACCTATGCTCCCATACTAAACCAGATAGTCAAGGATAAGGCACTTAAGGCATCTATAAACGGCATAATACACTGTACTGGAGGAGCCCAGACTAAGGTGATGAAATTTTTAGATAAGCCTCTTCACATTATTAAAGATAACTTACTTCCTATTCCTCCGCTTTTTGAAACTATCCAAAAAACTACGGGAACAGAAATGAAGGAAATGTTTGAAGTCTTTAACATGGGTCATCGCTTAGAGATCTACTGTGATAAGGAAATAGCTCAAACGCTCATAGATATAGCGGCTAGCTACCATGTAGAAGCTCAGATTATAGGTAGATGTGCTCCTTTAAAGTCTAAAAAGCTTACGATCCAAGATATAGAGTATTAAGTCTAATAGTTCATTACCAAAGAAGATTGCACGTACCAGAGTATTCTATAGAATAAGGGCCCTTGCTGTTCTATGAAAACTACCTTACCACAATCTGTTTACTCCCTGTATTGCCTTCTTCATCTGTAAGAGTGACGATGTAGGTTCCTTTAGCAAATACAAATACAAACTCAAACTCAAAAGACAAATTCAAGTTGTGCTTCGTAGTATAAACCACCTTTCCGTTTAGGTCAGTGATTTGAATGTTATATTCTCCTTGTTTAGGCACTTGTATGCTGATGTTACCATCACTCGGATTAGGATATACTTTGAAGGTTAATGGATTAGTCGCTTTGATGCTTGGTATACTTGCATAACATACAAACTATCACTTAACTCACTCTCGCATCCATACTCACTCACTAGCTGTACTTGCCAGTAGCCGTTAGAGTCAGGTTGTATTTTAGAAATTTCATTTTGAAATTTGGGCCTGCCCTCGTAGTACCATCTATACTCAGCTGCGGCTTTAGTGCTTTCTAACTCTTGACTTGTTCTCTGGATATTTGGTTGTTGAGGATTTGGTTTTTCCGTTACACGGATAGTATCCCACATCTGGCAAAATGTCTTATTCGTTACTTTTACGATGTATGTACCTGCGGTGTCTACTAACAGGCTATCTGTATGAAAGTGGTCATAGTCTACTATCGGTCCTAGTGCCTCATCTAGATTGGGCTCTTCCTCGTTCCAATGCACGCAATGCATATCTTGGGGTGCTTGGAGTATTAGTTTTATTGAGTCTCCTGTGCAGTAGAATGTATCTCTCCCCAATACATCATTCTTCCATTTAGGACGGATGGTCAATGTCTTAGTCACCGTATCTGCTCGGTTTGCATTATAGGCTATGTGGCTTACTTCATATTTGTTTTCAAGGCTGTCGGCTTGCGGAAAGGTGTAC
>Ga0209491_10007470_pt1 | contig 14426 bp, 17 predicted proteins | sample BON02_FD_187213 | JGI IMG/M metagenome (GOLD analysis project Ga0209491, IMG submission 187213) | Freshwater microbial communities from Lake Bonney liftoff mats and glacier meltwater in Antarctica - BON-02 (SPAdes) (version 2) | ecosystem: Environmental > Aquatic > Freshwater > Ice > Glacier... | reverse complement strand
GTGTTCTTCAAACTTGCACAAGCGGCTTTAAAAGGGGTTTTAGTCCCCAAAGAATTCATGCCCAAGCCCAAGCCCAAGCGTTGAATCTTTCATCAGTGATGAGGCGGGCTCGCCGCCTTGTATGTATCGGTGCACCGATGGCTAATGCGCCAAAATACGTCTCGATGAGGTTTATGGAGGCGGCCGGGTGTTGCCAAGGCTTGTGCTGAGAGGATCAGCAGAGGCTTCTTTGATTTTCTGAGCCGCTGTGGTCGATGTCAACTATCCTGACCGCTCGACGACAACTATCCTGGCCGGTGGAAACGGGGAATGAATTGAATGGTTTATTGAGTTGAACGAACCTTTCGCCCAGGCGGGGTATGCCCCGCCTGGGCGGCGCGGCGACGGTAGCTCTCCACGTTCATCTCCAGGATGGTGGCGTGATGCACCAGGCGGTCCACGGCGGCCAGCGTCATGGCTGGCTCCACAAACACCTCGCTCCATTGCGAGAACGGTGTGTTGGCGGTGATCTCCAGGCTTTGCGTTCGTAACCTTGGCTTGCTCCCCATAAACGCGCGCCTACCTGCCACCCGTCACATCCAGCAAAGCCCCCGTGGTGTAACTGGAATCTTCCGACAGCAGCCACACAATGGCGCGCGCCACTTCGTCGGCCGTGCCGGCGCGCTGCATGGGCACCTGCGGCGCCAGGTCGCGCGCACGATCCGGCAAGCCGCCCGAGGCGTGAATGTCTGTTTCGATGATGCCTGGGCGCACCGCGTTGACACGAATGCCCTCTAGCGCCACCTCTTTGGCCAGGCCGATGGTGAATGTATCAATGCACCCTTGGAGGCCGCATAGTCCACATACTGACCCGGCGCGCCCAGCCGCGCTGCTACACTGGAGACGTTGACGATGGCGCCGCCCGCGCCGCCGTACCGCGTGCTCATGCGTTTGACGGCTTCACGCGCGCAGACCATGCTGCCTATCACGTTGATGTCGAACATGCGTTTCAGGCGGGCGACGCTCATGCCATCGACCCGTGCGGCCTGGTCCACCACGCCGGCGTTGTTCACCAGTGCCGTCAGGCGGCCCAGTTTGGCATCTACTTTTTTAAACATCGCCATGCTCTCAGGTACCAGTGGTCGACTGCACTGAACTGATCAGCCCAAAATATGGCACGTCAACGATGGGCAAGAAGTCTTTGCCGTGATCGATGGCGTGGTGGACATACATTACCGGATTGACGGCGTCGCGAATTCTGGTGATCGAGAAGGCAGGCGGCGTTTGAGCTTCTGCTCAGCCTGAGTCACTTACGCTCTTGCGCGAAAGGGGCGCCTCTGAGGCAACAGGGTAGGCTTGGAGCCTAGCGGCGTGCCACCAAGAGGCCGACCAACAGACCAACACCTGCGGCAATTCCCACGGCCTTCCATGGGGACTCGTGCACGTAAGCATCTGTGGCTTGAGCTGCTGTTTTGGTTTTGCTGACCAGCGCAGTTTCAGCCTCGATCAGGCGTTCGCGCGCGTCGCTCAAGCGGTTCTGTATGCGGGCGCGGATCTTGTCGGTTTTTTCGCCAGCCTGGTCCGAAATCACGGATAGCAGGTCTTCGGCCTCGGCAACCGTGGCCTTGATGTCGCGTACCAGTTTTTCTTGCAGGTTGACACTGGTTTGAAATACTTGGGTCATGGTGCTTCCTTCTTAAAAATGAACGCTGGCGGCTTGGCTACCAGCTTGTTGGGTCGGCTCGATCCGATTCGTATCACGTCTCAAGCCCCATACAGTTTTTGGACTGTGAGCGCCAGCAGATGCCGCAGTGCGCCTAGATAAATCAGCGCTGTCAGCCCTGTGGTGACCGATAGCATCAAAGCCACGCCATCGCGAAACATCCAGCCCAAGCTCAACAAGATCAGGCTCAGGCTGGGCAGCACGTTGCCCAGCGGAAGCGGCAAGAAAATCACCATACCCATTAGGGTGATCCAGCAAGCCCACCAAAAGCGGGTGCGCTCATGCGACCACATCGACCAACGCGGCTGCAACCAGCGGTTGCTTTGCTCGTAAATCCAAGCCAATCCGTGCAGGCAACGACCGCTCCAGCGGGCGTTCAGGGTCACGCTGCTCAACCGAGCAGGCAAGCGCAAATCCCGGTTACGCGTCCAAGACCATGCCACGGCCCAGATGCCCAGACTCATGACCGTGCCCGTGCCTGCCAGCGGCAAGACACACACGACAGACAGCAGCAGCAACAGCACCGCAGCTGACGATTCCCCATTCACGCGCAGCAAATCGTCAAAGTTCAAGCGCAAATCGGCTGAGTCACCGTTGCCAGACCGGTGGTCATCAGCTGCTACGCGCAGGCGCTGGGCGAGCACAGTTGTCATAGGCAGGCTTTCAGCTGCGTTTCGCCAAGCCTGAAGACCGCGTAGCTGAAGTGATGCCTTGGCCCTTGCCCAGCAGCCAGTGGGCTGCAATGGCGCCGACCAGCATCGCCAGCATGCCCAGGCCCCAACCGAACCAAAGCAAGGGGTTGATCCAGGCCATCAGGCCGTCGGCCGATGGCAATACCTGACCGAGCCACTGCACCAGGCTGATGCCGAAGGTCTGCATTTCCTTGAGCCAGGCGGTGTCCACCCACAGCGCCAGCCAGGCTGGAAGGGGAACCTGACCCGCACTTGCGGTAAGGTCAGCAACTTGCTTGGTCTGCATGGAGCCGAGCACCCAGTCGGTGACTTGACCTGTGACCATCACCAAGCCTGTCCAAAAAGCGGCCAGTAGTAAAAAAGCACACCAGATCAGGGCTTTCATTTGGAATCTCCTTGGCAAACCGAATAAAAATACTAGAAAAATGAAGCATAGGGATTTCGGAGATAAAAGAAAAGCAGGGGATCGATGAGGAACGTTCTGGTTTATGCGAAGCTCAAATTGCACGATTTCTTACCGAATTGAAAGGCAACAGGCTGGGTTCACCCGGCTGCAGCGCAGAGCTCTCGCATGCTACCTCCCGACTCTAGGAACAGAATGCTCCAAAGCCTATACCAACGCCCTCTTTACAGGAAGTTTCCCGCGTCGCCGAAGAGGTTGTACGCGCCGCTGGCGCCATGATCAAGACCGCTTTTCACGACCCTCAGCGTCCGGCTTATTCACTCAAGGGCCAGCAAGATTACCTGACCGCTACCGATGGCGCGGGGAGAACGCGCTAATGGGTGAGGAAACCGGTGGCGTGACCGAGGCGCCCCGTTTGTGGATCCCGTCGACGGCATTGCGAATTTTGCGCGTCAGATTCCGCATAGCTGCATTTCTTGGGGCTATCTCGAGAACGGCCGCGTGATGGTGGGTGCTGTTTATGACACGCTGTATGACGAGCTTTTCTTGGCTGAACGCGGCCACGGCGAACGACTGAACGGCCAGCCCATGCGCGTCATTCAAGTGGCCAGCCTTCAAGCCGCCACCGTTGAGATTGGCTGGTCCACTCGGACCCCTTCAGCGCAGTACCTGAGCATGGTTAGCTGCGCGTTCTATACCGGCTGCGCGGTGCGCCGGGCGGGCTCGTCATGCTGCGCCTGGCTTACGTGGCTGCCGGCCGCACCGAGGGCTATGCCGAGGCGCATATCAATTCTTGGGACGTCAGCGCCGGCTTGCTGCTGGTTGAGGAGGCCAGTGGACGCATCAACGACTTCTGGACGCCTGGTGCCATCGGCAATGGCAATGGCAATGGCAACGAAATCCTAGCACCCCCTTTTTTTGCCCACTACCGCGTGTTTACGAGGGTTCCTGCGGGTTCTTGCGGACTGCGGAGAGAGCCATTTCTGCCACCACCCTGCACGTTTTACTCTCCGTTTGCACATTCTCTCTCCGACCCGCCCCACCCAGGGCAGGCCGAAGTCCGGAAGACACACCCGCTACCCCTATATAAATCAACGGGTTACGCGCGGACGAATCAATCAGTTTTTTTGTGGCATTGGTAGGCTGAGGGGATAGCGCGTATTCCCAATCAGTCATCGCAGATATTTCGACCATAGGCCGTGACCGACTCGGTGTGGGCGTTCCGTGAGCATTGATTTATGACCTGTTTGCAACGATTGAAGTTGCCCCCTTAGGCCGGACATATTATTGTTCCGTCAAAGGAGTCAAAGATGAATCAAAGACGAGGGGCGTATACGTCCCAATTTCGCCAGCAGATGGTCGAGTTGGTAGGTATTGGGCGCAAGCCCATTGAGCTTGCCAAGGAATTCGGCTGTCATGAAAGCAGCATCAGCGCCTGGGTACGGCAGGCCCAAGCCGATGCCCTTGGTGGCGGCAAGTCCGATGCGCCGCTAACCACTGCCGAACGACAAGAGCTGGCCCAACTACGTCGTCAGGTACGCCAGGTCACACAAGAGCGCGACATACTTGCAAAGGCTACGGCCTGGTTTGCCAACAAGGACAACGTAGTAGACAAGACATTTACACGCTGATTCAGGCAAACCAGGCCGTCTTATCCATCCAAGCCATGTGCAAACATCTAGAAGTCTCCAGCAGTGCTTACTACGAGTGGTGTCGCTGCACGCCTGGCAAACGGTCTAGTAGCGATCAAGTCATGACAGAGCGCATCCGCCTGATCCACCAGATGAGTAACTACACCTACGGCAGACATCGTATCCGTGCCGAGCTTGTCGATATGGGTGAAGTCGTCAACCTCAAGCGCATCGAACGGCTGATGCGCTTGGCCGGTCTGCGCGGCATTAGCAGGCGACGCGGCTGGTGCGTCACTACCCGGCGCGACAAATCCCAGCGGGCAGCACCCGACCTGGTCAAGCGCCAATTCACGGCCACAGCTATCAACCAGCTGTGGGTAGCTGACATGACTTACCTGCCTACTTGGGCGGGCTTTATCTATTTGGCTGTGGTGATCGATGTCTACAGCCGCAAAGTGGTGGGTTGGGCGTTTAGTGAGCAGATGACATCTGACTTGGTGATTGCTGCGCTGAACATGGCGATCACCACACGCCGGCCTACATCGGTGATTCACCATTCCGATCAGGGTAGCCAGTACACCAGCGTGGCATTTGGCAAGCGCTGCGCTGAGATGGGTGTCAAGCCTTCGATGGGCACGGTGGGCGATGCTTATGACAACGCAATGGCTGAAAGCTTCTTTGCCAGCTTGGAGTGTGAATTGATCAACCGGCGTAGCTGGCAGACCAAGTCGCATGCCAGGCTTGCGGTGTTTACGTGGATTGAGTCCTGGTACAACCCGATGCGCCGTCAAAGCGGCATTAACTACAAGTCACCCAACAACTTTGAGAAGGCCTTAAACGATGAAGAAATAGAATCAAACCAACAAACCCCAAAAGGCTTCACCCAAGAAGCTCAGACTGTCCGGTAGACGGGGGCAACTTACGATTGCCGCCAGCGGGTGCTGCCAGGCATGCTCTCGCTGACTACCTCGAAGCGGCCGTTGGGCACGGTGACCGGCGCTGGTCTGTATGGCGCCTGTACGAGGTACAGCGGTCGTAGGAGTTCGGCAGCCCGACTAGTGCTGCGACCGCGTGGCCATTACCTGGCCCGGCGGTATCGACCCGTTACTGTCCTTTGCCTCACCGGGCTGCATGTCTGAAATGCAGCTACTACAGCTGTTGGGTTCGGTCATGCGTGTTCGCGCTGACTGCTCAGGAGCTGCTATTGGGCGCGGCAGGACATCTTCCTTACGATCCGCTGGAATCTGAAAAGTCGGCGTCCTCAGGGTTTCTACTAAATCTAGACGACCGGTCTACTGGTATCGTGCTCTTGTCCGGGTTATGGGCTCTGACGATGGGCCTTTGCCCAAGTGCCCTCACAAGGGTTCAACCGAGATCAAAGAAAGCGTCTGTTTGCATGCCTTCACAAGAGCGTCTATTGGCCTTGAATCAAGTCAGCAAGAATTTTGGTGGCGTCCAAGCTGTCAAGAACCTGAGTTTTGAGGTCAACTCCCACGAGATCGTGGGTTTGATCGGGCCCAACGGCTCGGGCAAGTCCACCTCAGTCAACCTGATCTCAGGCGCGGTTCCACCCAGCAGTGGCGACATTTTTTGGCTCGACCAAAACGTCAGCAAGCTGCCGATCAGCCAGCGGGTTCCGCTGGGCATGGCGCGCACTTTTCAAACCACCAGTCTGCTGGCAGAAACCACCGTGCTGAACCAAATACTGACGGCTTGTCACACCTGCTACAAAGTTTCGCCGTGGTCCTCGATACTGCGAACGAAATCGGCGCGGGCGCAAGAAGATCAGCAGTACGTCAAGGCGCAGGACTTGGTGGAATTTGTGGGGTTGGGTGATGTGGCCGGACAAACCACCTCGGCCATCTCTTCGGCCCAGCAGCGGCTTTTGATGATTGCAACGGCCTTGGCTGCGCAGCCCAAGCTCATCTTGCTTGACGAGCCTGCCGCAGGCATGGTGGCCAAGGAGCGCAAAGAGCTGGCCGACTTGATTTTGCGTATTCGCCAGCGTGGGCTGGCGGTGCTGGTCATCGAACACCACATGGGGCTGATCATGGAGGTCTGTGATCGCATTACGGTGCTGAATTTCGGCCAAAAGATTGCCGAGGGTCGACCTGAAGAAATTCAAAAAGACGCCGCGGTGATCGAGGCCTATCTGGGCGGGGTGCACTAATGTTACAGATCAAGAATTTGTCGGCCGGCTACGGCAAGGTCAACGTGTTACACGGCATTAGCTTGGAAGTTAAAGAACGCGAGTGCGTGGCCCTCATCGGCGCGAACGGCGCAGGCAAGAGCACCACGCTGCGCTGCATTTGTGGACTCAATGCAGTGCGCTCGGGCAGCATCGAGTTCATGGGCGAACGCCTCGATGGCCTCAGTGGCCACGCGATTGTCCGCAAGGGCATCACCATGTGCCCCGAGGGTCGTCAGGTGTTTGCCGACATGTCGGTGCTGGAAAACCTAGAGATGGGTGCACACACCCGCAGCGATTCAGAACAGGGGAGTGATATCGAAAAGATGCTGGATCTCTTCCCTGTGTTGCGTGAACGCGCCAAGCAGCGGGCCGGCACCCTCTCGGGTGGCGAGCAAGAGATGTTGGCGATAGCGCGGGCCCTGATGGCCCGGCCAAAACTCTGCATTTTTGATGAGCCCTCATTGGGCTTGGCGCCCAAGATCGTCGAAGAAGTTGAGCGAATTCTGGCGCGCATCAAGGCAATGGGTACGACCATCGTCTTGGTAGAGCAAAACGCGGCCATGGCCCTGCGGCTGGCCGATCGTGCCTACGTATTGGAAGCGGGCGAGGTGGTGCTGCACGGCACTGGACAAGAGTTGCAAAACGATCCGCAAGTGAGCAAAGCCTATTTGGGCTATTGAGGTCGAGCGCAGCGCCTCACAGGGCTGCATGTGACAGAGCACATTTATTAACTGGAATTAACTGGAGACGACGAATGAAACTGAAAACACCCTTGACCTTGGCTGCATTGGCTTTAAGCGCAGCCATGTTGCCCCTGGCCCACGCAGCGGATGAAGAGCTGTTGATTGGCGTCAACGATGCCTTGACTGGCGGTGGTGCTGTTTACGGCCTGCCGCAGGCTAACGCAGTCAAAATGGCTGCTGATGAAATCAATGCAGGAGGCGGCATCAAGGCCGGTGCAACCACCTACAAACTCAAGGTCATCACCTCGGACGACAAAGCCAACCCAACAGAGGCAACCAACAGTGTGCGAAAGCTGATCGACCGTGATAAAGTGAAATACCTTCTGGGTTTTTGCTGCTCCGGCTCAACAAGTGCTGTTGCTTCCTTTATTGCAAAAGAGGATGCTGTAATGTTGGTAGGCAATGCTGCTGAACGTACCATCACAGCTCAAGGTATTCCTAACGTATTTCGGACACGTCCACCAGCAGACTTCACTGGCGCCGCAGCCGGTACATTTGTCGCACAAAAAGGCGCACGCAATGTCGCGGTCATTGGCGCGTTAGAAGTTGGCTTTTATACCCAATATGTAGAGGCATTTGAAAAAGAGTTAAACAAAGCTGGCGGCAAAATCATCGCAAAAGAAGCATTTGGTCTGCGTGATCGCGATATGACACCGCAATTGACAAAAATCCGTAGCCTCAAACCCGATGCTATTTTGGTCGTGGGTTATGTTGAGCCTGCTGCATTTGTTTACCGTCAAGCAGTGGAGCTGGGCCTGAATATACCGCGTTACGGTTTTACCAGCGGCAGCGAAGAGCAGTTTCTGAGAGTGGCATCAAGTGCGCAAATGGAAGGCGTTTGGGATCTTCGCCCAACAGAGCTGACCATAGAAGCTTTGGGACCTCAGGCCAAAGCTTACGAAGCCAATTACAGAAAAAAATTCGGCCAAACGCCTACACCTAGTTCGCCCTACGCCTATGACCAAGTTTATGTGCTGAAAAATGCGATTGAACGTGCGGGCAGTGCCAAAGATGCCAAGAAAGTTGCTGAAGCCGTACGCACTTTGCCGATTCCTAAAGAGGCCGTTATGAAGTACATGGCAAACGATGGAGGTGCCATGTTCGACCAGAATGGCCAGGCTTACACGACCAATGGCGCTTTCCAGTGGCAAAAGGGCAAATGGGTCTTCGTAGCAGAGCTGCCTTCTGACAACAAGGCCTACTCGGGCTTCTTGCGCAGTCTGCGCAAGTAAAGAAGCGGACTGCATGGTGGTAAGGCGCAGTCCCTGGGCTTGCCCAGGCGCTCTTCCGCGCCAGCGCATAACAAGGGTTTATTACGATGATAGAATTTCTACAACAGATACTCAATGGCTTGGCCATTGGGTCGGTCTACACCCTTGTGGCCCTGGGGCTGACCGTGGTGTTTGGCATCTTGGGCATAGCGCACTTTGCGCATGGCTCTTTGGCCATGTTTGGGGGCTACTTGACCTTCGTGTTTTCGAACACTATGGGAATACCCTTTTTTGCCGCCATTGCCCTGGCCATGCCGGCCGGCGCGATCTTGGGCATGCTGATCGAACGCCTGGCCTACAGACCCGTGCGCGATGCGCCACACATCAACGCGTTCATCATTGCACTGGGCCTAACCATGATGCTCGAGGGCGGCAACCTGCTCATGTTTGGAGCCGACCAGGTGATCATCCAAACACCCTATCAGCAGGTGTTTGAGTTCCGTGGCCTTTTTGTCTCGCAGCTACGTTTGGTTGTGTTCATCACGGCCGTAAGCTTGGTGGCTTTAGTGACGGTGCTCTTGTTAAAAACTAAGACCGGCAAGTCGGTGCGCGCCGTGGCCCAGAACCGTCATGCAGCGGTTTTGATGGGCGTGAACGTGAACTTCGTTTCCTCTGTCGTGTTTGCCATCTCGTCTGCGCTGGGAGTGGCTGCAGGTGCCTTGATCGGTGCTTTGCTGGCGTTGGCTCCCGGTGTGGGAGAGAGTTTCGCAGTTAAAGGATTTGCAGTCTTGATTCTGGGTGGCCTGGGTTCTTTGCCGGGGGCCATTCTGGGAGGGCTGGTGCTCGGTGTGAGTGAGTCTCTGGCTGCAGGCTTCCTTTCTTCCGCCTACAAAGACGTCATCTCCTTCCTAGTCATGATCCTTGTCTTGCTGGTAATGCCGCAAGGCTTGCTGGGGAAAAAATGAAACGCAATTTCGGTTTCCCGCTGGTGGTGGGTGTGGCAATGGTGTTGGGCGCCTTGGCGTTGCCGCACGCCATGTCCTCGCCGTACTATATCCATTTGTTGACCCTGGCCTTGATCTGGATTGTGCTGGCCCAAGGCCAAAACCTGATGCAGGGTTTTGTCGGTTACGTCTCCATTTCGCAGGCGGGTTTTATGGGTATTGGGGCCTATGCTTCTACCTTGCTCACTGTCAATTTTGGGTTCTCGGTCTGGATGACGCTTTTTCTGGCACCCCTGTTCACCGGGTTCGCAGCCTTGCTGGCCGGCTACCCCAGTTTGCGGGTCAAGGGTCACTACTTCTCCATCGTGACGCTAGCTTACAACATGGTGATCTTCATTGTGTTGATGACCTTCAGCGCGCTCACCGGTGGTGAGTCAGGCATACCCAACGTGCCGCGACCCAGCGAGCTGAACCTGTTTGGCCATGTCTTCAGTTTTGAGGGACGGAGCAACCTCAACTACTATGCATTGGTGCTCTTTTTTGCAGTCGTGGCAACGGGGGTTTGTGCGATGGTCTTGCATTCGCGCGTCGGGCGTGTCATGTTGGCGATCCGTCAAAACGAGGATTTGGCTGAAGCCATGGGTGTCATCACCTCGCGCTACAAACTGTTTGCGTTTGTGCTGAGTTCGATGCTGGCGGGTCTGGCCGGCACCCTATACGCCCATTACATCGGATTCCTGAATCCAGAGCCCTTTGGCGTTGACCAGTCCTTGAACGTCATTCTGGCCGTCATTTTGGGAGGGAGCGGCACCTTGATGGGGCCGATTGTGGGCGCCGTGAGCGTGACCTTTTTGCCTGAAATCCTGAGATTTGCCGACAGCTTCCGACTCATTACCTACGGCTTGATCTTGGTGGTTGCCACCATCTTCTTGCCCAAGGGTTTGGTCCCGTTGGTGATGGGGTTATGGCGGCGACTGCGTTCGCAAGCGCCTTCGTACAAAACTTGATCGCCCTGCGATGCAAACGGAACCTCATCTTGATGTTGCGGCGCCAGGCAGTGCCGCGCGCACCGTAGCTGAGCACTTTGCGACACAGTACGTGGCGCCCCGTGCAGCCCGATGGGCGCGTGGGGACTGGGAACGCAGACCCCTGTTCGAAGCGGCAGGAGCAGCGGGGCTGCTTGGTCTGCAAGTGCCGCACGAAAGGGGCGGTCTGGCTTTGTCTTTCACCGACACGGCTCAGGTCTTGCATAGCTTGGCTGGCGCCGACTTTGGTGCGGCCATGGCCTTGGTCAACTCCCACAATGTGGCTACGCTGCTGCTTCGGTATTCCCCAGACGGTCTGGCCCCAGCTTGTCTGCCTGGCCTATTGACCGGGCAGACAGTGGCTTGCACCGCCTTGACCGAGCCAGACACGGGTTCAGACCTTGCGCAACTCAAAACCCTGGCTGTCCCCACCGGGGACGGTTGGCTGCTCAGTGGTGAAAAGACCTGGATCATTAATGCCGCGCATGCCGATGGCGTCATGGTTTATGCCCAGACCAAGCCTGGCGCTGGAGTCAAAGGCATGGCGGCCTTTTGGGTCGACGCGCAGGCGCCGGGCTTTGAGCGCCGACCCGTTTCCTCCAGCGGCGCTTTTAACAGCACGGGCTTGGGCGGGTTTGTATTGAATCAGGTGTTTTGCGAACCCAGTCAGATGGTGTGCCCGCCGGGCGTGGCCTTCGAAGACATCATGGATGGCATCAACCGCGCCCGCACCTATGTGGCCGCCATGTGTTGCGGCATGGTGGCGCAAGCGCTGGCCGTAGCGAGCGCTTACGGGCAGGAGCGGCAGGCTTTTGGCAAACCGCTGGCGAAACACCAAGGCTGGCGCTGGCAGCTGGCTCAAGCCGCTACAGCCCTGAAAGCCGGTGAGCTTTTGGTGGCCAACGCCTGTGTACGAATTGACCAGGGTGCGGATGTTCAAGCCGAGGCTGCTCAGGCCAAGCTCTATGCCACGTCGATGGCACAGACGCAGCTGGGTGCACTCCTGCATGCCATGGGCGCTGAAGGCTTTTTAGACCATCACCCATTTTTGCGGCACCTGGTCGCTGCCCATGCGGCCTCTTTGACCGACGGCTCAACGGCCATGCTGCTTGAGCGCGTAGCCCAGGATTTTCGACTCAAACCAGGGGAAAGTTAAATGCGTGTTTTTCAAATCGAAGGTGAATGGGGATTGGACAACTTGAGGCTGTCCCAGCGGCCGCAGCCGCAAGCGGGTGCAGGTCAGGTATTGGTGAGCATGCGTGCGTCCTCGCTGAACTTCCGCGATCTGGTGGTGCCTGAGCGCGGTTATGGCAACTACACCGGCGAGTTGCCACTTATTCCCATTTCAGACGGTGTGGGCGTGGTCAGCGCGGTAGGCCCTGGCGTGACCCGCGTGAAGGTGGGCGACAGGGTGTGCCCAACCTATTTTCAGACTTGGCAAGGGGGCGAGCCGGATCTGCAGCGCCTGACCCAATCGCTGGGCGGCCCCATTGATGGCACCATGACCCAGACCATGTGTTTGTCGGAGCAGGGCGTGGTGGCGGTACCCGACTACTTGAGCGACCTACAGGCCGCCACCTTGCCTTGCGCCGCATTGACCGCCTGGAGCGCTGTCGTGACCTACGGCCATGTCAAGACGGGCGATCATGTCCTGGTGCAAGGCTGCGGCGGTGTGGCATTGTTTGCGCTGCAGTTCGCAAAAAGCCTGGGCGCTCATGTCACCGTGATCAGCTCGACCGAAGACCGCATGGCTCGCGCCAAAGAGCTTGGGGCCGATGCAGCGCTCAACTACCGCGAACAACCCGAGTGGGCCAAAGCCACCCGCGAGCTCACCCAAGGGCGGGGTTACGACCTGATTTTGGAGCTGGGTGGCGAAAAGACTTTGCCCCAGTCCCTGCGCTGCGTCCGCCCAGGCGGCACGCTGGCCATGATCGGCATCCTGTCGGGCAGCAGCGTCAACACATCGCTGGGCCACATCATCACCCGCCAGGTGCGACTGCAAGGTGTCACTGTGGGCCACAGAGACGGCATGGAAGCCATGCTGCGCGCAATGGCTCAGCACCGCATCGTGCCAGTAGTTGACAAAGTGTTTGCCTTTGAAGAACTCAAAGAGGCCATGGTCTATTTGAAGAGCGGCGCGCAGTTTGGAAAAGTCTGCATTCAACACTAAGTCACGAGCGACACCGATGTTATTCCCCCTTCAATCGCTCACCGCAGACCCGCAAAAAATCGCCTTTCAAATGTGTGAAAGTGGCGAGCGAGTCACTTTTAGCCAACTCGACACCCGTGCCAACCAAGTGGCCCATATGATGGCGCGCTTGGGACTGCAGCCCGGCGACCATGTGGCTGTTTTGATGGGCAATTGCAGGGAGTTGCTGGAGCTTTGTTTTGGCATGGACCGCAGTGGCGTGTATTACACGCTCATCAGCACCCGGTTGACAGCCGAAGAAATCGCTTACATCGTGTCCGACTGTGGAGCTCGTTTGTTCGTCTATGCGACAGACTTGGAGGTGCTGGACCAGGGCCTGATCAACAAGCTGCCCGAGTCCGCACTCTGTTTCTGTCTAGGCGATAGCAGTGCGCGGTACGGTCACGGCGATTGGGCTGCGCAATGCGCGACCCAGCCCGTGAGCCCCACCGCCTTACCTCTGCAGGGGGCCGACATGTTATACTCTTCAGGTACCACTGGGCAACCTAAGGGTGTGCTGTGGCCGCTGCCGAAGATCCCGGCGGGTCAACGCACCATGCTGGTAGAGCTGCTGTCGCCGCTGTTTGGGTATGACGCCAGCAGCCACTACCTCTCCACCGCACCGCTCTACCACGCCGCGCCGCTGCGACACTGCATGACTGTGATCAAGAGGGGTGGCACGGTGACGGTGATGGAGCGCTTTGACGCGCTACTGGCGCTGCAAACCATCGAGCGCTTGCGCATCACCCACAGCCAATGGGTACCCACTATGTTTGTGCGCATGCTCAAGCTGAACCCGGCTGTACGGACGCAGTTTGATTTGTCGTCCATGAAGATGGTGGTACATGCGGCGGCGCCCTGCCCGGTGGATGTCAAAGAACAAATGATCGAGTGGTGGGGTCCTATCATTCACGAGTATTACGCGGGTACGGAGAACAACGGCTTTTGCAGCATCACCACGCCCGAATGGCTGGCGCACAAAGGCTCGGTCGGTTGCGCTTCTCAAGGTATTTTGCATATCTGCGATGATGACGGCGCACCGTTGGCGCAAGGAGAGTCGGGCGCTGTCTATTTTTCAGACGGCCCGCAATTTGTGTACCACAACGACCCTGAAAAAACAGCCCAGACACGTAATGCGCAAGGCTGGACGACCTTGGGGGATATTGGTTACTTGGACGACCAGGGCTACCTGTACCTTGTGGATCGTAAGGCGTTCATGATCATCAGCGGGGGCGTCAATATTTACCCGCAAGAGGCCGAGAACGTTTTGCTGCAACACCCCAAGGTCTTGGACGCTGCGGTGATTGGGGTGCCCAATCCCGATTGGGGCGAGGAGGTCAAGGCCGTGGTGCAAGCGGTCAACGAGCAAGAAGCTGGCCCCGCTCTTGCCGACGAACTGCTGGCCTTCTGTCGCCACCATCTTGCCGATTTCAAGTGCCCACGCTCAATCGATTTCGATCCGGAACTTCCCCGCTTGCCCACCGGGAAACTGTACAAGAAGCTGGTCAAACAGCGGTACTGGCCCCAGTAATGTCGGCGCCGATTGAATATTGAGCCACCCTGCCGATTCAATATTGACCCAGGACGGATAGTTGCATTTTGAATTAGCAACTGTGGATAAGTGTACTCAGTGTCCGGTTTTTCCCTTCCCCCTTGTTGTTGGTCATCGCCAGGGCAATGGAGTGAAGGGCGTAGC
>Ga0209491_10007469_pt1 | contig 14426 bp, 19 predicted proteins | sample BON02_FD_187213 | JGI IMG/M metagenome (GOLD analysis project Ga0209491, IMG submission 187213) | Freshwater microbial communities from Lake Bonney liftoff mats and glacier meltwater in Antarctica - BON-02 (SPAdes) (version 2) | ecosystem: Environmental > Aquatic > Freshwater > Ice > Glacier... | reverse complement strand
ATATATATATATATATATATATATATATATATATATATATATATATATATATATATATATATATGTGTGTGTATATATAGATATACATATTATGAATATAGATAAATATAGATATATAGACATAGACCTATTGATATATAGATAGATAGATAGATAGATAGATAGATAGATATAGATAGATATACATATACATATATATGTATATATACATATACATATACATATACATATACATATACATGTACATATATATATGTATATCATCAATATATATATATACTCATCACCTGCAGCGTGGTGTGTACCGTCTCGTAGTCCTTCAGTGAAAAGCGCACGGCGAGGCTGGTCGGCTCGTCGTCGCCACCACCGACCTGCCGAATCAGCCGCGGAGTCTTCCAGTCCAAAGAAAGCTCACGGAGCCACACCCGCGTCCCGTCGGCGTGTATCGCGTGGCCCGCGGGCGCCACGCCTGGCACCGCGCCAACTCCCTTAACCCGAGCGCCGCCGCCGCCGCCGCCGCCCGCGCCGCAGCTTGCGGAGCAGCTGGGGGCGGCTCCCGTGACGACCTGAGCGCCGCCGCCGCCGCCGCCGCCCGCGCCGTCGCATGCGGAGCTGCTGGGGGCGGCTCCCGTGACGACCTGTGTCGACGTTATCACCTCGCGCTGCAGCACGGATCGCATCACGTGTCCGTGGCGCTGCTCGACGCGCACCTCGAACGCGTCGTGCTCGTCGCCACTGCGCCGGAGCTGCGTCGCCTCCAGTGTGATGCGCGGCATGGTCAGGTCCCGAAACCGCGTCCACACCGCCTCGACCGTCGCCTGGGAGTGGCAACGCAACGAGAAGAGGAGCGGTGGGGGGGCGTACCTTTTGTTTTTGGTATGTGCAGCTCTATACTGTGTATATGTATATACTCGCCTTGGAGCTGAATGTCAGCTTTCAATCGGGGAAGCGGTTGCACGTGACGCGAAGGATCCGGTTGCCGTTCCAGCCGGCCAGCTCCTGCACGCTGCGCAGGGGTTGCCGGCACGCCTCGCAAGTCAACTCGGGCGAGCCCCCCGTTTGGAAGAATGCGCTGAGCTCAGAGCGCATGCGCGTCATCATGCCGCGGTTGACGCCGCCGTTCCGCCTGCGCGCGTGGTGTGGAGCGGCGCCACCCGCGGCGGCTGGCGTGCCGGCGGCCTGCCGGGCCTCGGCCATCGTAACGACTTGAAGCGCGGCAAGGCGCTCCGCATACACCTCCTTCTTCTTGCCCGCCAGGCTGCGCAGGCTGTGCGAGTGCGCCAGCGCCTGCAAGGCCGCCTTGCGCAGGCCGGTCAGGTACTCGGCCGTCGCCAGTTCTTCCATCGGCTGCTGACGGATAGGTTGGACTGCAAACGATTCACAGCACAGACGGTTTTTAATACAAGGGGGACAAGGGGACACATGCACACGCTCAGAAGAAGCTCCAGTGGCGCACCCGCATCTCCTGCATCCTCCAGCGCTCCAATGCGCAGATGCTCCTCAGCCGTGCCGTCCACCAGGAGTCCTCCTGCCCTGCCCATGCGCATCGCGCCCGGGCATCCTGCCTCCCGGACTCCAACCCCTACGGCCGTGACGGTCTAGCACACAGTCGCTCTCTCTCCACCGCGCGGCGCGCTTTGCGTGTTGCCTAAGTCGGTGTCACTTCTTCTATTAACCATTGAAAAAAAAATATGGCATCTGAGGGCTGGGTACCCAGCTTCTAATCTTAAAAGATTTTTGAAGCGGGGTGCCACCAGGATATGTATGTATGTATATATATATATACATATACATAACATATATATAGGATATGTGATATATATATATTGTCGTCCAGCGCGTCGTCCGACGCAAATGCAAGAAGCTTGCATGGCCGCGGCTCGCTCGCCGCCGCGGCGATCTCATCGAGCCAGAGGAGCAGCGAGCGCGCCTGCCAGCAGTGGGCGAGCGTCTTGCGCATGGTGGCGACTACGTGAGCCGGCTCGTTCCAAAGACTGACCCACTCGGTGCAGAAAGTTCCTAAGCCAGAGTGCGAGTGCTCCATTTGCCCGTCGAGGCGATACAGAAGGAGATTCTCAAAGACGGTGTCCCGCGAGAGCTGTATCCGGCGTTTGGAGCGGTCCATGCCGCCGGCGTATGCCGGCTGCTGGCCTTCTGGAATGCGCGTGCCGCCCTCCGCGTACGACATGTTGTGCCGCGCACCGCAGGCGTTGCGCGTGAGACTGTTGAGCTCGCCGCAAAGCAGCCCGCGGGTTAACCCTTAACCCGAGAAAGCAGAGTAAATAGAAGCATACGCGAGCGGCCCACACAGAAATGTATTTATGGTTGGATATTTTTGGAAAAATATTCTCGGGTTAACCTCGGGTGAACCGAATTAGGCCCTGTTCACAGCTGAGGAGAAAAGAGCAGGAAAAAAGAAGATATCAGACTTCGGGGCAGTGGGTTTCAAGATATCTGACTTCGGGTCTTTTGTTTTTGTGTGGAAAGAAGATATCAGAAAACAGATAATAACGCGGCAAGCAGATCTCTTAGTCTGCTGCACTTGGGGACAACGAGATCTCAGAAAACAGAAATGCTACAAAGAAGATCTCTGAGACTGCATTGGGGGAAAAGAAGAAAACAGTTAACAGAAGCAAGACAAGATATCTTGCTGCAGGTCAGGAGATCTCGTCAAAGGCGGCAGATATCTTGGTTCAAACGGACGTGATCTCCTGCATGATGACTGGGATCACCACGTATGGAGGGGGGGTGGGGGCCCGGTCACTCGCACCGAGGTGGGTGATAGCCTTATCAATTGATTGGGCTTATCGTAGTTTGATTTGCCGATGCAATGATGTCTCACGTTATGAACTATTAAAATATTCGCAGGGCTGGGGGGGAGGGGTTAGACGCTCAAAATAGATTTTGTCTTGAGCCGTAGGCGAGTCATCTCATATCGGGTCTCATGTATGATTATAATAAATGATTGTGGGGCAGGGGGGGATTCCGGCAGCGGGAGATATAATAGCGTTGAAAGGCAATGGTAGTGCTATTTCCTGCGAGTCCGGTATTTCTACGCGATGTTCATGATGATGTCGCGGAGGCGGAAGAAGAAGAAGTCCTTGTTGGACAGGATCTTAGTGAAGAAGTCCGCGATGTTGTCGGCGGATGGAATGTAGGGTACGGTGATGCTCTGGTCCAGTGGAGACTCTGGTCCTCGACGAGTTCGCGGATGAAGAAGTGGCGCCGCGTGATGTGCTTGGTGCTGCGGTGGTGCTCCGGGTTGTAGGCGAGATCGATTGCCGCCTTGTTGTCCATGTAGATGTAGATGGTCGTGGGGCTGAGCGTGCCAAATCCGAGCTCTTCAAAAAGCTGGCGGTAGTAGGATGTCTCGATTTGGCGGCTTCCGAGGCAGCCATGATCTCCGCCTCGCAGGAGGAGAGAGCAACCAATGTCTGCTGCGTGGATGCCCACTCGATGGTGCAGCCCTGCCACATTGGATCGCGTTGCCCGATGTAGAGCGTCTTGTGGCCCAGTCCGAGTCGGTGAATGCGTGCAGCTCGCGCTGGTCCGATGTGTAGCAGAGGCCAAGGTCTCGCGTGTGATGGAGATATGCAAGAATGCAATGGGCTTCGCCGAGCAAGGTGGGGGTTGGGCGGCTTATACAGCGGCAGAGCATGGCAACCGGGTAAGCGATGTCCGGTCGAGTGACCGTTGAGCAGTAGAGAAGGGACCCAACCAGAGATTGGTATTCAACGAGTAAGGGAGGGTCTGGCGGTAGGTTGGCTGCTGGCGGTGCGGCGAGTGCGGTTGTGACGTTGTCTCTGAAGTGTAACGAATAAGGTGTCTTCTGTACCTTAGTTGCCTTCAGCTTGTTGTCGGGTAGGTAGCGTTCCACCATGGTGTCGATGTATGTAGGCTGGGAGAGTTTGATGCTGGAGCCTTCGTGTGCAGCGCAAATGTTGAGAATGTCGCTGAGCTCGCCCTCGTCCTCTGCCTTCCAGCGGGTGTGCAGCGCCGTGCGGAAGCCGTCGTATACCGAGCCGATGTCGTCGTCGCCGAAGATGACAATGATGTCATCGCAGTAGACGCCCAGATACACTGTGTCGTTACACCGACGCAGCGCGTGAAGATGCACGGCTCTTTTTCGCTCCTGGTGAAACCAGCTCCGCCTTGGTCTTGGTTGATGAGGAGCTTGAGCCAGGCGAAGAAGAAGAAGTCGCGTTGGAATCGCCGGCTGGCTTGTTTGAGACCGTAGATGGGTTTTTGTACGAGATAGACCTTGTCCTTGCCGTCGGTGCCGACCTCTGTATGGCCAGGCGGGTATTTCATGAAGACAATCTCGTCGTCGAGGAGGCTGCCTTGGAGAAAAGCGGCAACAAGGTCGTGTCGACGGGACTTGAGCACCAGGCGAGCTTGGATGGCGATAAGGACACGGACAGACGAGTGGCGCAGGGTTGACGAGTGAGATAATATCTTGCGTGGATCCATAACACGTTTGCGTGGATCGATCCAAACCAACAAAGTTGTCTTGCGTGGATCCAAACCAAAAAATTAACTTGTGTGGATCCAAACCAAAAAAATTGTCTTGTGTGGATCCAAACTAAAAAGTTGACTTGTGGATCCAAACTTCACTTGCGTGGATCCAAAAACCAAAAAAATTGAACTTGTGTGGATGCAAAACCAAAAGTGTAACTTGTGTGGATCCAAAACAAAAAAAAGCGAACTAGTGTGGATCCAAAACCAAAAGTGAACTAGTGTGGATCCAAAACCAAAAGTGATAACTAGCAGTGTGGATCCGCCAAAACCCAAAACCAAAAAAAGTGAACTAGTGTGGATCCAAAACCGCAAAAATGCCGCCAACGGCGCGAGCGGAGCGTTCTACCATTGGGCGGAACCAGCCCGCTGGGCAATCGCAGCAGACCCAGAAGCCAGAAGCGCACTTCTTCTGGCCAGAACCAGCAGCAGCGCGCCAAGACGCGCGCCACGAGCGCGCCGAGCTTCGGTGCGTCGCACACAGGTTAACCCGTGAGGGTTAACCCGAGCAATGTTGTGCGGAAGGCCTGGAGGTTAACCCGGGGGGTTAACCCGACAGATACAGGCCTTCCGCACAATATTGCTCACCGACTAGATATCCCAAACTGTGCACAAGATGTCCCACGGGGGGCCAAACAGGCCTATTTTAGGCACTGCTAAAATAGCCAAAAAACAACATGTAACAGTTTTGTAACAATTCGACCCCAGATGGCCATGCGGCGACCCCCAGCCGGCGCCCCGGGCACCAGGCTCACCCCAGCGGACCAGGTGGGGGCTCCGCCACCCTCACCGTGCCCAGTCTCCTCCTTGCCAGCAGCCAGTGGCTCTCAAAACGGCCGATTCACAGAAAATGCGGCTAATACAGGCTGCCACGACGTCTACAGAGCCGATGACCCCTAGCTAGCGCGAGGAGCCGCGGGGGCCGTGCAGCGCACGCCGAGGGCCTTCTCGGAGATACTAGCGCTCGCCACGTCGTGGCCGGCCGTGGGTCAGAGCGATGGGAGCTCGGCGAGCCGCCCACAGGCGTGTTGCAGGCGGCGGCGCAACGCAAAATACAGCCGCCGCAGCCTCGCTGCGTCTTGCCAGAGCCACGCCTCGCTGCCGCGTCTTTGCCGCTCGCGTGACACCAGCCAGTGCCAGTCGCACGCTCGCTGACGAAGAAGCCGCCTCGACGCGCTCCCAGACGCGGACGGCCCAGTTTAGTACAGTTTTAGTTTTAGCCTCCACCAGCGGTGCCGCCTGTGTGTGCCCGTAGGCGCTGCACTGCTGTGCTCTAGACCCGAGACGCGCGCCGCCGCCGAAGTACCCGAGTACACGCCAAGGTAGACCATCTCCACAGTGGAAGCGCCGCCTCCGCTGCCACCGGTGCTGGTGGTGGGCTGTAGTCCACCAAGCGCAATTACGCCATGGGAAAAGCCAGCAACAGGCTCGAGGCTGGCTGTGCTGGCGGTCACGAGAGCGAGCACCAGCGGTACCGGGCTCCCCGTTGGGATCGAGGGCGAGCTGCGACGCCGCCAGAGCGGTCCATATCACCTGTGGTGGGGCGGCAGGGGCCTGTTGTTACGCAATTCGAGGCCTTTTTGGCTGTTTTTGGCGCCGAGCCGGCCCTGGGCGGCTCCAGGCTCGCCGAGCGGCCGCGCGCTGACCGGAAAAACTTACCGGGCTCCGAGGCCGGACGGTCCTGGACAGTTTAGGTGCTGACAGCGACTTCTGAGTCGGCGCGGCGCGGCCCCCCCCGTTACGAAGTGTTACATGTTCTAATTCTGTTATTTGCCGACCCCATAAGTAGTTGCTAACCGCTCTAAGTAAATTCGCTTTGCTCAGCGGAATTCCGTCTCTGTTTTTTTTTTTTTTTTTTTTTTTTTTTTTTTGTTACCATCCGGAACAATAGCAAGCGATGACATGGCGTACAGCAGCAGGATAATCCAGATGTGCGTATTAACCCGAGGGATGATTCGGCAGTACGCACTGATTGAACAGCCTGTACAAATCAGGGTTAGGGTTAGGGTTAACCCTAACCTGAAGCTGTTCACAAATAGACGTACATACGCACATCTGGATTAGCCTGCTGCTCAGCCTTTGCTGAGCAGTTCACCCAAAAAGTTTACCCGTTAAGTTTAGGTAAATTAGCAAACTGGGTTAACCCAATTTCCTCAAGCGATCTCGCGGGTTAATCCGACGCTGCGATGCTGCGATGGTGTTTCGTAGGGGTAAACTTTTCATGATATCATCGATGGCGTCCCACGCGGGCTCAGCGGCCGGCCGGGTTAACCCGAGATGATTAGCGGTCAGCACCTAGGCTGTTACGAGACTGCGACTGCATCACGGCCGGCGACGAATATCAAGTGCTCGTTTACGGCCATTCACGGACAATGGAGTCTGGCCTCAACCACGAATGCACCGAAGAGATCGCCGTGGTCGAGACTCACTGCCACGAGAGCTACAACGCCGACACGGAAGCCGCCGACGTCTGCCTGCTCAAGCTTGCCAGAGCGCCGCGCTGCGCGAGCAAGATGGCCGGTGGGAATGAATACGCCGTGCTAGACACTACGGGCACAGGCCACGCGGCCACCGGCGCGTCGGTGATCGTTGCCGGCTGGGGCACGATGAGTGAAGGCGGCGAGTCTCCCGACGTGATGCATGATGTCACCATCAGCATGCTAGATTTTGCAGACTGCAACACCGCCTACGAGGGGGGTCTCCTTCAAGGCATGGTTTGCGCGGGTGTGTGGGAGGGTGGCAAAGATTCGTGTCAGGGCGACTCGGGCGGGCCCCTGTTCGTGAAGCAGAGCGGCACCTGGTACGTGGTCGGTGTTGTCTCCTGGGGCAACGGCTGTGCCCAGGCAAACTTCCCAGGGGTCTACTACACCTCCGTCGCCTATTACAATTCCTGGATCCTCGCGACGATGGTCGGGCGAGAGACCGTGCCATCTCTACCACCCTCGCCGTCGCCGTTGCTGCGGGCGCCGCCTTCGGCGCCTCCCTCGCCGTCGTCGCCGCCTTCGGCGCCTCCGGGCGTGGGCTGCGTTGCAGGGAACTCGACCTCACGTTGCCCCAACTCCTGCGCTGCGTCGTGCTCCAGCTGCGCGTGTCAGACCTGCGCCGTGTGCGCCACCGTGACCGTCGTGGTGGTGGCGTCGGGCTCCGTCAACGACTACGAGGACACGACCGACCTGCAGAACCGGTTCGCAATTGCGGCCGACGTGCCACCCGGTGCGGTGGTGGTCAGCGTCAGCGCCGCCTCGGTGCGCATCGTCGCCACCATCTCGCCCGTCTCGGGCACCACGGCCTCCAGCGTCGAGACCCGCATGCGCACCTATGTGGGCACGGCGGCGGACGCGAGTGCGACGCTCGGCTTCGCCGTTGCCACGGACCCAACCATCACAAGGGAGTCGTCGGGACTCGCGCTGGGCGTTCTGATCGGCATCATCATAGGCGCCGTATTTGCCTGCATTTTCGTCGTCGGGCTCTTGGTTATGTTCATCTGCTGCTGCATGGGCAGAGCTGGGCTCAGGGGGGGGGGCAGCAAGAACGGCATACAGCCTGAAACTTGATGATGCGTAACCGCCCCAGGGCGCGCCGCAAATGCTGCGTACGCAATAAGTGATCTTTCGGGTTGACCCATGGGCGGTGGCACGCTCGCGGTAGCAAGCTCTGCCCATAAGCACCATCGTCATAGCTGTGTTTTCTTTATTTGGTTATGTTATCTATGTTATTTCGTGCATTTGGTTATATGTTATCTATGTTGTGCCTTGCCTCGAGAGCTCGAGAGCAGGGCGCGGGCGGCTTGTGGCTGGCTGTGTTTGTGCTGCGCTTACATACGTATAGTATACGGTGTCCCTCTCCCTGCCCGCAACCACAACGCGTCTAGCCTTTACCTTTAGGCTTAAGGGACGGGTACCGATCGAGATTAATTAAAGCAATATAATTAAAAATTTAATCATATAGATTATAGCAGATTCATACGCCCAGGACCAGGATGCAGACGGCCGCCGCAATAACCACATTCCGCGCGTTATACCGCTACTCTAACAATAAAAACTAACTGAGTTTAACTGACGCTGACGACTGGACTGTCTGTGTCCATATCTATATGTATTGTGGTGCGCACTGCCAGTTACCAGTATGTACGTACTGCTAGCAGTACTCTGCTGTGCATTGTGACAATGCATTGTGCTTGCTGCTGACTATTTTATTATTACGAGACACGAGACGAATATGAACTATGATGATGAAGAATTGCGAGCAAATACATTACATGCAGACGTCGTACATACGGCAGACGGCGAGCGAGCAAACCTGATCGCCCATGATCATGATCGCGGTTTTGTTAGTTGTTAGCAGTTAGCAGTTATGTAAGCACTTCCCTGGTGGCGTGTATTTTTGGTTATATCCCATTTTTGAGGTATCCAAGATAGACATACTCGCTACTCGACCTTTGCCTTCAGTAGTTAGTACCCCAAGCGGTATCCCCAGAGATACCCGCCGGTATGCCAGTTACTATCATAGTATGCCGCCAAAAGACGCTCTTCGGCCTTACCTCTACGAACGACTTGCACATCTGTTTTGCACACATTGCGGAAGCTTGGCCTTTACAAGATATTGTTATCACCAATATTGTATGGCTTATAGCTTTCAAACGGGAGATCGGAAGGGGTGTCTTATACTGTCCAATCATCGTGCAATAGTATTGCACCAGGGTGAGAAATGCAGGTGGGCGGAGGGGTTCAAAGGATGGTTGATTCGCAAAGTAAACACATTTCTTATAAAGGCCAAGCGGAAGCCCGCCATTTCGAATGTATTGTGTTCTGTGCCGAGTGCCGAGATTCACCGCGAGGTATGTGGTATGTCCTCGGTAAATCTCAAGTGTTGTTTTGTGTGGGTTTGGGCTCAGGGTCAAAGGCAATCCTTTGTAAGAAAGTCTCTTACAAATCCTGTTGGCGGGTGGGTTTCCCCTGTGCTGTTTCCCCCCCTTGGTGTTTCCCCTTGCGGCTGTGTGGGGGCTGGGCCCCCCTCCGGTTCTTTGTCCCGCCTAGCTCTAGCTTTTATGGGATATTACACGCTGCGCCTTCTGCCGGCAGTGCATCAGATGACTGGACCGAGCCGGGTTGCACGCGCAGCGCACAAGGCGCGCGGAAGCACCAGGGTAGACGCTCCGGCAGACTCTGCCCTACGACATGGTAGCAAGGACACCACAGATCACGTTCCAGAGCTCGGGGCGCAGACTGCGGTGCCGCCTGGCAACGACGAGTTCACGGCTTTGGCGGAGCAGCTCGCCATCGTGAAGGCCGAGTCGGACGCCATGCAGGCCTACTCGTACGCGCAGTTTACCAATCTGGCGGCCGAGACCAAACAAATGCGCTTCATGATGGAGCTCATCGTCTCGCAGCTCCCCGCGTGCGGCCCGACGACGTGCCGGCGGCGACGCCCGCGCCGCCACCAGCGACAGCCCAGCGGCGACGCCAATGCCGCGCCAGCAGGATATCGCGCACGCCAAGCAGCACTTTGACAAGCAAGCCACCTTTGACGCGGCCGTTGACGCGGCTGTCGCGCGGTTCAACGCCAACGCTGCCCACGCAGCGCCCGGCGCGGCAACATCGACGCCGCCACCGCCACGTACGGCCAGCTACTCGTCCGCAGCGGCGCCACAGGCGCCGGCTGCTGCAGCGCCCCGGGCGCCGGCTCCGCCGCCACCGCCACCGCTGCCGCCGCCCGCGTTTTCCTACGCGATCGGCCCGATATCCGATATCTTCTGCTTCTTCTGCTGACCATCCGGCGCCTGTCAAGTCCTTCACCGTGGTGATGACCAAGTGCCTCAATATTGACCTCATCCCCGCCGGCATGGAGCACGCAGGCGTGCGCCATCACCAGCTTCGTGGTCGCGCACGACATCCGCCTGAAGGACTTCCTGGCGATGGACGACTCGACCTTTGACGAGCGGCGCCGTCTGGAGGGCGACGAAGCGGAGTGGCTCGTGGCGACCGACGCGACGATCGCCAATGCGATCCAGGGCGCCTTCGAGCGTAGCTCGACGACGCACGTCCAGAACTTTATCAGCGAGTTTGGTCTCGTCACAGAGCTCATCACCAGTGGCCGCGCGCTTCTCAAGCACTTCATGCGGCTGTGCAATAACGCCGAGTCGGGCTTCGAGGAGTACCAGGCGGAGGAAGACCTCAAAGCGTTCCCCTACTTCACCATGGGCACGAACCAAGCCGACTCTGTCCGCCACGGGTACAAGTTGGTCAGCTGCTTCGGGCGGCTTCCCCCCATGCATCAGCTTGAGCCACCCGCCCTGCTGAAGGGTCAGACTCGGTTCCTGCTCAATAAGCTCCCCAACGCGCTGCCGGGCAAGCAGGCCGCCCTCAAGAATTTCTTCCAGGACGACCAGAACGGCGTGACGCGGTGGGCGACCAAGCACGCCGTGATCAAGGCCATCGTCCTCATGCTTATGCCTGACATCTCGTTTGCGCCCGTTGTCAATGCGGCATCCGCGCCGCGCGGCTTCTGCTGCTGGATCTGCGCATCCCTCATCCACTCCGCTCGCGATTGCTCCGAGAAGTGCCTCAAATGCGGCTTCAAGTTCTGCCCCGCCGCCAAGCCGGGCACGCCCCGCGCCCGCGCCCCCTGCGCCGTCAACGCCAGCACGGCGCCTGAGGCGCACAAGGTCACAAACGTGCTCGGCGGTAGGCTTCCGGATGCCATCTTCCAGGGCCTGCTCGAGCGCTGTCGGATCAAGCACCCGTCCACTGCCCACGCTGGCGAGTCGCGCTCCGAGGAAGAGATCAACATTGCCGAGTTCGAGCTTGAGCAGGAGAGGTTCCTGCAGGCCAACTCCGCCAGCTGCTCCAGCGACTTCAGTTTTGTTCCTCGGGCCCACCCCAGCATCTACGAGGATAACTCCGGGACCAACGGCGTCGACGACGCCTTGTGCGCCGCGTACGCCACCGATGGGGCGACCATGGATGCCCTGTGGGGCGCGGTCGCTCGCGACGTAGTAATGACGGGGCTGGCTTAGAGTATCTCGGCCGCCTCGTGGCTACGCAAGCTCGCAACAGGGGGTGGTTATTTTGGGGGCTACCAGCGGGGGGTGTTTTTTTCACGCGGAAGTCCGAGGGTCGTTTGACTGCCTCCACCAATCGTTGTACCCCGGCCCTCTTCTAGAGGATCCGCAGTGGGGTGTGTGTTGGCGGGTGGGTTTCCCCTGTGCTGTTTCCCCCCTTGGTGTTTCCCCTTGAGGCTGTGTGGGGGCTGGGCACCCCTCCGGTTCTTTGTCCCGCGTAGCTCTAGCTTTCATGGGATCACACGCTGCGCCTTCTGGCGGCAGTGCATCAGACGACTGGACCAAGCCGGGTCGCACGCGCAGCAAGGCGCGCGGCAGCACTAGGGCAGACGCTCCGGCCGACTCTGCCCTACAACAAATCCGGAATCGGACGGCGCTCGAGCTGTCGTCCGACATTGTTTAAGCTACCTACTACACGCTCCTCAGCATCACCATCATCTCCGCGATGGCTGAATGCTCGACCCTGCCGCGGAGCGTCCCGCATCGAAAGCCGTGACCGCATTCCAGTAGAACATCCTGCTCATTGCAAAGCACTCAGTGGTTCTCCTCGCCGAAGCCTCCGGCCTTGAGTTTGACGACGCGGAGACCGCGCCCCTAGCCGGCGACAGGTCTGACACCGCGCCCCTGGTCGGCAACGGATCGCACTCGTCGGCGGTGCTCATGGCCCTCAACCTCTTCTGGTTGCTGTTTGGCCGCTGCACCTCCGTCAAGTCCTGCGTCAACCTCACGCCGCCTGGTTTTCAGCCAGGCGACGGCTCAGCCAGCTCCAAACCTGGCTCGCGCACGCCCTCCGAGGCGGGCCTTTCGACCGGCAGCCGATTGAAAGCCTCCTGGTTCACCTTGGCCAACGCGGCCATTGCAACCTTCCTCGCGCTCATGACCCTCAGCCTCGTCGTGTTGCTGTTGGGCCGCCGCATCTCCGCCGAGTCGACAACCAGCCTCACGCCGCCCGGCTATACACCAGGCAACAGTGGGGCATCGCCTCGCACTCTTGGCGTCCTTCCCGCGGCAGCAGCCGTGCCTGCCCTCGATGCCGACGCCAGTCACCTCCTCACCGCATTCGTATCCTTCTTCACAGGGGCGATGCCCACAGCGTCTTGCGTGGCGCGGCTCACTGCGATCTTCTTCGCACTCGCCGCCTTCGGGTTCACCTTGGCCATTGCGGCCGTTGCAACCTCCCTGGTGCTCGCGAGGGCGCCGCCTGCGCCACCGCCGCTGCCGCACACCCCGCCCGCCAACGACACCGCGGCCAACGCCGCCGCCGCCGCCGGCCACGCAACCAGCGCCGCCGCCATCCATCCCGCCGATACCAATACCGCCGCCTGCTCCAAATATGCTGCCGCCACCCATCCCGCCGATACCACCACCTGCCCCTCCTCGCTGCCCAGCAGCTATTTATCTCGGTGAGCCTCCCCCCCCCCCCCCCCCCCCCCCCCCCCCCCCCCCCCCCCCTACCCCCCCCCCCCCCCCCCCCCCCCCCCCCCCCCCCCCCCCCCCCACCCCCCCCCCCCCCCCCCCCCGGCGCGCCGCCCAGTTATACATATCTTCTCCGGCCGCCCCCAGCCGACAGACCTCACTTTACGCCTCTGTCTCCATGTCCATGGACTCGCCTGCCTCGGCTTCGATAAGGTCACCGGCTTATGCCCTGACATTATCGACGATGCTGTCTTTCAAACCCTTCTCCGCCATATCTCCAACAACAGTTTTAGCGCCGTTGTTATGGGGCCGCCGTGCGGGGTCTACTGCATCGGCCGCCACTTTGACACCACCTCCAATGGCCTTCCGGTCCTCTACACCACAGATTATCCTGACGGCGTCCCTGCAAGCCTGCTCTCCTCCCCCGATGCACTCGTGCTCGCCGCCTCCAATGAGGTGTTGCGCCATGTAGCCAGTGTTCTTCACGCTTGCCACACATGGAGAGTCCCCTACATTCTTGCAGGCCCTTCGCCCCGCCATGACCCGTCTTTTCTCGGAGGCGCCATCTTCGACCCACTCGGCCGATCCGCGCAACACGGTTCCCTCTGGATTTGGACCACGTCGGCCGTCTCAGATTTCACGAGCAACGCCGACGACCTTACGTCAGAAGTCACGTTCTCCCAGTGCGAACTCGGCGCCTCGGCGCAGCAACACACCAGCCTTCTTATCTTCTCCTCATCCCTCTCGGGATCGCTGTGGCCGTTACAAGGCCTCCATTGCACCCATCATCCTGAACAACATTACATCCGCGCCAGAGCCGACGAGGCGCATCCTCCCGCGCCAGCCTGCCGATGGCCTCCCGGCTTGTGCGCCATCCTCGCCCTCGCCATTGCCCAGCTCGGCCTTGGGTCACCTTCGCCCATCTCCGAGGCGCAAATCATAGCGGCTGACCCGACGCCGCCGCACACGCTGCCGCCGACTGCATCGCCGCCGCTCTCGTCCATAACCCTGTGCACTGCGCACTGCCTCGGGGGGGCATATGGCTGTGTCAAGGCGACTCGGCCCTCTCTGCGCAACGGGCTACCGACGACGTCGCAGCGGCGTCCAACTCTAAACACCCCACGGCCAGGCTTCCCTTCTCCAGCACGTCTCCATTAGCTGCGAGCCCCGCCCGGGCGGGCCACGGCGCCGCCACGCGTCATTGGCATCGGCGCCTCCACCTACTCGCTCACGCCAATCGGCCCCGGCCGCGCCGCCACCACGTAACATTCGCCTGCCGCCGAGTTTAGAAGTAGTGTCGTCTGCACCATGCAATCCACAGCCTGCGTTGCTCTCGTTGCCGCCCAACAGCCCTCCCGGCGTCAACGCTGACAATACCGCCGCCTGCCCAGCCGCCGCCAACACCACCACCATCCCCGTCGCCGCCGCTGCCCAG
>Ga0209491_10007468_pt1 | contig 14427 bp, 23 predicted proteins | sample BON02_FD_187213 | JGI IMG/M metagenome (GOLD analysis project Ga0209491, IMG submission 187213) | Freshwater microbial communities from Lake Bonney liftoff mats and glacier meltwater in Antarctica - BON-02 (SPAdes) (version 2) | ecosystem: Environmental > Aquatic > Freshwater > Ice > Glacier... | reverse complement strand
CCTCCTTCTTCCTAGGGCCAAGTAAGAGAGATGACATCCTGTCTACCAAATCTTTCTCAGGGTCAATCACATCGAAACACTGATTAAATAACTCATAACGACCATCTTCTAATATAAGCGGACCAAGAAGAGCGCATGACTAGGTGACGAAAGGTGTCAAAGAGGTCGATTTGTCTTCTGGGGGGGGAGGAAGGGATGGAGGAGGAGGAGGAGGAGGAGGAGGAGGAGGAGGAGGAGGAGGAGGGGGCTTGAAAGAGCAAGGGCACCTGAGTCTTGACTTCGGCGGCGAGGAGACTGCAGAGCCACTGCATGTTGGCGTCTCGGAATAGAGGCAGGAAGAAATAATGCCTTGGGATGAAGGTAAACCTCTCGGGCAGTTTGCCTTGCATCAGGTCCGCAAAGCCTTCTAGGAAGGACAGGTCGCTTTCTTTTTTTGTTGAGCACTAGCTTGCTGTCGGGCAGCGCATAGACGAGGGACCACCATTTCCCCGCCACGTAGATCCGAAATGGGCCATCGTTTGGATGCTCTGCGTGCTTTTTGGTCAAGAAAGCATTGACGTCCTTGAGAAACGCCAGCCCCTTTCCCAGAAAGGGCACGCAGCCTTGGTACGAAGGCGGGAGAGGGTGCGGGGACTGCGCGTGTCGCCGCATGTGCGCGAGCAAGAGAGTTGTGGCCAACGCGACGCCCACGGCCAGCACCACGGGATGTCCCAGCTGCGCAGCAGACGTCGACGACGGCATGGCTAGCTAGGCAGTTTGGCAGGGATTCGAATTCGCGTAGTCACTCGAGTCAACCTCCCCCCTCGAGCGAGAGGTCCACCTCTTGGTGGTGCGTAGCTACGCACTTGTTGCCTTGCTTTTTGTCCACGCCCGCCTCCCTGCGCCGCTGCGTGTCTTGCCTTGGGCCTCCCTCCTCATAGTCGTAAGTTCCGGGCGGCAGTACTCATTGGCCTGTGGTTGTGCGTGTGGGCGTAGGGGTTTGACGGGCAGATTTTCCCCCTTGCATTGCTTCGCCGATCGCCAACATCCGAGCCAACGTGCCCTCCACATGACGCGTCAAAGCCCACCGACCGCACAACACAACACACACAAAGCACTCACGCCCACGCCCACGCACAACCCGTACACACAGACCTCGGCCATGGCGTCGTCGTCGTCCATGCTCCTGCGAGGCCTTGGCCAGGGGGCCAGCAAACATTCCCTCCTCCGTGCCGCCAGCCCCCTGCTTTCTTCCTCGGCGGCGTCTCGCAGACCTTTCCTGTTGCAAACCCGCGGCATCTACGCCGACGCTACGGGCAAGACCTACGAGCGCCAGGGCCTGGTCATGTACGTACATTTGGAGCGGCTTCCATGGGGTGGTTTGGGAGAGAGAGATGTTGGTTATGTGCTTGAATGCTGAACGAACGTCACGATTCGCCGGGTCTCTTCTCCTCCTGCGCATTGCGTGCATGCCCCCAAAAACAGGCACAAACCTGCATGGCAGACCTACGCAGAGGCTTGATATTGCCTGACCGTTCCGCTAAATGTACCTCGGCCACTCCTCTTAAACAAACAATCTCACCGACTCCTTCCCCCCCCACCCTCCCCCACCTCTCCCTCTTGACACACAGGACGCGCATCGTCTGCACGATCGGCCCAGCCTCGGAGCCTGGAGACGTGATGCAGGCATTGGCTGACGAAGGCATGAAGATTGGAAGATTGAATTTTTCGCATGCGGTCAAGTACGAGGAGATGACGGAGAAGCTCCAGACCTTCCGGGGCATCAAGGCAAGTTTGTATCTGAACTACTTCAACGTGCACTTACTAATTGATTGTATATGCCTTGTTGATAATTTATATTCCTCTGTATTTTCCCGGTGCGGCTTATTGGGCGTGTAGGCAATGATCAATCAACAAGCATCTCCAGCAAGCAGAATAAATCTATTACAAGCCACTCACCTTTTCTCTGCCCTCCCTCCCTCCTCCAACCCAACCCCCATCCACCCAACCACAGGGCGCACATCGTCGCGTCGGCATCGACTTCAACCTCCGCGGCGCCATGCTCGACACCAAAGGGCCCGAGATCCGCACCGGCTCCTTCGAAGGCGGGGTGAAACACGTCGAGATCCCCTCTGGTGCTGAAGTGATTCTTACCACCGACCCTGCCTGGAAAGATAAAGGGACGGCAGAGAAGGTGTATGTGGATTATGGTGCTTTGGGGAGGACGTGTAAGAAGGGGGGAAACATCCTGTTGGATGATGGTATTATTAAATTGGAAGTGATTGATCCTTTGCATCGGACGTTTCACACGGCGGACCCTACTAAGCCGATTACGGAGACTTTGTGTGTGGTGAAAAACAGGAACCCCGTGACGTTGGGCGCGAGGAAGGGGACGAACATCCCGGGGGCGATTTTAGAATTGCCCGCATTGACGGAACGGGATAAGAAGGACTTGGAGTGGGGGGTGGAGAATGATGTTGATTTCGTGGCGGCGTCTTTTGTGAGGAAAGCTGCGGATGTCCGCAGTGTGATTGTGCATTTGGAACGGTTGATGGCAAAGCAGAAGCCGACGGAGGCCAACCCGAGGTTGGTGAGGCCGGTGGTGATTTCGAAGATTGAGAATGCCGAGGCGATTGCGAATTTTGATGAGATTCTGGCGGAGTCGGATGGGATTATGGTGGCCCGGGGGGATTTGGGGGTGAGTTGTTTTTGGGGGGGAAGGGAGGGAGGGAGGGAGGGAGGGGAAGGAGGGAAGGGTGTTTGATTGTTTCTTTTTGTTGTTGGTAGTTTTGCGGGTGGGGTAGGCGGGGGGAGAGTGGTGTGTGCTTCTTGCTGATCTTGTATTCGCTTTTGTCTTGATTCTCACGCAATCAAACTAATTACCCTTCCTTCTTTTCCTGTCACAGGTGGAGGTCCCCTTCCAGGATGTGTTCACAGCGCAGAAGATGGTAAGCCCAAGATAAGGAGGGAGGGTGGGAGGGAGGGTGGGAGGGAGGGCGTTGCGAGAAAAGACTTAAATTTAACGGATGCAGGAATTGGCTTGACTGATTAGATTACTCATCACCTTTTCTCCCTCCCTTCCTTCCTCCCTCCCCTTCCTCTCTCCTCCCCCCCCAAACAGATAATCAAGAAATGCAACGACGCCGGCAAGCCCGTCATCGTCGCCACCCAAATGCTTGACTCCATGATGCGGAACCCCCGGCCCACCCGCGCCGAGGTCTCTGATGTGGGGAACGCTGTGTTAGATGGCGCTGATTGTGTTATGTTGTCCGGTGAGACAGCCGCGGGTAAATACCCCGTGGAGTCCGTGCAAGCCATGCGTAATTGCGTCGTCCGCGCTGATACCACCTTAGATCATCCCGATGAAGTCACTGACCCTCTTTCGGTCTTGAAGCGCGCGCGGAGTTTCACTTCCCGTGTGCGCACCTCTCGCCCGGGGCTGACTTCTGAGGAGTTGGAGACGGTGGCGTTGTGCACGGTGGTGGCTGCGTCTGAGTTGCAAGCTGACTTGATTATTGTTTTGACGACCCGCGGGAATTTTGCGCGGGCGGTCGCGAAGCATCGGCCGCAGATCCCCGTGATGGTGTTTTGTAGTGAGTTGAAAGTGGCACGGCAGCTGCAGATTTTTAGGGGTCTGTTTCCTGTACTGCCCCCGAATTTGCAGGGAGCCACGGTGGAGGATATCCCGGAAGCAATTCGGACGGCGAAGGAGATTGGGTGGGTGAAGGCCGGAGATAAGGTGGTGGTGTCGAATTATGAGCTGTGGGAGGATGCGGGGATTAAGCAGAGCATGAATTTGAGGGTGTTTCCGGTGCAATAAGTGAGGAGGGGGAGGGAGGGAGTGAGAGATGGAGGGGTATCTTTATGTGTTATGTGTTTGGTTTATTTGTGTGTGTGTTGTGGTTGTATTTTAATTTAGGTGTGCTGTGTGTGGTGTGTGTGTGGTGGTGTGTGTGTGTGTGTGCGTATGTGAGGAGCAGGAAGACGGCGAGCGTCTCTTATGTGTGTGGCGGCGCGAGCCGACAGAAATCGCAAGTAGACATACATTCATACAAGCGCGTTGATTAGGTCAGGTCAAGATAAAGTGGCTGAAGAAACTAGAAATGGACGACGAGCGAAAAACAAAAAGAAGTAAGTGAGAGAGAGCATGCACCGTATTTGAAAATGCCTGCAGCAAGTAATGATTTTTCTTTCTTCTCTACTTCCTTGATTTGATTTAAGCGCTTGAAGGCGTCCACCGCTGCAGGACCGTCACCAAGAACTCATTGTCTGTTGTGGGGAGATAGAACACAGGTGAGATTGATGGTCGGCACGATTAGCACAGGGGGGGAAACAGCACGCACGTACCGACGGCGGCAATGACTTCGTGTTTCTTCGTCTTGATGCGCAGGTACTGCATCTCGTTCTGTAATAAAAAGATGATAGCAACAGGAGGAGGGAGGCAGGGGGATGAGGTATAGGGAGTGGTGTTGACTAGCAAGGCGCCGGGTACCGCTAGCAGACAATCGAATAAAGAAATGCACACACAAGACTTACCGAAGGGTCCAAGTCCCGAGCTGCGTTTTGGGCCTTGACGGCAAGCTGGCGCATGGTGGCAGCCATGGCCTCTGCCTTGTCCTCGCTCATGGTGTGGAAGCGGCGGAGGACCTGGCCTTTCTTGTTGGTAATAACGTACCTGCCGGGGAGTGGTGTGTGTGGGAGATTGACTAAGCAGAGGCATAAACAAATAAAAACAGACACACAAGCACGTACCCTTCGATGCCAGGCTTCATCTTGATGCGTTCGATCGTCTCCTCCATCTGCGACTTTTTTAGTGAAGCGTGAAAATGGGGTGTGAATTTTGGCTGGGCGGCAAAAAGGAAAAGGGAAAAAGGGACTCACCATTTGCGGAGCTGGGGGTTTGTGGCTTGTCCTGCTTGGAAAGGAGACAGGAAAAAAAGTTAGCGTGCTGTTAGGGATGCTCCTGAAGCTTTGGCTAGTCTGCAATAAATGTGCCAAGCCTGCCAAAATGTTGTATGGGCCAGCCATGGAAGAAAGCAAGTCAACGTTCGCGCCTCTCCTTTTGCCTCGCCTTGCTCCTTTTGGAGGCGTTCAAATGTTGGTGTCAAAAGTAGAGCCTTCGACTCCCGCTCAAAACAAACAATGTCCACGCGCACACAACCCTTACACAGGCCAGCGTTCAAATCAGACCATGGTGGCGCGCAAGGTTTCGCTCGTGACAGGTGAGTGTCGTGTGGAGGGCAAATGATGATGAAACTCTGCCGTTTTGCCTCCTCCCCCTCATCTTCTCACCCCTCCCACCCCTCCCTCCCACCAGGAGGCAAAGGCAGCCCCGGCAAACGTGGCCGTGGTGGCCGTGGCAAGTCGCAGGTTGTGCCCTTGTCCGGGGTCACCAACAAGAAGGTCGCCGCCACCAGTGCCAAGAAGCTGCTGGTTGTCGGGGGTCCTTCCACCACCAAGCGCCGTGTTGCCATTGCGACCAGGTACGAGAGAAGGGACGGCTGCGATGTTACTCATAAATAGCGGCAATACGGCCAGTGGTCATTTTGTAGCTTGCCTTACATTCGAGGAGAACGCCAAGCCCGGGACTGCGATTTTTGAGAAGGGTGGTTGCCTCCCCCTCCTCCCTCCCCCAAAATGTTCTTCCCTCACATGCGCATGCACGTCTTCCCCCCGCAAATACAAACACAGCAAGCAACCCATCAAGGTCAACAACAACAAGGCCAGCATCAACGGCAACGGGCGCAAGGTCGTGATGAACGTGCTGCATCCCGGCAGCAAGGGCAGCATTTACAGCAACGCCGCCGTCCAATTGTACATGAAGCCCCGGGTGGTCGTCAACACCCCCAAGAAGCAGAATGGTGGAGGCGCGGCAATGAATGGGGACAGGAAGCCATTGCAGAAGACCGTCGAGAATGACTAGGTCAAGGGGGCGGCCGCGGTGCAGGCACGAGGAGGTGGGGGGAAGGCCCTTAGCAACGTCGCCAGCAGCAACAAGAACGCGGGCGGCACTAGCAGCAACAACAACAACAGCAGCAGCAACAACACCTACAACACCGGCACCAAAAACTTCACGGCGATGGCGACGGCAAAGTTGATCGTGTCGGCGGGGAGCCATCCCAAGAACACGGACATCAAGCAGGTGCGTTTGGAAAAATGGATGCGGGAGAGGCAGGGAGGGAGGAGGTTAATTTAGAACAAAAGCATAAATCCTCACCATTCTTGCCCTTACACACACATACACTTCACACAGTTGTTGAGCGCGTACGAGAAGGGGTGGGTGGCGGACAACACCTTTGCGCAGGAGCTCCAGAAGTGGCTGGTCTGAGTCTGAGGGGGGTGGGAATGGGACAGGAGGATCATGAGAGGGGGCATGTGTGCATAGAAACAAAAGCAAATCGAAACAACCAAGGGCAAGAGCCCCAACAAAACACACAAATCGAAACAAAGCAAAACAACTCACAACTGTTGAATTGACGAAGTTGTAATTCTAGCTTTGCGCTTTTGCCTGTGTGCCTTGTGCGTTTGAAATTCCTCCATTTCGAGGCTGGCCCATGCTCTCCTCAAAATCGAAATCGCTGTTTCGCGGACCTTTGGATACTCGCACGGGCAGCACGGAGCAGCCTTGTGGAAAGGTCCCATTCTCTTGCGCATTGTGCGGACTCAACAAGGCCGAATGGTTAGCCAGTGCGCGGTAACATTGTGCACGCTATGTTTGGGTGGGTTCTGGACAGGGTCCTGTGCACCCACCGTGTTCGACAGGGCCACCAAAGTCAGGCTCAAAGGAGAGGCTTTCACACACACAAAACACGACGCTCACTCACTCACACGTTCTTGTGCTTCCAAAACACGTGTGTGTCCCGCCAGTTTTAGCCGTACTTGTGCACCCCACACCCTTCTGCTTCCACTTCGCAAGAGCTTTGGGTGGTTTGTACTTCGTTTGGAGGCGTGTGTTTTGCACAAGCAAGTCGAACGGGATTCCGAAGCACAGAGAACAAAGCGAGAAACAAGTGTGTGACTTTTAGGAGCTCTCCCCGCTCGTCTTTGACAGGAGTGCATCGTGCCCACCAGCAGCCCGAATATTTCGCAAGCAGGCATCCTCCCCCCTTAGAGAGAGTGGGTTTGTATTTTGGGGTCTTTGTCGTGTGCATTTACTTACAGACTCTCCCTTCTCTCTCCCACTCACCCCAAAACAACAACAGGGCGAAACCCAAAGCAAAGGAGCCAAGACTTCAAGTTAGCCAAGGCTTGAGTCAGACTCCCGCTGCTGGTTTGTGGGCCTACATCGAGAAAGCGGCATCCATTATGTTGGGAGTGAAGAAGGAAGACGACGGTCCGCTGCTCCAGGATTCTAACGGTGGTGGGGGCTTGGAAGCCGGTGGGGGTAGCAGCAAGACCCGTGTAGATGCGAAGGGGCTAAAGAGCAAAAAGACGCACGTGAAGCACCAAGGCGAAGACGAGGACACGGCCTCCTCCTCCTCCTCCACCTCCTCCTCCTCCTCCTCCGCCGTCACGGCCGCCGTTGCAGCAGCAGCAAATAGCAGCACCGCAACCGCCGCTGGCAGCAGCAGCAGCTCCCCCGCCGGAGGGGCGGACGAGAGGAAGAAGTGTGGCAAACGCGGAATTTCTCACGCCTTGCCCCATTGGGTAGGGACCTCGTTCAACGAATGCAGCAAGCGGGCCCGGCGGCCGCCGCCTCGGTTTACGGAATCGGGGTTGGACTCGAAGGAGGAGTCGATTTTGCGGCAAGCGATTGAGAACTCCAAGATTGAGACGCATTTGTGCGATACGGTGGAGATTGCGGAGGTGCCCACGTTTCGGTAAGTGGCTTCGGATGGTGGGGGGTGAGGGAGATTGGGTGGGTGGTTGATGAGGGAGGGTGAGTAGGTGGGGAGGGAGGGTCATGCATCACCCCGCCTGTCGTTTTTGTTTTCTTTGACACCATTTTACATTTTTTTCAAGTTTCTATCCAAATGTGCTGCTTTCCTCTATGTGTCTAGCACGCGTTCGCTCCACCTCTAACAAATGCCCGAGACCTTACTCACCCTCCCTTCCTCCCTCCCTCCCTCCCTCCCTCCCTCCCTCCCTCCTTGCACAGTCCGACCCCCACCGAGTTCGCGGACCCCATCCAATTCATCGAGAGCGTCCGCGGCGCAGGCGAGCACTTTGGCATCGTCAAGATTATCCCTCCCGAGGGGTGGTCTCCTCCCCCTGAGGCTTTGGGCCTCTCTTCCACCGTTCCTTTCAAGACGAGGCTGCAGAGCCTGCAATTCTTTAAGGAGGGGACGGGTTTCGCGGATGGGAAGGATTATACTTTTGCTGAGTACGAGGCAATGGCGCATAAGTTTGCCGAGGGGTGGAAGGAGGAGAGGTATGTGAAGCAGGGGAAGGAGGGGCCGAGTTTTCAGGATCTCGAGAGGGATTACTGGAGGATTATCGAGGCGGCGGAGGAGGTGGTGGATGTGGAGTATGGTAATGATTTAGATACGTTGACGTATGGGAGTGGATTTCCCCGGGCGAAGGATTTGATGATGCCGTCGGGGGGGGAGGGGTCGGAGGAGCGGTTTGCGACGGAGACGATTGGGAAGGATAAGGAGGGGAGAGGGAGGGTGTTGGGCACGCCGGAGTACTATGAACGGTGTGGGTGGAATATGAATAACCTCCCTCTTTGGCCTGGGTCCGTTTTGAGGTACATCCGCGCGCCGCTGAAGGGGGTGAACGTTCCGTGGTTGTATATGGGGATGCAGTTCGCGACGTTTTGCTGGCATAACGAGGATAATTTCATGTACTCGATCAATTACCTCCACAAGGGCGCGCCCAAGCAATGGTACTCCGTCCCTGGGTCCAAGGCTGACTTGATGGAGAAGGTTATGAAGGGCTTCTTGCGCGAAGTCTTTGATAACAACCCCGATCTGCTCCACCACATGACCAATCAATTCCATCCCGTCCTTTTCCACCGCGCGGGCGTCCCCGTCTTCAAAGCCCGTCAGGAACCCGGCGAGTTCATTGTCACCTTCCCCAAGTCGTTTCATGCCGGGTTTAACTACGGGTTCAACGTCGCGGAAGCCGTCAATTTTTCTCCTCCGCTCTGGTTGCCTGCTGGGCGGGAGGCCATTGAGCGCTACCGGAAGTTCGCTCGTGAGTCAGTCGTCTCCCACGATAGGCTGGTGCTGACCCTGGCTCATAATCTGTGTGCGGAATGGTCTATCCCCTCGTTGAAGGCGTTGCTGAACGATTTGACGCTGATTGTGAAGGAGGAGGAGTTTATAAGGAACGAACTGACCCGTCAGGGGCTGAGGGTGGATGTGGTGCCGACTGATAAGTTGCTGCCGAATAATTTGAAGGAGATGGATGATGCTTCCTTGGATTATGACGAGAAGCGCGCGTGCCTGAGTTGCAAGCATGTGTGTTTCTTGTCGGCGGTGGCGTGTGAGTGCAGTGAGTTTAAGGTGGCGTGCTTGAGGGAGGTGGCGTTGTTGTGCGATTGTAATATGGAGGAGCGGTACCTGATGGCGTGGCATAGCATCAGCGACTTGTGGGGGATGGTCCGGCGCGTGGACGACTACTTGAAAGCGCGGCAGAGAGAGGTGGTGAAGAAGGAGAAGGAAGAGGAAGAAGCGGGCGGCACCACCACGAGCGATGGGGAATCGTCGGGTGGCGCGCCGTGAGAGGTGGGGAGGGCGAGAGCAAAAGAAGAGAAGGAGAGTGTACATGTAAAATGACGCGCAAAGAGAACATCTGTATGTGTGTGTATGAGAATTGATTGCCTATCGTGTGTGTCTCTCTGTGTTCCGTATGTGTTTGCCTCGAGAAGAGAAGGAAGGGGGAAAAGACACGAATGGATCTCACCCCCTAGCCCGCCATCGTCCTGGACACCACCAACAAGAGAATTGTGGGGAAAAGAAATAATAATATAAATCGGTCATCACCTGATGCGCTGCTCTTGCTTTGCCTACCGTTCCATTGTCTTTCTATGTCCCTAGTTCTTTCTCATGTCCTGTCTAGCTTAATTACTCTTCTTATTGCCCGGGGCCGTCTCCGCTGCCCCTGCGGCCGTGCTGCCCTCCCGGCTGCTCCGAGTCTTGCTCTTGCTCCCGGGAGGCGTCGAGGGCCAGACCAATCCCGCACCCTCTACCTCGCCTTTGGTGGCCAGCCGGCCGGTGGGCTTGTGCCGCCACTCCCCGTCCTGGTAATTGAGGCTGTCGAGACCCGGAGGGATGCCGTAGGTCTTTTCGTAATCGGCTTGGGAGATGGGCTTGCTCTTGATGGCCAGCTCCACAAAGGCCAGGAGAAAGGAGGCCAGGAAGAAGAAGACGCAGAAGGTCAAGAAGTCGATCTCCATGGTTGTGCGTGTGGCTAGTGGTGGCTGTGTGGGTGTGTGGCGCGGGCGGAGCGGGCGAGGAGAAGCGGAGGCGACGGTTGAGCTGCTTGCTTTGCTTGCTTTGATTTTGAAGGGGAGATGCGCGGCTCTATGTAGTGCGGCAGGACAATGGGATGATGGGTATTAGGATGGTGTGGAGGAGCACGGGTTGATGTATTGTGTGTGTGTGCACGTGACAGGGGGCACAAAGACGTGCACGAACACACGACCTTTGATTTTCCAACGGCTTGCTTCGGCAACGTCTGGTTCAAAAAATGGCAAGAGGCAGGAGGTAAAGAAACAAAAGACCAAAGCAAAACCTTTGTGATTTTACTCAAGTATTTTCCGTTCTTGCATTCTTCTTTTCATCTATTGCTTGCTTTCTGCTTTGACTACCCTCGCCCCCTCTACTCTTTCCCTTCTCCACCCTCACGTCCCACCCCATTCCACCACCACCCCACCCACCCTAAATCTACCGCGTCGTCTTAAACTTCTTCACCTGCTCCAACAACTTCTTCGCCTCGGCATCCGTCTCAAAATGCTTGCGGACCGGCTCCAAAATACTTTTAATCGCCGCCGTCACCGCCGGCTTCAGATCGCCCGGGTGAATCTTCCCACTCCTGTAATCCGCCTCAAACTTCTCATACTCCGTGTACTCCTCACTCTCCCCCCCATGGAACGCAATCACAATCTTATTGTGGTACCCAAACACAATATGCTTCACATAATCCACAATTGGGTTCCCCTCCACCACCTCGGGCGGGCAAAAAGCCTTCTTGATCTTCCTCTTCAGGTCCGCCTCGGAGTCCTCCATAAAAATCGCGCTGTCCGGGTCAGACTTACTCATCTTCTCCTGCCCCTCCTTCAGCCCCATCAACATGTGATGCGACAAAATCACCGGCTTTAACTTAATCTTGACACTATCACAATACTCACGTGCCAACATATTCACCTTCCGTTGATCCAACCCAAGTTGACAAATATCCGCCTTGAGGAAAAACACATCCGCACACTGCATACAGGGATACATCACCTGCGCCGCACTCATCTCCTCCGTGTCCTTCCTCCCCATAATCGTACAGCATCGTTGTATCCTCGCCAAGTTATTTAACCTCGCAATGTCCATCACCCTAGACCAGTACTCATTCGAGTGCGCATTAATTTCCTCGGAGGCCCACAAAAACTCGACATTCCTCATATCCATCCCCACGGCCCGCCAAATCTCAATCATGTATTTACCCACCGTCTGAATCTTCTTCAAGTCCCCCCCCATCTTATTATTCAACAACGCAAACCAATCCGCCACCCAAAACTTGAACACACACCCACACTGCGTCAATTTATTCACGTTAATCGCACGCATCACCCCCTGGGCAATATGCATACGCCCCGACGGCTCAAACCCATCATACACAATCGGATGCGGCTTCTTCTCCAACAACATCCGCAACTCTTCCTCCTGGATACACTCCTCCCCGACGCTTCGCGCTAAGGTGAATTTCTCGTCCAATGGCAGCGTCGAGACGTAGTACTCCTTGCCTTCAATTAACCCGTTCGGGCCCCGCTTGACGCTGCCGCCCACGCTCAGGGATGGCGCGGCTGCTGAGGAAGACGAGGAAGAGGATTTGCTGCCGCCGTTGGTGACCTTGGACGAGGAAGAGGAGGACGAGGAGGAGGGGGCTTTTTGCGTGACTGTGTTGAGGAAGGGGGAGAGGGAGGAAGAGCGGGTGATGATGAGAAGGAGAGTGCGGGACAGGGATGGAAAGAAAGGGCTTGTTCAAGGGCACATGCTCAAGCACGGCTGCAAGGTGCCGCTTGCAGGCGGCAAAGGTCCGAGGCAATGCATGTGCACATCAAGGAGCCGTGGATGAGGAGGGGAGGCGAACGGAGGGGGAGGGGGAGAAGCACTCATTGTACGTACCGCCAGGGACCTCCAGGACGGTGAAGCGCGCCGTGGCCTGCACCGAGAAGCGCTTGTCGACCGACATGATGGGCTGTGTTTGTGTGAGAGAGTGTGTGTGTGTGTGTGTGTGTGTTGGTGTGAGCGCGATGGTCGGTGGAGGATGGAAGAAGGCGGAGCGAAGCAACAGCACGATGATGAGGGAACAAGACGAGGCAAAAGCATTACAATGCAAGCCTCCCAACCGGCCAAACGAAGTGCCGTACGCTGGCACCATTAACACAGCCTGTACTCAACGTAAGCCTGGGCCTTGGGGATCGTGGGGGGTGTGGTGGAGGTGCAACAAAGCAAGGCAGACGTGGAGAAGCATGGAGGACCGGGCGAGCCTCTTCTAAGAGGGGAAGGACAAGGACACGACCCCAAAGGCACAGCAACAAGTCCAAAGAGAAGCAAAACAAAGGAAGTAAGTAAAAGCTTGGGACGCAGGTGCGAGGGCTTGCACAACACAAGGGTTGTGGCCAACAAAGCAAAAGCCAAGCCAACCTCCCCACCCCCTCCCTCCCTCCACCCCTCCTCAAATCTCAATTGAATTCATCATTTGTGCACGGGTTTTCTTTCCCTTTTTTCCTCTCTACTCTTCTTGTCTCCGTCCCTTTCAACTCTACTCGTATAAAAAAGACGCCTTTGCTCTTCCTAGTCGCTACTACTGCCCCAGGCAGGCCCTAAAGCCCCCCTCCCTCCCCCCCCTTCCCACACAAATAACCAAACACACGCTCCTCCCTCCCTCCCTCCCTCTCCCCTTCCTATCCTTCCACATCAATCACAATCTATCAATTTACGGGCAATCCGCAGGAGGTCCATCAGGGATAAACACCTGAATGCCATCCAAATTCTTGGTCAACATCACTTGGCACCCCAACCGAGAGTTGGCCGAGGCCTCCTCCTGCCAATGCTCCTCCAGCAGCTCGTGCTCCTTCTCCGTCGCCGGTTGCTTGTCCTCCACAAAGTCGATCCAGGGGGAAGGGATCTTGACGTGGCAGAAGTGGCAGCAGGGGCCTGTAGAGGATGGATAATGGGGGAGAGAGATGGGTGAATGCGCGGAGAAGCAGAAGGCTTGGGGGCTGGCACCAATCAGGCCGCAATGCTACGCCTATAGATCATTCATGCTAGCGAAGCTACAAAATAAGCAATGCCTTTCACTAACGCTCCCCGTTTTATCTATCAACGTCCGCGTCATGCAATTCGTCATCGTCTCCCTCCCACACTCACCTCGGCCAAACAAGTCCTCCGTCCACCGTTCCGAATGCTTCCTCTGCTGCTCCGCCCCGCCACCTCCACACCCCGACTCCAACTCAATGTCGTGCATCTGCGCCACGTCCAGCAGGCTTTGTCCCACTCGGCCGGGCACTGTTATCCTCAGACCCTGTTGTGTTCGAATGGGAGAGCACAGGGAGGCGTGATTGACTGATTGGCATTTGGTCCTTCTAAACCCACGGCAAGACCCAGACCCTCCGATCTTCTCTCCTCTCATTAAAAACTCTCCCCACGTACCTCGTGATTGATAAAGGTGACGTTTACAGTCACGTCCTTGACCCAAGAGAGACCTCGTCTGCTGCCCCCGATGCTCCCTACGCCAGCCCCCCTCGCCGCCGCCGCCACTGCTGGCCCGCGGGCTCCCACCACCAGGGCCTGGCGGAGCGCCGTCTTGGCCAGGAGCGTCGATGCCATGGCTGCCTGTGTGTTTGTGGTGGGGTGTGGGTGGGTGTGAGCGTGGGAAGGCAAGACAACATCATCATGCATTGCTTGCGAGGAGGGAGAGAGACAAGTCTGGCTCGTCTGCCTCTTTGTCCTGCTCCCTGCCGCCCACACCACCACCACCACCGAACGATTGGCTTGCGCTCAACCAAGGTGAGACGGAGGGTAGACGTGGCGGGCTTTCGCTCGTGGGAGAGACCTAAAGGCAGCAAAGCAGCTCAAGGATCATCACGCAGCTGCGAAGTGAGCACGGCCCGAGGCTTGATTGCCTTCGTACGCAGCCACAACACGTTCCTTACCCTCCATCTCGCAGCAAAAGCAGCAACTGTGTAGACAACAAAGGTACTTTCGCTTCTTTTTCATTCTAGATTTTTCACTTCTACTTACACCTCTTTATTTATACGACGACGACAACGCCAACGCCACCATCATC
>Ga0209491_10007466_pt1 | contig 14428 bp, 3 predicted proteins | sample BON02_FD_187213 | JGI IMG/M metagenome (GOLD analysis project Ga0209491, IMG submission 187213) | Freshwater microbial communities from Lake Bonney liftoff mats and glacier meltwater in Antarctica - BON-02 (SPAdes) (version 2) | ecosystem: Environmental > Aquatic > Freshwater > Ice > Glacier... | reverse complement strand
GTATGCTGAAGGTATGTGTGTGTGTGTGTGTGTGTGTGTGTGTGTGTGTGTGTGTCCTTTTAAAAATGGACTGGACCTCGAAGATCTGTGTTGAACACCATGAAGATTTCGAATGATTTGATTCGTATCATACGTACATGAGCCTTTCAAAAACGGTCAAATTTCTGCGACGTCGTGGAGAGCATTGAGCGAGCTGCTGATGAGAGGCAATGTACAAGAGCAGGCAACACTAATCGCAAGAAACTACCTCTCATATAAACAAGCTCAGTATATACACCTACTGTAGCATTCCGGGACACAGAAACTGGCAGATAGAAACCGCAGTCTGGAATTTGGCTGTTTTCTTGCACTGTGCTTTAGAAACCCACAGGCAGCGATTTGGGCAGTTTCTTAATGATTTTTTTAATGAATTTCTTGATGATTTTCTCTATGAAAATCTTAATTTTGTCTGTGAAAATCTTAAATTTTCTCTATGAAAAATCTTGGTGATTTTCTCTATGATGTATTTAATGATTCATAAAATCTCTTACTACAAAGTTAGAGTTTCTTCCTTTTTCCGTTGACTTTTTTCCAAAAAATTTGGGTTGAGGCAGTTCAACCAAAAATAGATAGGAGATGGTTCAAACCAGGAAGAGCTGGTTCAAACCAGTCGAGAAGAGCTGGTTCATACCAATTTTTTCAAAAATTCGAGTTGAGCCTGCTCGTTTTTTTCCCAAAAATCGAGTGGAGCCGGCTCAACCCTATTTTTGTAGGTCGAGCCAAAATTGTCCGAAAATCCAGGCTAAGCCCAAGAATCAAAAATGCGGGTTGAGCCGGCTCAACCCAAAAGTGGGAAAAAAAGGAAAAAGGGAAAAAGTGGATTTTGAAAATGTCCGTATGGACACTGGCTGATTGCGGGTGGCGCGCGGCGTTTCCGGGGCTAAAGCCCCTCCGCTTGCCGCGCGCCCCGGGGGGTGTAGAAACTCGCTGGCTGGGGTGGCAGTTTCTTAAAGGTTTATAGAAACAACGCTGGCAGGCTGGGTGCTGGCTTCATCAGTGTGTGCTTAAAAACACGCTGGCTGGGTCAAAAACGTGGTTTTATGTCCCGGAATGCTACTGTACTGGAGAATAAAAAAACAAGGAGGAACAAAACAAAAAGTTCAACAATACTGTCAGATTTTTAGAAAGTAGCAGATTGAATTAATTGAATCACTGGCACTGATTTTGGGTCCATCAAAGGTGTTTTTGAGTGAAAACACTTAAATGTTTCTGGCAGGAGCAGGCACTTGGAGAGTTTGCCAAGTGAGAGAAAGAACACTTTGTCACGGTCTGTCAGGCTCGAAAATGCTACCCGGGCCGTTACTATCGCTGTGTGTCTCGGATGTAGATTAGGTCCAGTCAGTGGTAATAGTTAGGCGTTTCTCCTCTGTCGATTTACTAGGTGTTTCCCAACTGCGAGTCCTATTATTATCCAATATCATGATTTACTCCCAGATCACTGATTCAAAGTTTGAACAACCAATTTGATTCCCAAAAACCTCTCATAAAGACACCTCTAATTTGTAATACCGTGTTGATACCACAAGTAGAGTTATGTGTGGCACAACGCACATCCTCTCTTTCTCGACCTATCCTTTCCATCCCATTACAAAGGAATAGAGTGTATCTTTCTGGGTCCCACCGAGGTTTCAAAATTCGTTTTCGCGTGAAAATGTTACGTGACTTATTCAAAGATAGACTCCAAAGTCTACAGTGACCGTTACACCGTGAGGCCGTATCACGGTCTACGCACTCGGAGTTTTATAGCACACCCGACCCGGGGCCCCTCCATTAGTTCAGATGAGGAAAAGAAAATGGATTAAACTTACTAGCATTTGAGTTCAACCTTACTGTAAATTATCAGGCCCGGGCTTGCACACCCGACACCGCCGCAATTACGAAAGCCTGAGACCCCCCCCTGTCACAGTGCCACTCGAGGCGGACTCGCAGGCTGCAATTCTACGCATTGAAACCTCTCCGGGCCCCTTTTTCTGGATCCAGGGCAACTAACAGCAAGTTGTCTACCACCGTTGGGTGCATTTACACAGATATATAAATTCCACTCCAGAGGAGACGGCAAACTGGTGTCGTCATGGGCACCACAAACTCAAAGGAACGCGGGCTTGCTCCCCCCTCAACGTGAGAAAACCATTGAAATTGGATACAAATAAATTAGAAAAACTCAAACCTTGGATGGGAATTGAATAGCAATAAAGCCTTTTGTTGAAATCGAATCAGTGCCAGCGCTTGTTGTGAGAGGAAAAAATGAGAATGACTCGGGCGTGTAGCAGGAGTGTGTGTGTGTGAAAGATACATAATCCCCAACGCTCAGTTTCAAAGGCACGTTCCAAGTACCTCGGTGTAGCCTACATCATAATTGCCAGGGGGCCGTGTTTTAGACAGCACTAATGGGCGCGCAGCGGCAGAGGGGCTCTAGCCCCGACAGCAATAGGGGTCAGACTGCCGTGCCACGGACCGACGCCCTTGGATCAACACTCGAAAATCCCGATTTTTCGCCTCTTTTCTCAGATCGGAAGTCTGGCCAGGCGTCCGATGTGAGATTGGATGGTGCAACACACTGCAACACTGATGTCAGATCGGACGTGCCAGCTTCATTGGTATCGTTAGCAGCTAACATCCTTTTCAATTGCCGTGCAGTATCATCACGACGACAAATTGCAATCTAGCTGTAGCCAAACGTCAGCACCTTCTGCGATGTGGTGCTGAACATCTCGATTGCACAAAGGGAATGTTTTATATTCGGCGGGTGATGGGCTTCGTTCGTGATTAGGAGAGTTGAACCTTGAAACAGAGGAGGAGGGAGCAAACAGAAGCGGCAGCAGCACCAACTCTAAACTCTGATGGCGGCGCCAAATCCATTGGCCCTCGTTGCCGGCTAATCAGAAAGCTCTACAAATGAAAGTGGTTTTTTTTCCTCTCTCTTTACTCTGTGTGCTGTTTCGGACACATGTGCATTTGTGCGACACGCAACTTTCAGCCCCCCTCTCTTTGATCGTGAACTGGATTCAATGATAAGGGGGAACTGGATATGACTGATAATCAGCAGAGCTGATTGATTTGGAGATTTTGGAGATTCTGAGCCACGGTGGCGCAGCAACAGAGGGTTTTAGCTAATGTGTGCGTTCGCTATTCTCAGGCTCTCGGCGAATTCGCGGCTGCTTCAAGTTGCACATCTTCAAGATCAGATTTATTATTATTTCAGTTGATTATACTATACAGACTACTATCTATTGTCGGGCGGAGGCATACCGTCATCCTACACATGCACTTGCTGCCCATGTGCTACTCCATTTTTTTCCAAAAGGGTGCATCTCTCTAAGATGCTCTCTCTCATTCTCACCCCTTCCTATCTGAGACGATCTTGCTAGAAGCTCACTGCGCAGTGCAAGCATCCTCGTCCGATGACCCCTGCCTACAAACGTGGGGACGGCCAGCAAAGTCCACGTCAAAGGGCTGCGTTGATACTGGCTCAAACCAGAGGCATGAAAACTCGAGCTTGTAGCTCGACCCGTAGCCAAGCAACTTTAAGTCCGTAAACACCACAGTGCTCTCATTCGTCAAGAGCGAGGTGGTGCCATTTAAAATGCCGTTCGCTGGCCCAGAGTTTCGCTGAATCCGCACTGCGATTGTGAGCCAGTAGCCAGAGATGGTTTGGCGGTAGATATCGAGCACTTCCACTACCGGCTGTACCACCAAGGGCTCACCCGTCACATAGCCCACTGGCTGCCGCATAATCCGCAGGTATCTGGGGCCGACAACGTCAAAGGTGGGCGACAATAGGCCCACCAGCGGCGGCCCCGAAAAGCGCAGACGGTACCCCACCAGGGCCTTGTCAATCATGAGATCCGTGAAAGCACATACACCCGCACAGCACGGCACACGCAGGTTGCCCAGTAAGGTGGCATTATAAATGTTGGTATCAGCATCAATCTCGACCATGATGATGAGACGTCCTGAGTCCCATCCTACAGTCCTGTTTGCAGCGTCAAGAAGGTGCACCTGTGGCTGCGGCCGCAACAGACTATTCAGAAGGGAGGTTTCGACTTGTACCTTGTTTTCAACGTGCGATGTAGGGTCAGTCACGTTGAAGGGCAGAGACCTTGCTGTGAGACACGGCACATTGCTGGAGCCGCTCGTGTTGGTGCACATGCTGCCTGAGAAGAGCAGGGTGAAGCCAAGACCTGTCGTGTCTACTTTGAGCTTGACAAACTTGGCTCTGCCGTGAACCAAAGTCACCTTCGTATTGCCAACGGGGAGCAGTTGAGAACCTTGAGGATGCTCGAGCGTGACTGTAACCAGGCCCGGGCAGGTGGTGATCATATTGCCGCCAAGATCGTGCAACTGGAGAATTGGCTCCATGCGGAAGGGCGTGTCGCGCAAGTATCCTTCAGGTGCGACTTCAAACACCAAACGCACAGGTATACCAAGCAGCACTGACATGGCCTCGTCGGACTCGGCAGCCAGAAGATTCGAGGCAGAGAAGCGGATGGTGAAGCCCACATCGACTTTGCCAATGGCAAGCGCAGTAAACTGCGAGACGCCCTTGACGGAGGGTATTGTCATCACAAGATCACGCCCGACCGAGCTATTTGTTGTCACACACGTTGGACAAAAGAGACGAATGTCCGCAGTGATGTTGCTCGAAGTTTGTCCCGCGCACTCGTATGCGGTGCATTCCGGGCCGCGTACTGCTGCTGCTGAAGGCACGCCCAAGTGAAAGAGTGTGGCTACAACGAGGTGTGAGCCAGCCTCCACTATGTTGCCACCAGAATCCTCTACCTCCACTTTCGGCTGGCTTTGCAAAAACTTGCCGGAAACAGCACCCATGGGCTGAGTGGCTACATGAAGACGATACGCCACTCCTACTTGAATATCCAAGGGTGCTGAGGAAATTGGCAGCATTCCCCCGACAAAGCGCAAGAATAAGAGGCTAAAGCCGTCACCAGCATGATACAGCATGAGGTCGGTGAAGGCGATGACTCCATCTGTGGCCTGCCGTAAGGTATTGCCATAGACCTGAAGCGCCTGCGAGTTGTTGGCCGTCAAATTGCCGGGTGTCAATGTGACTTGAACTTGGTCGCGAAGATATCGTACTGGATTGCGGCCCCAGTCACTGAGATGTATAAGAGGCTGCACCTTGAGCACCTGTCCCGGCACAGCACCCGCAGGTTCTTTTATGATCAGCAACTGCCTCACAGGCCCTGCCAAAATATCAAATGCATCCGACTCTGCATCCGCAAGACCCTCCGCACTAAACTCAAGTCTGTAGCAAGTTGCAGACTTGTCAATGACTAGACCTGCAAACTGCACAGTTCCGGCAACTGTGGCAGCAGTGAAGCGGCGAGAGCTAGTATCAGCAATTGGAAAGCCATCAGTCATTGTGGCTTTAGACAGCATACCTCCAATTGCCAGCGACTCGTCGGTGAAGCGCACACTCACGTCATAAACCTCAAATCTTACGAGATTGTCGTTGTTGTCTCGAACTGAAAGTCGAGGCTGGTTCACAAAAGGCTCGCCGCCCACCCCAGCACCAGGCTGGATTTCAAAGCGTAGTTTCACTCCATATCCAGCCTCCACGACAAAGGTGTTTTGGGACATGATGGAGGGCGCCTGTCGGAAGCCAGGCACCTCTTCGAATTGCACAAAATTGAGATAAAAACGGTCGTTGGATTTATCAATTGAAATGTCTGTCCACTTGAATGTGCCATCGAAGGTGGCTGAGACGCTGCGTGTGCCTTGAATACCATCGCTGCCATAGTCTTCTAGGGGGACACTTGTATTGAACACGGAAAGGACGGCTGTGAGTCTAACTGGCGTACTTATGATGCGATTTCCACCAGCGTCCTGTGTCACTATGTTGGGTTGTACTCTCAACAGCTCGCCAGCCCTCATTCCACCCTCAGGCTCTATCCCCATGATCAGTACAGCAGGCGGGCCAATAAAGTTGAAAATCTGACCTGAAAGCACACCCTGCAATGAAATGTTGGCCGAAGGCGTCATGAAGCCTGCTGGCATTCCAAGTGATTGCCCAAATGACGTGGCGTTGAATTGCAGGTTGAAGTCTCCGAAAATACACAGAAAGTAAGGCACTCTTTTGTCGTTGCAAATCGTAATGGACAAATCTGTGAAGGCTACATATCCCAATTTCGCTTTTTCGAGCGTGCGCCCTCGCATCTTCGGACAGAAAGACTCATCTAGCGCACACACACTCGTGGGAAAGGGGCATTGATACGGTGCAGCAACACCGCATGTCCTGCCCTTGTCATCTGCCAAAAGCGTTGCAGTGACGACAATATCCAGCTCTTTGCTTACAAGCCGCCCGCCACTATCAACTATTTTAAAGGTTGGCTGCACACTAAATGGCAAACCACCTGTTGACGTGTCGAGCGGCAGTGTCAGGTGTTGCAAGGCCGCAGGGGGGCCTGAAACCTGGAAGTTCTGGGTCTCTAAGATAATGTGGTAGATGGAGTAGTCTACTTCTACAGCCCCCAAGTACCGTGACCCGTGTGTGCTAGATGCATTTGTTGCATTGGAGCTGTTTGTCACGTTCGCTGCGATTGTAGCATCGTGCAAAATAGTCAAAATCGTGACATTGCAATTTGTGATGTTTGTTGCATTCGTGCTGTTACACTCTCGAGAATTCGATGGAAGAGGAGCAGACGCAGGCATTGGCATAGTCATAGGCGTTGGGGGCGGGCGAATATCTTGGCGGTACTGCCGGTACCCAGGAGCCACGTAATGTGTTGACATCAAATAGGAGGGCGTGTACTCCCTATCTTTGAAGGTGATTCTTAATTTGAGGTCCTGTGATGCAGCTGATGGCGAAATTAGCGTAAGCTGATGGAAAGACCCCTTGCCAACGTCAAGATTCCTCGTGAAATTGTACTTTGTGCAGTTATGTGCTACAATTGTTGGCTGGCTGTCTATTGTGAGGTTTGCCAATGTCAAGTTGGAGAGTGCAAGTAGGTTTCGAAGTTTGAACTTTTCGATAGGCTCCCCGTCGGTCAAGTTGTACACACGTGGCAACAGTCCATTGACATAGCTACTACAACTGCCTCGCACCCGGGTGTCGTTGCTGATAAGAAGGATGTCGTATTTCAGACTGAGTTTGAATAAAGTGGTTGCATTGTAGGGTGTTGCAGTGATGCGTCGCTCGGTGAACGATGTATTGAAAGTGGTGTTTGAAGTTGAATTAAAATACGACGATGACGTTGCGTTGATGACCGTGTTGTTGAAGCTACTGTTGTACAGGTATGTCGAGATGCGCAAATCTACAGAGGTCTGAAAGTACCACGTGGTCGGGTAGTTGCCTTCCTTGTTGCGTCTATTGAGCATTCCTGAAGTATCGTTGCCTTCGAGCATGTCGGCGCAAAAGCTTGTAATGGTATCATTCAGATACTCAGCCATACAAAATGGCTGCACAATGTACAAGCCAGAGACTCGCTGCCCACACGGCAGTCGGTTAGAATCAAACGCTCGAGCAAACATGCCTTGCGAATTGGTACACGTCGTGGTTGTCGCGACGTTGGTGACAGTGCCGTTGTGGGATGTAATGTTGGTAAAGTTGGAACAGTTCTCACACCCTTGCATGTTCCACAAGGAGACTGTCACGTTTTCCGAAGATTTCACCAAATTACCACCCCGATCAAGGAGCTCGAACGAGATTTCGTCCGTAAATGGCTCCTTCTCAAAGAAACTAGTAGGTGAGCTCAGTGATCTGATCCGGTAGGCCGCACCCACAGGCACACGGAACGGCGCAGAAAAGATAGATGGGAGGCCATCGACTGTCAGGCGAATACTGAAATCATCGCCGGCTAATGACAGGCCCAAGGCACTGTCGTTGAAGCTAGCTCTTGCGTGTGAAGTATTCACTTGAATTACGCCTTGAACATATTCCGCAGGGACTTGCACAAGACCTTGGAAGAATGTAGCAACTACCCCAAAGTCCCTGTCGAGCACCATGTTGCCAAAACGATCTAACAAGATGGCTTCTGGCGCCTGCTCCAACGCATGTGAAGCCTCCGATGGGCCCTGTACTTGCGTAATCAATCTCAACTCTGTTGGCTTTGCATTTATGATTATGACAGGGCTAGACAATACTGAAATGTTCAGGACTGGTACAGTGAATCGCAAATAGTACGTTCCCGCTACATCCATGCGTAGATTCGTAAAATTAGCAAGTCCGTACGAGTAATCAGACTGGTTTGCACCTTGCAGCCGAGTATCCGGTACGCACACTTGCGTTGTGTTTATGGTTGTGTTGACTCGGTTATCAAAGGTCTTGTTGCTGGTGCTATTGAGCACAACATCCCCGGTGACTAGAGTAGTAGAATTGATATCCACAAATGCGCAGTATGCCAAGGATTCATTCAGGGCGACAGTAAGAATGTCTGGCGTGTCAAGAGGGAATGGCGGATGACCAAAGGTAGTGACAATGAGTCCATCGACGTCGAACCCTCTCACAACAGTGTCAATGGAAAAGACAGCGCCTGCTCTTGAGGTGACTGTTTGCAAAAGAAGCTCAAGTCGAAAAAGAGGTCCTGAAACATCAAACTTGAATGAGTCCTGCGTACCCAGCCCTACGATGGCAGCATCAAAATTCAAGATTACATTGCGCGCAGTTGTGTTGATGCCCATACCTTCGAAGGTCTCGAGTCCATTGAAAGCTAAAATGATAGTATTGCCAATGAGATCCAGCCACCAAAAATTCTCGGCTCGTATTTTGCAGCTGATGGTTGTGGGAAGGGCTGTTCTCACAACATTGCCTCCTGCATCCACCACACCAATGACGGGTGTGACCTTCATCGGACGACCTGGGACAAATTTGTCCGGCTCAACCACTACTTCAAGTGCCACTGTATTCGTTCCAGGTACGACCTGCATCTCCCGGTTGGATTCTACTGGAAATAGCGCGTAGAAGAGCCTAGTAATGTTGCCAACAAAGTATGACTGGTCAATCTCAAGGTCGGTGGAGGCAAAGAGGATTGAATATGGGCCGAACATCGTCTCTCTGTTAATCTGAAGATTCGTAAACCTTGCAATGCCATCAAACCGATTGAACGGAACGTACGTGGTACCCTGAAGACAATGCTTGATGGGATACTTGCACTGCGCTGGCATGCCACCCTCCATGAGCAAGGCTGTAACTCCCCCGACTATCCCGCCTCCCGACCCAATTCTATTGCCATACACGTCTTCAACTTTCAGCAAGGGCTGTACACTGAGTGGCAGCCCCGGGCGTGGACCGCTGGGCCCAAACTTGATAGGGATTCTATCTCTAGACTCGTCATCTAGAAATTCAATACGATGTGCTTTGGCGGGATTAATTTGAAAAGGAATACTGTAACCTGCTTGTCGACCAACTGCCAGCATCTCCAATTGAATACATGGGGCTGCAATGCTTGTCTGCAAATCCAAAAATTCAGCTCTGCCATTTGACATCTGCAGGATTTGCTGTCTGCCTTGACTTGTCAAGTCGCCTATGGCGCCACGGAACACAGAGGCAGTGACATATGTTTTGCTATCCTCCACAACATTGCCTCCGAAATCAGTCAAGGCTACATGAGGCTGAATGCCAAATGGCAGGCCTAGAACTGCGTTATCAGGTTGCTGGACCACTTGAATTCTATGATACGGCCCAACATCAATATTAAATTGGAGAGATTTGAGTGTAGTTGAGCCCCCCCCGTAGGTGGGTGATGAAAAATGCATTCGAACACACTTGCGAGCCAAGTCAATGCGCAGATCTGTAAAAAATATTCTTCCTCCGTCATCTAAATTGTTGCTATTCTCAGTTGGTGTGGCAGGCATACTTCTACAACCGCCCAGCAAAACAATGGCGCCAGAATGGTCAAAGACGGAGGCAACCACCCGAGTCGACCAATCGTGATCTACAACATAGCCGCCATCATCGAGCATGATCAACGTAGGCTGCTGCTCCATTGCAGCACCAGGAATGATTTCTCCGGGATTTCTCTCCAAAAATAAATTTGAGATTCGACCTGACACGGAAAAGTTAACCTCTGCGGGGGTGAAGTCCCAAAAGTCTTTGCGCGTCCAGCTTCCATCAGGTTGCCGGGTTCGCAAGATGTATGGTGAAACGTTCCGAAACCGTACAGTGTAGAGACCTGGTCTGTCTACGCCGAAGTTGCTAAACTTCACATGACCTTGGTCGTCACTTGTCGCAAAGAATGATTGTAATTCCGATTTCTCAACTTTATCAGGCCGTGTGAACACAGTAGCGCGAATTTTGACTCCATTCCACGGCACTACATTGCCACCAAGATCAACAATAGCAAGACTTGGTTCTTTTCGGCAAGTAGGATCTTTGGATGCCTTGAAGTTACAGGCTTCGTGGGAACAGCAACCACTCGGCCTGATGATGATATTCAATTTGACGCCAATACCCACAGTAACGAGAATTGGACTGGAGTCAACGCCCAGGTACAGCTCTGTGTCATATCGTATGATGTAGGTACCCACTTTGTCAATGCGCAGCCCTTCAAAGATCACCACTCCATACCGTGTCAATTGAGTAGCATCATGATAACCAAAACTATGACTTGGAGCCACAAAGCACGTTGGCACCAGCCCTAGATTTTGCATCCCGCCCTCTGTCCATAGTGTGGAATTGACAAGCATACCATGGTTCGTGTCAATATTGTTGCCGCCTTTATCAACAAGAGCTACCGTCGGTTGCGTGTCAAAGGGAAGCCCGGGGTACACCCCACCAATTGCCACGAGAACTGCTAATCTAAAAGCTTCCCCTGTAGCCACCGAAAATATATCACTGTCCGCTGCAATGAGTCCCCCAGCAGTGAATTTGAATTTGTATGTCCCTTTTTTGTCAATACGAAGATTGCTGAATACCGCGAACCCCTCAACAACCTGTTGTGACGAAGTTCCCTGCAACAACTTCTGGAGAGGATCTGGAGTCTGGTGGTCGCAGGTAGAGAATGTGTTGAGCTCAAGCCAGCGTTCGTCCGGAGAACATTTCCACTCTCTTGCTTCTACTGAAGAGTTTAACGAGCTGAGCAACACACACAATGTACAGTTCACCACAAGGCCATAAGATGGCTCCCAGGTGGTAACGGCGGCGAAAGCATCACCAACTTGCACGATAGGAGCCACAGGTAAGATGAGTCCAGGTACACCGTGGGCTGGTTGTGTTTGCAAAAGCAATTGTATCAGATCTTCAGAAACCTCGAACATAGCAGAAACTATGCAACGAAGTGCCTCTGGACTTGAGCAAAAACGAATGGTTAAATTGGTACCTACTAATTCAACTTTCATGTCGGTGAAAGTAGCAACACTTCTCACAATAGATGCCTTGCTTGCAATATTACCCAGACTTGTTGTGGTATCAAAGCAGCGCGCTGCCACACTGGAATTCTCCTGCTGGCAGAGCTGTGCAGTAATGTATATTTTGTCGGTGCCATCAAATGGAACAGTATTGTTGCCTCGGTCTTTGACCGCTATCGCGGGCTGTTCCCTCAGCAGCGTATTGTATTTGAAACCCAGAGGCTCATTGACGATGAACAATGAAAAAACTTCTCCTACTGGCACTCTGAAGGGTAGGGAATTGACAGGGCGCAACCCCGGCGAAGAAAATCTGAGTAAGACTTCCTCGGAGCTATAATCTACACGCAAGTCGGTGAACGGTGCCTGTCCACAAGTGGCAGGAATCCTCACAGTTGATTTACATTTCGAGCAGTCATGCCTGCCCTTGAAAATTGGGCAACTAAGGACAGTGTGCGTAGAACTATGCAAGAACCCGTGGTCTTCCAAACTGTTATCATCGGCAGTGCGCACTTCTGCAGTGATATTACGAGCAGTTTCCCACAACATGTTGCCAACACTGTCCAACACCAAGACCACAGGCTGAGTGAGCAGTGTAAACCCCGCACGAGCATCTTTTGGCTGCGTGCCGTTTGCTGGAGGAGATCCATAACTTGAACCAAGAGACAGTTGGAATGCAACCCCGTGCGTAATGTCAAAGAGCGGTGACCTCTGAATCGCCACCGTCGATACAGTCGAAGAAACCAACGAGAATTTGATACTGTACATCGTGGCCATGTAATCATGTCGCAAGTCTGTAAATTGAGCCTGACCCCTGACAACCTGGGCCAGCGTCCGGCCTTGCATATTTTGGGGGATGTCAGCACTGCGTGGCTGAAGTTCTGCAGCAATATACAAATTCTCCCCGGGGTCCCATGTTGCAAGAATACCATCTATATCCAACAGTTTGACCAGCGGCTGTCCATCCAAAACTAGGCCTGCAACAGGGGTCTGAGGATAGCTTGTGAATGCCATGCCATACGGTGGCCAAGTACCAAGATCGAAATTCAAGGAATCCACTGTTGGTACTCCAAACATCGCCTGAATTGAAAAGCGCAAAAACAAGTTGTAGCCCTGCGCGGAGATGGCGATGCCTGAGCTCTCAAGTCCAACGCACTTTCGACACGGCAGGGTTTTAAAATCTGCAATCCCTGCCACAGCACTCAACTCCGACGCATCGTTCCATATTTCCGTTTCGCCGCGAGTGATAAGTTCGAATTTGATGACCAGAGATGAGTCCTTGACAATATTTGCACCCTTATCGTGAATTTCAATGAGAGGCTGCACCTGAAAGGGCCGCCGAATCCAGAATCCTTCAGGTTCCTGCGCCAGAAATAGTATATGCTGCTGTCCGTGCACAACCTGTAGAAGAAACTGAACAGTAAGACAAGTTCAGGCACAAAAAGTTGGCAGCACAGAGGACACGGGAGCGTAGGCACCTGAAAGGGTTGGGAGGAGTTGGTTGTCTCGATGCTTGAAAAGAAAACAGCCGAAAAGCGCAGGGTGTACCACCCTGCCTTTTGCACCTGCAGGTTGGTGTATTGCGCCCTGCCGCAGCTGGTCAGCAAGAGACTGTGCCCCAGTATCTCGCGGGGCTCGCCTGTTTCGGCTGCCAGTAGCGTCGCATTGACAAATACGCCTGCGAGTTCCGTGTCGTAGACAATCTGCGCCGGGATAACCCGTCCAAATATGTCGACGTCGCCGCGGTGATTCCACAGCGCCACGACAGGCTGTGAGCTGGGTGGCATAACTTCGCCCGCAACGAGCGGTGGGAGTCTGGGCTGGCGCTGGACCTCGATCCATGTGGCCTTGGCCGACAACTGGACCGTTAACAGAACCAGCAGGCCCGGCATCGGGCGCCGAAAACATTTCATTGTGGGCTGGCCAAATGCTCAGCACGTCCAGCCCTGGCCCAGGTCAGCGTGGTTGTACTTGTCTCGGCGGAAGACTAGCTGCATCACCATCAAATAGCATGCCTATAGTGCCAACAGAGTTCTCAGTTGAACTTACGAGCAAAAGTGAACTCGCCCACTTTGACTTTTTTAGTCGCGCGAAAATTACATTTGTAGTCAAAAGTAGAAGTGTGTTTCCAGAGGTTCGAGACTCGAGAGAGATCAGAGATGGCGTTGTAACCCGGAGCACCTGAAGTGCCAATTGCATCAACGCATATTCTGCAGCAGCTGCTGCAGTGTTGCACCCGCAGGTACGTGCTCTCTGCACGGGGCACTCGGCAAACCCTAGACAAACATGCGATGTACAAAGATGTAAGCAAATATGGCATATTGTTAACGTGCATACGACATACTTTTGGTCGGGAAATATTTCCGCATGGCGGGGTGTTCTTGGACCTGGGCAAACAGCATTGGGTATGCAGAACACGACCAACGAAGCCTCGCGGGAAAAATCTGCTGAGGTAATGCCGAACGGGCGTGTCAACCTCTCGGCAGGAGGGGGGCGGTGCCAGGCGTGCAAATTGAAGAGAAAAGGCCTCAAGCATTGCCAGGAGCACGGGCATACTCGGAGTGCTGCTCTGAAGCAGGAGGAGGACGGTGATGCTGGCCGTGGGAGTGCGCTGTGCGCTGCGGGGGCTGTTGGAGAAGGGGAGGGGGGGGCTCAGGGAGGGCCCGTCCCCTCCTCTTCTCCCCTGCAGAAGAGGGCCCGCGCTAGCAGCTCAGCAAAAGACAACCAGAGATGCAGGCTTGCGCCGGCGCAATGTGCGCAATATGATGATGAGCCAGCAGTGACGTCGGCTTGCCAGCAGAAGGATTTTGGACAGGCTGAGGTTATTATTGGACGCCAAAAAGCCAGCCAGGTGCGTGTGCAACCGGGCGAACTCATTGGTAAGATACGCGAAAGGCTGCGTAGCCATCACAAGTTTTTTGAAACCCCCGTCGATCCCATTGCAGCACCGGGCTACTATGCTGACCAGGTCGGAGCTGACAACCACGCGAAAACTGCGTGGAACACTGAAGTCATGTGCCTTGAGAAAATGGAGCAGAAGGAGCGCGGCAATGTCTGTACGTAACTGTATATAACATATATGTGTATATAT
>Ga0209491_10007465_pt1 | contig 14431 bp, 13 predicted proteins | sample BON02_FD_187213 | JGI IMG/M metagenome (GOLD analysis project Ga0209491, IMG submission 187213) | Freshwater microbial communities from Lake Bonney liftoff mats and glacier meltwater in Antarctica - BON-02 (SPAdes) (version 2) | ecosystem: Environmental > Aquatic > Freshwater > Ice > Glacier... | reverse complement strand
ACTACCTTCACCCAGCATTCCTGCTCATTGTGACAATGGATAGCCGTCTTTTGACCTTGCTCCCAACAGAGTAGCACAAGCTCAAAATATTCGTCATACGCTATACAGTTTCGTGTATATCGCTCTTGATTCCAATGACTGTATGGCAACAACTCGTCCATACTGAAGGTCATACGCTCAGCTTCCGATAGAACCGGTTCATAATCGCCCTTTCTGAGCAAACGAACCATTTCGTCGAGATTACCTATTCTATTTTGATTTGTGGTGCCTAAAGACATTTTATTCTGTTACAAATATACATTCATGTTGTAGAGTCAAGTATAAAGAAAGCCTAAACATTGGTTATTCGGCATATTGTGTCAACTTTGAAGCAGAAATGCAGTCAGAATTACAATTTTTTAATGAATTGGTCACTAAACTAATTGAAAATGAAAAAAAACAACCTGTAGTCTCTCCATTACCTACAGAAACCGTGATTGCTGATCTTGATCTCAGTTTTAGCGATGAACCAATGGATGATGAGGAATGGAAACAGGTAGTAGAAAATGCAGTGATGCACACTCCTCGTACCGCGTCTAAGCTTTTCTTCAATCAACTTTTTGGCGGGAGACAGCCTAAAGCAGTAATTGGAGATTTACTTGCCGTAATACTAAACAATAGTATGTACACCTATAAGGTGGCAGGACCACAGGCAGGTATAGAGAAAGCCATAATACAAGAAACCTGCAAACTCGTAGGATATACTGATGGAGATGGGACTATGCCTCCAGGTGGAAGTATGAGTAACTATATGGGTCTAATAATGGCTCGAGATACGAAAGATAAAGATGCAAAATATAATGGCGTAACTAAACGTATGACGTTATATACATCTGCAACTTCACATTATTCTACACCTAAAAATGCAGCCTTTGCAGGTGTGGGGCGTAATAACATTAGATATATAAAAAACAATCCTCTAGGACAAATGGACCCAACACATCTTGCTGAGTGCATAGCTCAAGATCTAACAGATGGCTGTATTCCTTTTTACGTGAATGCCACGGCTGGTACTACTGTACTAGGAGCTTTTGATGATATAAATGCGATAGCAGATGTATGTCAGAAGTATAATATATGGCTACACATAGACGGAGCATATTGTGGTGCAGTAATATTTAGTAAAAAATATAAGCACCTCGTAGCAGGAGCAGAACGAAGCGATAGCTTTAGTTTCAATGCTCATAAAATGCTAGGTACACCTCTAAGTAGTTCTATTTTTGTCTCTAGACATAAAGAACAACTCGTAGAGTCTTTTTCTAATCAAGCAGAGTATCTATATCAAACTGGTGCAGATGATTACGATTTAGGCAAGACTAGCTTGCAGTGCGGTCGTAGAAACGATGCATTAAAACTCTGGACACTTTGGAAATCTGTGGGAAATAAAGGGCTAGAACACATCGTAGATCAGCAATTTTATTTAGCCGATGTAGCCCGCGAGTATATTAATAATCATCCAGACTACACACTGTATAGCTTCGGAGACTCCATCTCTGTATGCTTTAACTATAAAGGGATAGACGCCAAAGAACTGTGTACAGCTTTGTATGAGGAAGCTACCACCTTAGTGGGCTATGGTAAGTTTGGAGAAAATGAATTTGTACGATTAGTGACTATTAATGCCACCAATGGTAAAGATGAAATAATCAAATTCTTTGAAACCTTAGAAGAAGGTGCTGCAGAAATGAATACTTAATAAACAAACTAAAAGATATGCTCCCCAAAATAATCGCTTTAACTCTCTACGTTCTCGTATTATTCCTCATTGGAATAGTAGCTTCTAGACGTGTAAAAAACATAAGCGACTACTATGTAGGTGGCAAGAAAATAGGCTATTGGGCTACGGCCTTTTCGGCTAGAGCTACTGGCGAGTCTGGCTGGTTACTCATAGGACTTACAGGTATGGGTGCTCTAGCAGGACTATCCGCGTACTGGGTAGTGCTGGGTGAAGTAATCGGTGTAGCAGTCTCTTGGCAGTTTATGGCTAAGCGATTTAAGCGGAAGTCAGATACCTACCAGTCCCTAACTATTCCTGACTACTTAGAAAGTCATTTCAAAAGCAGTACGAGATTTCTCAGAGGACTAGCGGCCTCTATCCTATCTGTATTTGTAGTGATTTACGTAAGCACGCAGATAGATGCCACGGGCATTGCCTTTGAGTCTATGATGGATATGAATTACTATCACGGAGCATTATTAGGCTTTTTCATCGTATTGGCCTATATTTTTATTGGAGGATTTGTAGCCGTAGTATGGTCAGACCTGTTCCAGGGAGTGCTCATGTTCTTTGGACTTGTTATTCTGCCCATTGTCGTTTATTACAATCTAGATGCCAATCTGAACATACTAGACACGTTGCATACTTTAGATCCTAAACTTACTAATATTTGGGGAGGAGAAGGATTTTGGCTCAACCTGGCCACTATTTTAGGATTTTCTATGATAGGACTAGGATTTTTAGGTTCACCACAGGTGTATGTTCGTTTTATGTCTATCAAAAACGAGGAGGAAATAACCAAAGGAAAGTGGGTAGCGATATTTTACACCTTACTTACAGATGCCGCCGCTGTTACTATCGGTATACTAGCTCGAGTTTATTTTACTGAAAATGGTCAGGATCCAGAAGCCGTATTTGGAACGGGAGCCACAGATGTATTGGACATGGTAACGACTAACTTCCTACCACTAGGCATAGCGGCTATCTATGTAGCCATAGTCTTATCTGCTATTATGTCTACTATAGATTCACTACTGGTAATGGCATCTAGTGCCGTTACGCGTGATTTTTATCAAAAAATATTTAATCCTTCTATATCTGACGGTGAACTCACCAAAATATCGAGGTATGTGACGCTTATTATGGCTTTGTTAGCACTAGGACTTGCTTTTGGGATGGCCTATTTCAGCCCGGACCGACAAGTATTCTGGGTAATGATATTTGGGTGGAGTGGTATAGCCGCTAGTTTTTGTCCTGTTATTATTCTTTCACTTTTCTGGAAAGAATACAGCGAGACAGGTGCTATTGCGAGCATTATTTCAGGATTTATAGGCGTTATTTTATTCAAGTTTGTGGTAAACGAATTAGATGTTATTGGTATCTACTTCGATCGATTAGATGTGCTCGCACCTTCATTTATAGTTTCACTGCTCTTTGGGTGGGTATTTACAAAATTATATCCAATGAAAAAAGATGTTACTGTTTAGCCTTTTGTTCTGGAAATGCACATTTTTCTATTAAATTTTAAAACTCAATAGAAAATAAATACATTCGCACGGTTGAGAAAAGTATTTTCTATAGCTCTAGTTTTGCTGCTTACCTTCATCGGTATAAGCAACACGCTGCATGCGTTAGAAAATCAAAAGAACCACTGCCATGATTCAGGTGAACACATCTGCTTGGAGGATGATCATCACCACTGTGCACTGTGCGATACTGTTTTACTTCCTGCCATAGCCACAGAATACGTATCTACGGATAATGTAAATCAATATATTGGGGATATCACTCCATTTATAGCTTGTGCTCCACTCCCACTTTTAGTCAAAAGTCCGTACGGTAGAGCCCCGCCACTAGTATAGCAGACATCCCCTCGTTATACTAATTTTCATTTTTTTAATTCAAATTACCGTACTTAAATTATGCGAAAAATCTTCGCTTTGTTAGTGCTATGCAGCACTTGCACACTTGCTTATTCGCAAGTAACCCTATCTGGTATAGTACTCGATAGTGCTACACAGGCACCTTTACCTCTATCACTTATACAGGTAGGGAATCATACTGAAATAAGTGATGAGCAAGGTAATTTCACCTTAAGAGATTTGCCTTTAGGGTCACATATTTTTGCTATTACTCATGTAGGTTGCGACATAAAGATTATCAACTTAAAAGTGCTACAAGACACATTTTTAACGGTGTATCTACCCCATCATATCCATGCTTTTGAGGAAGTAATAGCCTATGGACATAATGACAATAGAGAACCAGATGCTCGACTTATACAGACTGTGAGTAGCAAAAAACTAGAGCAACTGGCAGCTGTGAGTCTGAGCGATGCTCTACAAAACACCAATGGAGTCAGCTTCTTAAAAACAGGAACGACCATAGCTAAACCCATAATAAATGGAATGCACAGTAATCGGATATCTGTAATAAACGATGATAATAAACAAGAAGGGCAGCAGTGGGGAAGCGAGCATGCACCTGAGATAGATCCGTTAAGTGCAGGCAGTATAGAAATCATAAAAGGAGCATCTACCTTACGTTATGGTGGTGATGCTATGGGCGGTGTCATTCGTATACTCCCTGCAGTATTTGCAGATAGCAGCTATACCTTAGTCTCACTCATTGCCAAAGGCGAAACGAATCCTAACGGTGGTCAGTTAGGTGTGAAACTAGAAAACTACAGTGCCCCGAAAGCTTGGGGCAATGGGCTAGTACTTAATGTCAAGCGAAACGGAGATGCGAATGCACCCAATTATGTGCTTAGTAATACGGGGTTCGGCCAGCTAAGCGGTTCGTATTACTCTCACTACACCCAAGGTAAAAGCAAGCTGTCGCTCACAGCATCGGGATTTGTGCAACGACTCGGGATTTTAGCAGCTTCTCACATTGGAAATTTGACTGATTTGAATAGTGCTTTGGCAAGCGATACTCCTCTTATCAATAAACCTTTCACCTACCAAATACAACCACCCTCACAGCTGATACAGCACTATTCTGGCAAGGCAAAATGGGAGTATAAAAGCAAAAAACTGGGCGAGGTAATAACGAGCTATACTTTTCAAAACAATCACCGCCAGGAATTTGATAATCACAATGGCGGTACAGACGCAGCCCTTGATCTAAATCTGAATACACATCAGCTCAACCTACTAATAGACAAACACATAGACCTTTGGAGATTACAATACGGTGCTATGGGTGAGCAACAACAAAACACATTCAAAGGACGATACTTCATACCCAACTACTTACGATACAAAGCAGGAGCTTTTGCTATAGTCACTTTAGAAAAGGAGAAATACCTGCTAGAAGGTGGAGTGCGTTATGACCTACAAAACACCAACACGTATCGCTATGTTAAAGATGAACTACTCAATGAGAAATTTACCTTTGGCGGCCTATCTGCGAATTTAAGTGGATGGAGGAGCATAAATGAAGATTTCAAAATTCACGTTTCAGCAGCTACACGATTTAGAAGCCCAGATATAAATGAGCTTTTTAGCAATGGTCTGCATCACGGTACGGCAGCTTTAGAGTTTGGTGATCTTAGTCTGAAGCAAGAACGGTCCTATTCACTCAGTGCAGCACTCAACTATAATCACAATAGACTGCGTATACAAGTAGAACCCTACTTTCACTATTTCCAAGACTACATCTACCTCAAACCAAGTGGTGAAACCCAGTTGAGCATTCGAGGTGCATTCCCCGTATTTGAATACGTACAAACAGATGCTACCTATACAGGTACTGATATAGACATTAGCTACCGTGTAGCTGCTAACTGGACTACTGAAATAAATGCAGCACTATTGTATGTAAAAGATATCGGCAATGATAAATTCATTTTTGGTATCCCAGCACAGCAATTTAGAGGACGTTTAAAATACACTTTTGCAAAGTCACTAGGACTTCAAAACGGCTACTGGTGGCTAGGAGGAAACTATACCGCTCAACAAAAAAGAGTAGAGGCTGAAGAAGATTTCGCTCTAACTCCAGACGCCTATTTCTTACTAGATACTGAGCTAGGTGCACAATACAAAGAGACACCATTGCACTTCAGCTTTGGTATCAAAAATATTCTTAATACGGCATATAGAGACTATATGAACCGCTACAGATACTATGCTGATGATCTCGGCATATCTATTTATACCACCTTAAATTACACATTTTAACAATTTAACAATTTAACAATTTAAAATTTTAACAATTTAACAATTTAACAATTTAAAATTAAACAGTATGACACATTTAAAAACAAACATTTCAATTTTAGCTTTTCTTCTAGTTTCAACAATTGCATTCACTGGATGTAATGATGACAATGACGTCAAAGATCCACCAAAACCGAATGAAGAGGAATTAATTACCACTGTAGAGCTCACCTTTACCAACACCGAAAATAGCAGTGAAGTAAGTACATTTAGATTTGCAGATACTGACGGAGAAGGCGGCAATGCTCCTTCCGAAACAGACACTATCAAACTAGCTGCTAATGCTACTTATACGCTAGCTGTTAGATTCTTGGACGAAAGCAGCACCGATGTAGAAGACATCACCACTGAAGTACTAGAAGAAGCTGATGAGCACCTTATATGCTATACAGCTACTGCAGGCTCAGCTGTAACTATCACAGACAAAGATGGAAATGGATTAGATCTAGGACTCGCGGCAGATGTGACTACTACTGATGTAGCAAATGGTTCATTTACCATTAGCCTTAAGCACCAACCTGGAATAAAAAACGGCAGTTGTGATATAGGCGAAACAGATGCAGAAGTAGCTTTTATACTGGAAGTGAAATAGAGAAAAAAGAGTACGAGTAGCCTATTTATAGGGCAATATAGGCTGCTCTACCTCTGATTTATAATTATCTATTTTCTGCACATAGCAGCCTAACCAATCAGGCTCCAAAAGTGAAAACCTATTTATGCCAAAAAAGAATCCCTAGAACTGGCTTACTTGCACTTTACCTCATTTTTGCTTAACTTTGATAAAATCTAAATAAATTTATATGCCATCGAACTTAAAACAAATTATCGCAGCTTATGTGCCTTCTAAGGCCAGTAACATTGCACTTTCGCTAGCAAAAGCCCTTGCTCAAAATTACAAAGCTCGTCTCACTGTTATTAATGTGAATCCAGATAAGACTGAGCCTGGAATAGTACAAAAAGGAATAGCAAGTGTAATGGGTGAAGGCAATTCTGCTTTTGGATTTGTAGAAAAATTAGGAAAACCATACAAGGAAATTCTAAATCTTGAAAATGCTATAAATGCTGATTTAATAGTAATGGGCTCACACGGAAGCAAAGAGCGAGACCCAGAATGGATTGGAGGCAATTCATTCAAAGTACTTTCGGGATCTGCTTGTCCAGTATTAGTGTTGCCAGAAGATTTTCATGGCAATGGGTTTAGTACCATCGTTTTACCATTATCTGATTCTAGCGAAACCCGTCAAAAGGTCACTTTTACTGTAGATATAGCAAAAAAATTCGGAGCTAAAATTCATATTTTAGTGGTAAATAAAGATGAAGATCCTCAAATTTTATATCGCTTAAAAGTATACGGCAATCAAGTACAAAAATATTGTGAAAGCCAAGAAGTAGATTTTGTAAGAGAGGAGATTTACAATAAGAATATTGCAAATGCTTGTGCAGATTATGCCAAAGAGGTAAATGCAGACTTGATCTGTATTATGAGCGAGAGGGAATCGCCTACAGGTTATTTCTTAGGACACTACGCACAGCAGTTGTTAAACGAAGCCAATACCCCTGTGCTCACAATTCATGCCAAAGACTTTCAAATAGTCGGTGAAGCAGGTTACTAAGTAAAACTAATTAGTCGAAAAAGTTGTTCAGTATCAGCTACGTCTGTAGCTTTTTGCTTGCCATCATCTGCTATCATTTTCAACTGTCCCATATTTTGGGACAACTCACTTCCTTCTTTATTTAACTTAGTTTTTAATGCATTCCAGTATTTCCTAGGACGGGGACTATCAGTAAGTATAGCAATCACATCTACAATAGAAAAATACCACTTTTCAGAATCTTCATCCCATTGTGTTCTCACTTGCTTCTCTTCAAATAGTTTTATGGCAGTTTCTTTGGTCATAGTTTTACCCAACGATAGAATGTCAATATAACGAAAAGATAGTTATGAAGGAAACTTTCACCACCTAGGAAAAACTCAGCCTAATCTTCTCCACCTCATTAGCCCATACTTTATCTCCATCGCTAATGTCTGCTATGGACTTGATCTTGGCTAGAAGTTCTTCTACTTTTTTAGATGATTTTAGCGGTCTGCGGTATTCCAATGCTTTGGCAGCCGTAAGTTGCTCTATGGCCTGTATGCGTTCTACGTTTTCTACTACACGTAAGCATTTGGTAGCAGCATTAGCTCCCATACTCACGTGGTCTTCTTGTCCGTTGCTACTTTCTATGGTATCTACACTACTTGGCGTACAAAGTTGCTTATTTTGACTTACGATACTGGCAGCTAGGTATTGTGCTATCATCAGCCCACTCTCTAACCCTGGATTACCGGTGAGGAATTCTGGCAAGCCTCTTTTACCTTCTACCAGTCTGTAGATTCTACGTTCCGCAATACTGCCTATCTCTGCTATGGCTATAGCTAGATAGTCCAACTGCAAGGCTAACGGCTGTCCGTGAAAGTTGCCTGCACTCAGCACGAGGTCTTCGTCTGGAAACACATTTGGGTTATCTGTCACAGAGTTTATTTCAGTCTCAAAAACTGCTTTCACATGGGCAACGGCATCTTTACTAGCTCCGTGTACTTGTGGCACACATCGCATACTGTACGGATCTTGTACGTGTACTTTATCTTGTGCTAGTATTTCGCTTCCTTCTAGATGTTCCAGTATTGTTTTAGCAGTATGTAGCTGTCCTTTGTGTGGTCGAATCTGGTGACTATAAGCCAAGAAAGCTTCCTTTCTCCCATCATACGCGTCTAGGCACATAGCAGCATTCAGGTCTGCACGAGCTAGGATATCTTCTGCTTTGAATAAGCACTGCAATCCATATGCCTGCATAAACTGTGTACCGTTGATTAAAGCAAGTCCTTCCTTAGGACCTAATGTCAAATTAGACGATTGAGGTTTTATGGCCTCACCCCAGACCCCTCTCCCAGAGCGAGGAGTCTGAGTGTCCCAAATCTCTCCTTCGCCTATAAGCGGCAGAGCCAAATGACTCAATGGAGCTAAATCTCCACTAGCTCCCAAGCTACCTAGTTCGTATATCACGGGAATAGTGTCGTTATTATAAAACTCAATGAGCTTCTCTACCGTGGCTAGCTGCACACCACTATGTCCATAGCTTAGACTCTGAGCTTTGAGCAGTAACATCAGTTTTACTATATCTCTAGGCACATAGTCTCCAGCCCCACACGCATGTGAGCGAAGTAGATTTATCTGTAGCTGAGTTAGGTCTTTTTTATCTATCTCAGTGTTGCACAGCGAGCCAAAACCGGTATTAACACCGTAAATAGGCGGTCCGTCTTGAGCTACCTTCTGAAGTAGGTAGATATTGCACTTTTCTATTTTAGCTTTAGCGGATGCAGAAAGGCTTACTTTCTCTCCACTTACTACTATGCTTCTTATCTCTTCTAGGCTATGATACTCGGATAGTTCCATTATTATGGCGAAGTTATGCTTCGTAAAGTAAATAGTAAATAATTATTGGTTAAAAATAATGGTCTGTTACCTATTTGGCACTCTATTTTTTTTTCTAATTAAGACTTATTTTTAAATAGTCCATCGTTTTACTACACATTTTGAAACGTCTAGTTTCAATCGTAATGTTTAGCAATCAATTCTCACCCATTTCTACTCTGTAGAGCCAACTTAGTAATAGCCGCTTTAGTGTTTTCTGGGAAATCGCCCTTCATCATCCAGTCATAGTAGCCTCTATTTTCTTTGAACACCTCTATTACTTTCTGACCTTTGTACTTACCAAAGTTAAAGTACGCTTCTCCATTGTCACCTCGTTTTATACGTCTAGCAAAGTCATAAAACTCACTATCTCCGCTAAAAGCATTCAAAAAATCAATATCTCCTTCTAGTTCATCGTAATGATCTACCTGTGCTTTTATTATTTCCCAAGTTGCAACGGTATCCGCTTTGGCACTATGTGCATCTACGAGCTCTTTACCACAATACTTTTGGTATGCTGCACCAAGGTTACGTGGCTCCATTTTATGGAAGATACGTTGGGCATCTATAAATTTCCTATTAGTATCAAAAGCTACCCCTGCTCTATAAAACTCCTCTGTAAGCATAGGAAAATCAAAACGGTTACTATTAAACCCACCAAAATCGCAATTTCCTAAAAAAGAATTAAGAGCATTAGAAAACTCAAGAAACGTTGGTTTACCTATGACATCCTTATCCCATATTCCGTGGATTTGCGAAACTTCAGGAGGAATAGGAACTGTTGGATTCAAAACCTGATGCAGATGCTCTTCGCTTCCATCTGGTTGTATTTTAATGCAATAAAGCTCTACTATCCTATCAGTAGCAACTTGTATTCCTGTGGTCTCTAAATCAAAAACCACAAGGGGTTTGGTCAGCGTAATGTTCACATAGCAAAAATAAGTAGGCGAAAAATAGAATTCTATTTTTAGTACTGCAGGTTGTCCACTAATTATGGTACTTGCAGAGCGGAATCTTATCTACAGTCAACTCTAAAACACCCAAACAACCTTAGTTTTGATCCCATACAACTTAAATAATTACACGTAATTATTCGCTTATATGAAAAAAATAACAATCATAGGTGGAGGCCCGGCAGCACTTATGCTTGCAGCACAGCTAGATACAGAGAAGTATCAAGTAACGCTTTATGATAAGAAAAAAGCAGTAGGTCGTAAGTTTTTGGTAGCTGGTGAAGGTGGATTGAATCTGACTTTTCACTCAGACCTAGAAGAACTCATTGCCCAGTATTTCCCTAGTGCATTTATGACTTCTAGCCTAATGCAGTTTACCAATGAAGATTTGAGAAACTGGCTCAACAATATTGAGGTCCCTACGTTTGTAGGGTCTAGCAATCGAGTGTTTCCTGAGGCAGGGCTTAAACCAATAGAAGTACTCAATAAACTAGTAGAACATATACAAAGTAAGAATGTAAAATTTAAACTGGATACCGAATGGACTGGCTGGAATAAGAAAGGACACCTATGCTTTAAAGACTCTGACGACGTTGAGTCCGACATCACCATATTCGCCTTGGGTGGAGCTAGCTGGAAGGTGACAGGTTCTGATGGCGAATGGGCGAAAAACTTCGAAGAACCTGGGATAAACATACTTCCATTTAGAGCCGCCAACTGTGCTTTTGCTATAGAATGGAATAAGAACTTTATCTCTACACACGAGGGAAAACCGCTGAAGAATATTGTGTTAAAATATAAAAAGCAATCTTCTAAAGGAGAATTGGTCATTTCTAAATTTGGACTAGAAGGAAATGCTCTATATGCTCTTAGTCGTAGTATTCAAGACGAACTACTCACTAAGAAAAGTGTAAGCATAAAACTGGACCTTAAGCCAACGATGACCGTGAGTCAAATCAAAGCTAAATACAAGAAATCTAAACTCACTCAGGTGACAGACATTCTAAAAGAGGATTTGAACCTAGACCGCACCGCCATTGCCCTCCTAAAACAATACTCTGACAAAGAAACGTTTGTAGACATTAACCTACTTGCAGGTATTATTAAATCTGTACCCATCACCATAGCTGCAACTGATGATATAGATAAAGCTATTTCTACTTTGGGTGCTATTGCTTTAGATGAAGTAGATGCCAATTTTCAATTAAAGAAGATCCCTCACTCCTATGCTATAGGTGAGATGCTAGACTGGTACGCTCCTACGGGAGGCTACTTGCTTCAAGGCTGTTTCAGTATGGGATTTGCCTTAGCTAAACATTTGAATGAATTAGAGGTAGAGTAAAGGTGCTGTGGTAGCTAGCTGCTGCTAATTGCGGCATAGAGATAGTAGCTACTAGATCCTATCTTGCGGATAATGACAGAAGGGTCACATTCATAAATAAGTGAGTCTGTGAATATGCCAATTTTGACGTCCTGCTTTTGATTTAATCCTTTGATATTCATAATATTGTTTAAATTTGGTACATATATACAAGTGTTAGGTGCAAGTGTTGTTAACAAATTCAGAGAATGAAAAACATAATAATTATTTTAAAGTTAATTGCCTACGGATTATTAATCCCTTTGATTGTTTGTTTATTGGCTGATTTGGGAATAAAAATGTCATGCAAATACTATTGGGGAGAAGAATATTTATTAGGGCATGCTGGCTTTAAACTTGGGATGTGGCTTTTGTCTTTAACATTTTACCTAACTTTAGTTTATTATACATTTTGCGTATTATACAAAATAGTTAAAAGGGACTCGGGAAGGTATTTATTATTAGCAATTTTCATAATCCTTCCAATCATAGAATATAGTATTAGTTCTCGCTATGACTTCCGAATTACTATTAGTTTTGCAATTTTCCACGTAACATATTATGCACTATTTTTTATAATGAGATTTATTTTCAATTTGATTATATTAAAACATTTGTTTAAAAATAATGGGCAGAAGGTATAAGATAAAGACATAAAACACCAGCACCTAACAGCACCTACAAAAAAATTGGCGGTTCTGTGGTTAGATGAAGCTTTGTGCTTCGTATCAAGTTTTGTAGTCGCAGAAAGTTTAGTGCTTCGTAATCGCCAACTTCTTGTAGCTGCAAACCGTTAGCCACAATGCAAAGATTGATAAACGCTCTATAAAAAAATTCCTTACCAAGTAAGTATATACCTGATAAGGAATTCATCAATTAGGGCTAAATAATACAACTTTAAAAGTTATATATAAGTTGTATTCCTGTTGAAACTGTATTTATTTTTTGCTCAACATCAATTCCCTCAACTGTAAATTTAGAATTTGTAGCAAAATAACTTGAGTATAACCCTAAGCCAAATGTGTTATTTATCTTGTAGTTTAAAGAAACTTTACCTTGATAAGCAAAAGAATTTTGAGAACCACCTGTCCTTGTTTCTTCATAAGGAGAAGAACTGCTTACCGCTATGTGTTCTTCTGCTCCTTGAACATTAGCAACCCCAAGCCCAAGTTGTCCTTGAACATAAAATTTATCACTTAAATCAATAGAATATTCAGGAGCTATCAAGAATGATAAAACCGAATAACTTCCACTCTCAACAGATACACTACTGTAAGACGGGTTTGAATGTAAATATCCTTCGGCTTTTTTGGTTGCATCAGTACCCTGAGTATTATAATTCACAATAAATGCAACTCCAAAATTGTTTACCAATTTATAGGAAATATCAATTGCTCCTTTGTACCCATTTTTTGCATAACCAGACCCCACACCCTCAGTTGATTTAAAATCACCTAATGGAAATGTAACACCATTGGAAAGCCTTATTTCAAACTTTTTTTCACTATCGTCCGAAACTTCATCTTGTGCCATAAGTACATTTGTTGAACAAATGCATAGCATAATAAATAGCATTTTTTTCATATCCATTATATTTTTTCTAACACTATTCTACCATTTAATGGCTGAATAGGTCTTGCGTTAACGTGATGTGTTTCTTCAAATTTATGCATTTGCTCTACTGAAACATCTACTTTATCTTTCAACACAATCCATTTTAAACCCTGACTACACGGAGGTGTAGTTAAAGAACCTGTATAAGTATAATAATTATGATTTGATGGTAAAAGATCATCTAAATCAATACTTGTAGTCGTAGCTACTTCATTGTCTTCGGTAGATGGAAAATTCTTTAAATAAGATTCAATAAAATCATTTGGAGTTGTTCCGTTAGCATTTAACATAACGCTTACAACTGCTAAATTTTTAGTAATTGGGTCTTGATGAACTAAGTGAATTTCCATTTCATCTGTCGCTCCATCAATTTCGTGTTCGCTATGTGTATGGTAATGAAATTGTAAGAAGTCATACGTTACACCATCAATTACCATATTATTGGTTTTTGTAGCATCACGATTAACCTGTACTGTATGACCATTATCAACTATTTTAATCTCAAAAGCATTGTAGTTAAAAGTTACATCTGATAAATCTGCTGATTTTATAGTGTTTGCTGTCTCAATATTGATTGGAGTTTGAACAACCCCTCCACAATCAGTATAACCTAAGTTCTGCCAAATTGTGCTTTCATAATCCCAATGTGGAGAATGTCTTTCAACTGTTACTTCTTCTTCTTCACAAGACGATATTAAAACCCCTGTAATTGCAACCACTAAGATTGACAATAAATAATTTTTGTTCATTTTGTTCATTTTTTAATGGGTAAAATTACTTTTTTTTCGGATAAACTGAATTTGATTGGAGATATTGATTTTATATAATCTGTCCGAATAGTCAAAATTAATCATAATACGTAATGAGCACAGTGGCTAATCGAGTAGACCGCCCCGCTAATTAAAGCAGGGAGGGCCTCTCACACCACCGTACGTACGGGTCTCGTATACGGCGGTTCATTAATCCTACTTCACTTGGAGGAAGTATTCTAGCATACTAATATACCCTCTCTTTTTAAGTCTGTCTTTTGTTATGGTGGTGATTAAGATAGGGCTTTGGGCGGTAGCCCATCCTCC
>Ga0209491_10007463_pt1 | contig 14435 bp, 12 predicted proteins | sample BON02_FD_187213 | JGI IMG/M metagenome (GOLD analysis project Ga0209491, IMG submission 187213) | Freshwater microbial communities from Lake Bonney liftoff mats and glacier meltwater in Antarctica - BON-02 (SPAdes) (version 2) | ecosystem: Environmental > Aquatic > Freshwater > Ice > Glacier... | reverse complement strand
TCTCTACGCTCCCGTTCGCGGGGGTTACACCAGAAACGATATAAGGCGAGATCCCCGTTTCTTCTTTTTTGGGTAGATTGAAACCGACCTTGCATACGATTCCCTCCAACGGTTTACCGCCTTCGTCTTTTACTTTGACCTCGAACTTCTGCTCAGGGTTGCAGCAGGCGACGGCCTGCGAAATGATAGCCGCAAGCATCATAACACGGAACTTATGAAAGTTCATGGTCTTCGAGGAGCTTTAATTTTATCGTTGGCTATCAAATTATTTTTCATATCCCATTCCAAGCCTCGTTCATTGGGTGTGTCAGTGAAATAATAGGTAAACATGATTCCAGGCGCCTTATCAATCAGCCAACCTCTGATCCGTCCGTCGATTTTACCATAGCGCGCTTCGACGATTTTGCCGTTCGAATCTACGCGCGTCCGGACCCGAAAAACATATGCTTCATTTCTGAAATCTCGGGAAATTCCCCCTAGCACCGCCCCGTCCGATTTCCAATTCTTGAATTCCCATCGGTTCACATAACCGTTCTTTGGTGCGTCTGTCGGACCCACGTGTGTGGAGCCGCCGGAATCATCATAGCTAATGATCCCATCCAATTCATTCGTGAAAGTAAGGGTGACACTCCCTTTTGGATTCTGGAGGTTAGCTGACGGCTCGTTTCTGTTACCTTCCAAGATGAAATCCGCATTCAATCCTTTTCCCAAAGGTTTCACCCAGTCGCCGATCTCAAGATCGAATCCAAATGGTCCAAGTCCTCCGTCCGGCAGAGCTAACCACTTCTGGGCATCAAATTTAGCTACATACATCGGTTGCGGAGTCTTCTTTTTCTTGATGGTCAGATCCACCCTTACCGGCCACGGCTCCCAGCGTTTACCGTTTTTCCCGGTGATCCACAGTTTTTCGACGACGCTGTCATAATAGCCTTCACCACTAACACGGACGGATGTATCGAAGAATACGGTCTCACCTGAAATTTCTACGCTCCCGTTCGCGGCAGTTACACCAGAAACGATATAAGGCGAGATCCCCGTTCCTTCTTTTTTGGGTAGATTGAAACCGGCCTTGCATACGATTCCCTCCAACGGTTTACCGTCTTCGTCTCTTACTTTGACCTCGAACTTCTGCTCAGGGTTGCCGCAGGCGGTTGAACTAATGGCCATCAACATCGTCATTACATATCTTATGGCGTCTTTGGTATTCATATTTCAGTTGTTGATTTCAGGTTCGCGATCCAGATCTCCGTCATTGACGATTTCTTGCCATGATTTCCATACGTGTGTGTATGCCACTTCCCGGATGTCACCGTGTAACCATCTTGCCGTGTTCCTGCTCGCAGGCCAACCGTTGCGGTTCTCCGGCATGTCGAAGACTTCAATATTACTTTCACCTATAATGGCGAACTTCTGTTTTAAGGAAACTACTTCTCCGTCTCCCATACCGCTGCCTCCGACACCCCCGGCCGGGAGCGTCCGCTCCGGGATCATTTGTGCGAAGATGCGGTGGCGTTTCCATGCGGTTGCGGCCACGCCGCTGCCTAGCTGGGGATCATAGAGATTTTCACAGCCGCTTGGCACTTCCAGGCCGGATATGGGGTCGCCCTGCAGGCGTTGCCGGAAGGTGACGCCAGCGGCACCCTCAAGCCATCCGTCAAAGGTAACGGCATCGATGCGGGTGATACCACCCTCGGCATTGGGGATACCATAAAAAGGACTGACGGCTCCCGTAGTCCATTTCCATCCACCGTATTCACTCGCTGGCGACAATCCTCCAAAAGCGGAGCTCAGAATCGAGACCAGCTCGCCCAGAAAGGATTCCTGCGAGACGGCGGGTTCGTTGCCTTGCGCTCCCTTAAGCATGGCCTGTATTGCAAACGCGTATTGCCCGCGCGGTGAATCTGCGGCCCAGCCCGGATCAGGCGGGATATTCAAGGGCAGCGCACCAAGAGCTTCCTCGCCTCCCGAAAAGAATACTTTGAGATTAGGCACGGCAGGATGGAGTAAACCTCGCCAAGTCAGTTCGCTGCGTTTGTCCGCCACTGGGAAAAGGCTGTACCATTCGGAGGTTTTGATGGCTTCGGGATACTCCCTCCAAGCTGACGGTTCCATCTGTGGATCGTTCAATATTGAATTCTTAGGCAACAGTGCCTCGGTCGGTAAAGCGGGATCGAACATGAAGGCAGTTTCCACATCCATTCCTTCGTGGGCGATCGCATAGGATGCCACCAGTCCTCCAAGACTGTGAGTCGCCACATATTTTTTCCCACCTGCCAAGTCGTTGACTAAGGCACTCAGAGCTGCCCCTATATTCAGAGCATTCTCCACATTTTCGTAGTATTTTGGGCATACCGTGTCTTGACCTACTTGTCTCTGGCTTTCGTCCCCATACCAGCTGATGCCCACGAACTTGGACTTGCTGCCGGACCAGAACAGTCGCTTGAACGCTTCAGAATGCCAGCCTCTTGCTGATTTTCCGTTCACATTGTAGCCATGGAGGAAAACGAGCCAGTCCTCATTACAGATTTCGTCGGGAAAATTGGTGGGAGAATCAAAACGATCTGGAGCAGGCGGATAATCGGCCTCTTTATCGGCTTCGGTGGATTCGGCACCAGACCTCAAATTTTTATGCCGGAACATATTTTCCACGGACGAGACCGACACATGGAACGTAGTCTCGGCCATGACATTCTGGTCGGAGTTACGGATGATCGCGAGTTTGATAGGAGAGCTGGTGGGTCTGATGGCTTCGACCAGAAGGAGGCCGTTGCCTTGTTCCTGGGCGTCTAGGAAACTGGCGTCGAGGTTGCGTCCGTGGGTGTGGATAGGGAGGCATTCTTGACCGTTGGCGGCGGCAGCGGTATCGAGATCCTTGAGGTAGGCGTCAGAGTCGGCGGGGACGAGGGTGCGGGCTTGGGCGATTTTGAAACAAGGGGCATTCTGAGGAGCTGCATGTGTTAGGCGATAGCGGAATTTCCCTTGGGGGTAGATTTCCAGCGCGGCCTGGAGATTGAGGTCGAGAGGGAAGAAATCGACGAGGTCCCGGATGCCGTTGATGGTGTGGTCGTAGCCGTTGGTCCCTTGGGTGCCGGGTGTCTGCGGGATGTCGTCGCCTTCGGTCGCGCCGGAGTCGTTGTCGTCATTGGTCCAGAAGCGCCAGGGTTTTTCCGCAGTTACGACGTGGCGGTCGCTGTAGTCGATCTTTCCGTCGCGGTCGGAGTCCGGGGTGATGGAGAGAGGGAGCAGGACGACTGACATGGGAAATATCTTGTCTTCGTAGTTATATTTTGCAGCGCGGCCGGCGCCGATAGTGGTAAACGGGCTTTCCGGGGCGAGGAGAAACGGGGTGTCGGTAGAGAGGGAGCGGGTTCTTTCGTTGTAGGGATCAATAACTCGGTATTCGGTTTGCGCGGGGCTGGCGAGGTTAATAAATTCATCTCCGGCGTGTTTGTAGCTAATCTGGAGCGACCAGTCATAGTCTGGATACTGCTCGCCCTCGGGATCATTCTTGAGTTTTTCGGGGTCGGTTCCGCCGTGGCGGAGTTTGAAGCGGTAGGCACGGCCGGGCTTGAATTGGTCGAAGGTGGAGAGAGCTTCGGGACTCATTTCACCATATTGGCGGGAGGCGTGGCGGAGCACGGTCTTGCCGGTGGCGATGTCTTTCGCCTCGACGCGCCAGCGCTCGGAGTGGCTGGAGCTTGGATCACCGACGATCACTTTGACGAGGAATGCATCCTCGGGTGGCGGGGCCTGGCCAGCGTCTTCAGGAAAGGCGGGGTGGGAGCCTTGTTCAATTTCAGCACCGTCTCCGACTCCGTCGCCATCGCTATCGGCTACGTGAGGGTTCGAGAGAAAACGCCACTCGTCGAAATTATCGAGGTTGTCTCCGTCCGGATAACGACCATCGGTGGTAATATCACAAATACCAAAAGTATCAATAACCCGTAGGGCTTCCAGCCAAGGGCGACAACTACCAGATATAACGAACAAAACATGTGCCAAAAAGTGATGACGACTAGCAATAAAACGGTTAATATGTTGATGAAACGTTTCATCTTATTCCTAATCTATTGGGGATGGCACGCCTGTAGAAATTTCTGAATTCTTCCGCGAGCCGGTCGGTGCGCTCCCCAAGTTTGAATCTCCGTCGGTTCATGGCTGTCTGACGTTGCCGTTCGGAAGAAGGTTTCTCTTTGGATCGAACTCCACGTTCCGGTCGTTGGAGGTGGGGTTGAAATAGGTGGTCACGAGTGCCAAAGTGGAGAGATACCCCCAATCCTTTCTGGCAGCATTGAATTGGAAATCCCCATATATCTTCCCGTAATGGGCGCTGATTATATTCCCGGCGGCATCCGTTACCGTGCGCGTCCTGAAATAGAAATTGCGACGGAAGTCAACGTCGGTCTCACCTGGATTTTCAATTGCATTTCGTTTTAAAGATCTGATAACACTGCGCTTATACCCATCCGCAGGAGCCTCACAGTCAGAGACCAGTGCGCTACCCGTGCGAATAGGTTCCCTGACCGCAGTCCGTTGCGGAGTTAAAAATTCAATCACTCCATCCTTAGGGTTGCTGAAATTTACTTCCAATTTTAGATAGTAGTTGCTGTTTCCGTCATGGGTTCCACTTACGACGAAAGTAAAATCGGCTACTATCCCCTTCCCCAGAGGAGGAAGCGGCTCGGACATCTTGAGGTCATATTCATATTCCCTATCCAGATCGGGAATCGTGGCGATCTGATCCATTGCGCCCGCATTGTTGTAAGCGTGCATCGGTATCGCATTCTTGACTGGTCTTAGGATGATTTCGATTTCCGTCTTTGCGGTTTTTCCGAGGTGGTTTGTGGGGGTAGCCCAAAATCCCTCGGGAAAGTCCAGTTAGCCGGGGCAGTTGATCCGTAATAACCTTCTTTTGAAACGGCCACACCGCCCGGTGTCTGTGCTGATAGGAACGCAATCGAAGCTATTCCGCTATCATCCGTAGGAGTATTCACTTTGACCGGTTTCGCTACAGGAACGGATGAGGCCTCGATCCAGGAATATTTCATCATCCAGACATCCGCATTTGGGACAGGCTCCCCCTCGTCATCAACCACCAGGACACGGTAGTCATAGCTTTTTTCCGTTACTTTCTGGCAGTAAGCTACGCCACCCAAAAGTGGAAGCAGAAGTCCGATTGCGATAATTTTCATTTCAGTTCGTTTGGTTCAAGTTTCCAATTTCGACAAACTTATCGAATGCCAGATAATTGTGGGAGTATGCCTTGGCTCGAAGATCGCTGTGTAGCCACGGTCGTGTTTGATTGACTTCTCCATCGTGAACATCGGCCTCCGGCCACCTAGCTGGGTCATTTTTATACAAATGGAGCAAGTGAAAACTCCCGGTTGCAAGCTCCCGCTTCTCCATTCATGATCGACTTCATGCGATGGTTTATCTTACTTGCGTGTTTTTCCCTGACTCCCGGATGGCTCTCTGCTCAGGATAGCAGCCAAGCGGGGAAGGATAGATCGCCAAAATTGGAGTCCCTCAGTACGATCACGGAACCGCTTTCCGTAGCCCTCGCCGAAGCGGAAAAGCTGCAAGCTGAACTCAAAACCGCCGAGACCGAGGACACGAAAGAAGAGCTTCGGACCCGCATCGATGCGGAAAAAGAACGTATCACCCAACTCCGCAAGTACTTCCGGGATGAACTCGGTGGATCGGAAGCCGCGGAGTACGAGGACGTATCGGAAGAAGGCAAGGGCATCCAAGAGCAGGCCAGCGAACTGATACAACCCTTCCTCAGCGCACTCCGCGAGGCGACCTCGGAACCGCGTGAACTCGACGCGCTCCGGAAGGCTCTCGGTGCCGCGAAAGAACGAAAACGCAAGGCTGATATCGTTCTCGCACGCATCGACGAATTGATCGCTGCGAGTGAGAAAGAGGTGTTGATCGCGGAGCTGAAATCAGCAAGGCGTCTCTGGGCCAGCCGCCAGGCTGGTGCCTCCAGTCAGATCGCTGTCAATCAAGTCCAGATCGATGAACGAACCCGCAACCAGAGATCGGTCTGGGAAAGGATTTCCTCCGGCTTCAGCAGTTTCTTCAAAAGCCGGGGAATGAACCTGCTTTTCGCTGTCCTCGCGGGAGTGATCGGTTTCTTTGCCACGCGCAAGCTCTACTCCTGGATTCGCCATATCAGCCCGGTTCACAAAAAAGACAAAAACAATTTCACCAGTCGGATTTCCGATATTCTGGCGATGGCTATCGCGATCCTAATGTCACTTACCGGTGTGATTCTCGTTTTCTACACCCGCGGAGACTGGCTGCTGCTGACCTTGGTCGTCATTTTCCTCATCGGTGTCGCCTGGGCCGGAAAAACCGCGGTTCCACCCTACCTGAATCAGATCAAAATGATCCTCAATCTGGGCTCCGTCCGTGAAGGCGAACGGGTGATTTTCGAAGGGCTGCCTTGGAAAGTCTCCAAACTCGGTTTTTATACAACGTTCACGAATTCCAGACTTGATGGCGGCCAGCTCCGCGTGCCGATCCGCAACGTGATGGAGATGATCTCCCGACCGGTTGCACCTAAAGAAGTCTGGTTCCCCACCGAAACCGATGACTGGGTGAAACTCTCCGATGAAACTTACGGAAAGACCATCATCCAGACTCCCGACCAAGTCGTTATCCTCCGCCTCGGCGGCAGCATGAAGACTTATCCGACTGCCGATTTCCTTTCACTTTGCCCAGAGAATCTCTCGCATGGTTTCCGCATCTCCGTGACCTTCGGAATCGATTACATGCACCAGGCGGAGTGCACTACCACGATCCCCGAGACCTTCCAAACCGCCCTGCTCGCCGCTCTCCTCCAAGCACACGGCAGGGACAATCTGCGCTCGGTCAAGGTCGAGTTCGCATCGGCTTCCGCGTCTTCTCTCGATTACGAAATTCTTGCCGATTTCGATGGCTCGGTTGCCTCCAAACTTAACCCCATCAAGCGGGAGATCCAAAGCGTATGTGTTGATGTTTGTAATAAAAACGGCTGGGTTATTCCATTCACACAGATCACCGTCCATCAGTCTGGAGACTGATTGCTCGGTCAAGGTCGAGTTCGCATCGGCTTCCGCGTCTTCTCTCGATTACGAAATTCTTGCCGATTTCGATGGCTCGGTTGCCTCCAAACTTAACCCCATCAAGCGGGAGATCCAAAGCGTATGCGTTGATGTTTGTAATGAAAACGGCTGGGTTATTCCATTCACACAGATCACCGTCCATCAGTCTGGAGACTGATTCCGGGCGTAGAAGGAAACATTCAGGAAAGTTCCACCGCCCGCAGAATCTCGCTCTCGGCACGGTCCGCAGCTGCATCGCTCCTCGCATGAATCCGCGCGAGGGTGCCGCCCGCGGAAACCGATTCACCACATTTCACCAGTTGATCGAATCCTACCGCGAAATCGACCGGATCGCTGGCCCTTGCCCGCCCTGCTCCCAGTTCAAGTGATGCCTGACCCACCATCCCCGCATCGACCGCTCTCACCTCGCCGCTGGCTGGCGATTTCACTTCTCGGACAACAGGTGCTTTGTGGATTTCCGCCAAGCGCCCCAGATCTGCCGGATCGCCACCTTGAGCCGCGACCAGCTCGTCAAATTTTTTCCTCGCCGATCCGTCGTCCAGCAGCGACTCCAGCTCACCCCGTGAAATACTCACGATTTTTTCGCTGAGATCGAGAACCACTTTCCGCAAATCCTCCGGCCCTCCCCCGTCGAGGCATTGCAGTGCCTCGATCACCTCAAGCGCATTGCCGACTGTCCGCCCCGTCGGCTCGCTCATTTCATTGAGAAGCGCGTGCACCTCAACCCCCATTTCCTTACCGACGGCGATCATCCCATCGGCAAGCACACGCGCGTCTTCCTTCGTTTTCATGAACGCACCGGTTCCGTATTTTACGTCGAGCACCAACCGCTCCAAACTCTCCGCCATTTTCTTCGACATGATCGAAGCGGTGATCAGTGGGATCGAAGGCACCGTGCCGGTCACATCGCGCAGCGCGTAGAGCTTTTTGTCAGCCGGACAGAAACGATCCGTCTGACCCATCATCACAAGACCAAGTCTCTCCAGGATCGCAGCCGCCTCGTTCATATTGATACCGGTCCGGAAACCGGGAATCGACTCCAGCTTATCCAGCGTCCCGCCAGTGATGCCCAGCCCACGCCCGGAAACCATCGGAACCCGACAACCCGCGCAGGCAACCAGCGGAGCGAGGATCAGGGAAACCTTGTCGCCGATCCCCCCGGTCGAATGTTTATCCACCACTGGAGCCCCGGGAGGGTGTTGGAAAACATCGCCGCTTAGGATCATCGCCCGCGTCAACGCAGCGGTCTCCACCGCAGTCATTCCTTTGAAAAAGACCGCCATAGCGAACGCAGACATCTGATAATCCGCGACCTCGCCACTCACGAAACCGTTCACCAGTCGCTCGATTTCCACCTCCGCCAGCTCCTCACCTTCCCGTTTTCTTGCAATCAATGTCGGCACATGCATTGCCAATCCATATACCGAGCACCTCGCTCAAGCAAGATCACCCGAGCGCAAAAATACGCATCTAAGCTTCCTCATTGCTGAGCGAGCATCCGCATTGCTTGCAGAACTTGGCGCTGGGATCATGACCCTTCCACCCGCACTCCTTACATCTCCTCGTATCCATCCGCAAAGATTTATAATAGCCCATGCCGATCTCCGATGTCACGATCCCTGTAGGAACGGCGATGATCGCGAAACCACTGAGCATGATCAATGCTGCCAGCAATTTCCCGACAACCGTCAACGGAGCGACATCCCCGTAGCCCACGGTCGTGACCGTCACGATCGCCCAGTAAATCGATTGCGGGATGGATGAAAAACCAGCGTTCGAATCGCCTTCGATCAGATACATCACCGTGCCCTCGATGGAAACCAGAACGAGCATAAAAAGGAGAAACACCGCGATCTTAGGGCCGCTACTCCGCAGTGAACCGAGCAACACATTTGCCTGCCCGAAATGCTGCGCCATTTTCAAAACCCTGAACATCCGCAGCAACCGCAGAATACGAATCACCATCAGATACTGAGTCCCAGTAAAAAGGATTGCGATATAGGTTGGTAGAACCGAAAGAAGATCCACAATCCCGAAGAAACTCAGCGCGTATTTCTTTCTGTTCCTTACAACCGCCAGCCTGACGAGATATTCGATGGTGAAAATCACTGTGAAAATCCATTCCAAATTCCAGAATAAATCCGCGTATCCCCTCTTGATACTCCCCACACTTTCCAACATCACCACGCAGACGCTAGACCCGATCAGGACAAGCAGGACGATATCGAAAACTTGGCTCCAACGCGTATCCGAGCGGAAGATGATCCGCCAAATCTTCTCGCGAAGCGTGTTCACCTCGCCCGCCGACTCCTGATCTGTATCACTCTCATCTTCCGACATACCTTTTCCTCAGTTCTAACGAAAGCGCGATAACAGGTCGAGATCGGATTGACCACGGATCAAGAACCGTGCGGCATTAGCCACACTGTTTTTGCAAAACCCCCAAAAAATAAATTTGCGGGATTTCTCAGACAAGCATTCCGACCACCCTGACGACGGTGTAAATAAACACCACAACCAAGCAGAATAGGAAAATTTTGATTGAAATCTCAATAGACGAACGTGTCATAGGGCAAATAGAGTATCCGTTCTCACCCGTTCCGCCAAGAACAAACCAACCATAAGCCCATGAAAAGCAGACACCTCTTATTCAAAAGCCACGGTAGTCCCGGAGAAGTTCTCGAACTGGAAGAATTCACCACCCCCAATCTGAACGACGGCGAGGTCCTTCTCGAAATTCAAGCATCCCCCATCAACCCTGCAGATCTCAATTACATCGAAGGGACCTATGGGATCAAACCAGAGCTCCCTGCCACCGCAGGCATCGAGTGTTTTGCGAAAGTTATTGAAAGCCGCTCCCCGAAATTCTCGGTAGGCGATTCCGTCATCCCCATCTCCAAAATCGGTGGCTGGTCTCGCCACGCCGTCACCTCAGACGATAACCTCATCCGACTCCCCGCTGAGATCGATCCTCTGCAAGGCGCAATGCTGAAAGTCAATCCGGCCACCGCTCTGCTCCTGCTTACCCATTTCGAAACCCTCGAAAAAGGCGACTGGGTCACCCTCAACGCCTCAAACTCGGGTGTCGGCCAATGCGTCATTCAACTGGCCTCGAAAATGGGAATCCGCACAGTTTGTTTCCTGCGCGATACGAGCCTCGTGGCTGAGCTTGAGAATCTCGGTGCAACCCACGTCTTCGAGGACACTCAGGAGGGCTTTACCCACGCCCGCGAAATCCTCGCGAAAGACCGCGCAAAGCTCGCCTTCAACGCTGTCGGCGGCGACAGCGCTCTGCGCCTCATCAAACTCCTCGGGACCGGGGGAACCCACATCACCTACGGGGCCATGGGCCGCAAACCCCTCACGGTCCCGAACGGCCCGCTCATTTTTAACGACATCCGCATCCGTGGCCTGTGGGTCACCAAATGGATAGAAAAATGCGATCCGAGCGAACTTGAGAAAACCTACTCCCGACTCGCAGAAATGATCATCTCCGGCGCACTCTACCAAACCGTTGATTCTTCCTTCGATCTCGCCGATTTCTCACAAGCCCTTACGCGCCTCGACGCTACCAACCGAAAGGGAAAGGTGCTTTTCATAAAAAAATAGAGAGCCAAACGCCCTGCTAGATACCCAAGGGAGATACTTCGCCGCTTGCGTCTCTGCAAAGAGTCTTTCACAGTCACTTCATTTCCCAAAAATCCGGACCAGATCCTCGTTGGATAAGCCGTGGCAATCGCCCCTATCAAGCGTCGATAGTCACTCTGAATCCCTGCGATCCCTCTCGATCTCAAAACAAAGCGAGGACCACACCTCGCTCGAAATCAATGACGACGAGTTTCTGAGCGTGCTCCCGCCCAAGGCCAGCCCGGTTTATCCTCTGGACGAGTGAGTCTAGATGGCTTTTTGTAATACCTAAGCAACGGAATCTCCATTAACCTTCCGTCCGGTTCATTCCAACCCAATCATGCGCATCCTACTCTACCTGCTTCTTTCGGTCTCGGGAGTCTGCTCGGGCCCGGCTTGGAAAGACACCCTCGCCTCGCCGAAGCTCGGTCCCCATCCGTCAATCACATCCTCGAAGCTCGAATTCTCACTGAGCTGGAAGGGAATGCTCCGGGCCGGTGTGCTCAATATCGAGTTCGCTCCTCCCGGCGTGAAAAAGCTCAGTTCGTTCGTCATCAGATCATCCGCTTCCAGTCGCGGCGCAGCGGCCACTCTTTTTCCATACAGCCACAGCTATTGGTCAGAAATCCATCCCCGCACTCTCCGCTCCAAGTTTTTTCATTCTATCGAAAAGGACTCCAAAGAATCCATTGAAACGACCAACCACTACACCTTCTTCGAGGTCAAAGTTGACGAAAAAACCAGCCAATACGACGGCGGCAAAACCAGTAGTGAAACGTTCACTTTTCCCCACGGCCCGGCGAGAGACCTTTTTTCAGCAATCCTCCACCTCAGAAGCCAGAAACTAGATCCGGGCGATGAACACACCCTGCTCACCCTGCCATTCAAAAGCCCCTACATCCTGAATGTCCGTGTCGAAACAAAAGAGAAACACTTAGGCAGGGACACCATCCGACTCAGCGTTTCACTGCGAAAAATCAATACCAAGACCCATGAACTCGGTGCCTACAAGAAACTCAAAAAGCCGCTCACACTCTGGCTTTCTGACGATGCCGACCGAATACCGATCGAGGTCAGGGCTGCCGTTTACATCGGTGACGTCCGCGCAGTTCTAACAAAACACACGAAGACTCCATGACTCCGAGAACCATCGTCTCCACACCCGAGGCCATGATGGAAGAGGGTGGAAAATTCGCGTCCGAAGCGAGAGCTGGAGACGTATTCGGCCTCATAGGAGATATGGGGACGGGAAAAACTCATTGGACCAAAGGCTTCCTAAAAACGTTCCAGCCCGATGCCTTGGTCACCAGCCCTACCTTCAGCCTAGTGAACGAATACACCGCTGCCGAATCTCGGGTCCATCATTTCGATTTCTACCGATTGAAATCCGCCGACGAATTGATCGCACTCGGCTGGGACGAATACCTTGAAGATCAGGCGGTCGTTATCTGCGAGTGGGCCGACCTTTTCCCAAAACTAATGCCGGAAAAGACACGCTGGCTGCGTTTTGTCCACCTGAGCAATGGCTCACGGCAGCTTGAAGAGGTCGGCAGGCAGGATCTCCCGCAGGAAACTGACACCACTCAATAATTGAGCGCTGCACCAGCTGTTGAGACAGCAGTTCTGGCAGTGTTTTGCACCGTCCTGACAGCTGACATCGGGACTCCACAGGAGCTGAACATCCCGCTAACGATCAACACCACTCCGAGCTTCACAAGATTTTTCATCGAGACGAGTCTCCCCAACTACCATTCTCCGTCAAGAAAACGTTTCACTCTTAGTCAAATATCGACTTAACAGGGGCGCCCTTGTCGGCGATTTTAAAGGGTCGCTTCGTCGGCGACATCAGCACCAGATCGTGCGGAAGCCCCAGTGCATAGGCGATCGTTGCGTTAAAATCCTGCACGCTGACCTCATCATCCTTGACCCTCTGCCCGGTTGAATCGGTTTCGCCGTATTTCATTCCACCCTTGATACCGCCTCCCGCGAGAACACAACTGAACGCACTCGGATGATGGTCGCGCCCATCACTGTGCTCGGTTTTAATTTCCGGGGTGCGCCCGAATTCAGTCGCGACGACTACCAAGGTATCCTTCAACTTGCCGCGTTTTTCCAAGTCCGTCAGCAGAGCCGAGTATGCCTGATCAAATTCTTGGCAGCGCCCCTCGACAGCCGTAAAATTATCGTAGTGGGTATCCCACCCACCCAGCTGGACCTCAACGAACCGGACATCATTCTCCACCAAGCGGCGGGCAAGCAGGCAGCCTTGGGCAAAATTTCCCGAGCCATAGAGATCGCGTGTCGCCTGGTCTTCCTCACCCAGATCAAAGGCTTTCAGGTCCTTAGATTTCATCAGGGAAATCGCCTCGCGGTAAAGCTCCTCGTAAGCCTTCACATCCGTATTCGGATAACGGTCGTGGAATCGCTGATTAAGCCGATCCGCGAGAGTTAGGCGGCGGGAGAAATCATCTTCTGAGACCACGCCGGGTCGTTTCGAATCCTGCAAACCATCATCCGGTCTTCCAATCGGCGCGGCCGAATATTTCGCTCCGAAAAAACCTCCTCCAGTGACCTCGGGTGAAGTGTTTACCGCAACGAAACCCGGAAGATCCGGATGCAGCCTACCGCCAAGCTTCAGCACCCACGAACCAAGTGCGGGATGTTTGATCGTCCCGCGCTGCGTATAACTATGATGCATGATGTAAGTCCCCTGCTCGTGCGCACCCTGCGTCGAGTTAAGCGAGTTGATGATGCACATCTTGTCGGTGACGTCCGCGGTCTTGGGAAGGTATCCGCTGATTTCCACACCCGCCTTGCCGACGATGGTCTTCGTCGGTCCCATTACCTCTTTTTTCTTCGGCTTGGGATCAAAGGTATCCAGATGACTCATTCCCCCGGACATATAAAGGTAGATCACGTGCTTTGCTTTGGTCCCATCCACCGCACCATCGGGCGCCGCGCTGGCAACCGATGAACCGAGCATCGGGAAAAGGTGCACACCCAAGTATGCCCGGGCAGCGTTCTGCATGAACTGCCTGCGGGTTGGTTCATCGGCTTGGTTTAGAAAATCTTTCATAGCTCTGTTTGGAAAATTTATTGAAGAAAAAGAAACTCAGAGGACATCACCAGCGCGGAAACGATATTCCTGTAACCTTTTTCCCCTTGGGATTCCACCTCCGCTTTCATCCACTCCATTTCCTCAGCGGAGGGCGGACGGTTCAGGACAGCGAGATAAATACGCCGGATCTTTTCGCTAACCGAGCTAGCTCCCTCCAAACTTTTGAATAGATGCGCATCGGATTTATTGACCAAGTGCTCCTGAACGTAACCATTCATCATGGAGAGCACCTGTCCTATATTCGGCTCCTTGCTGGCTCCTTCGACAACCTCTCGATCCGATGCTCCGAACAAGTAGAGAAAATGCTCACGCGGCGCGGGCGAAGGCAACTCGGAAGCCCGCACTGCGGAATTTCGCCCGTATTTTTTCACCCCACCCGTGGTCATCGTCATCGACTCGCCACTCTCCAGATCCGCGCCACCGTTTTTGACAGTCTCGCAGAACTCATTGAAATACTTCCGAACCTCGGCCTCCGAATCCAACGCAAGAACCTCAGCGGACAATTTCACCATATCCATTTTCCCGACCAGCACTGGCTTATTTCCCACGTAGATCCGATTATCCCCCGTCCGGATCGGCTT
>Ga0209491_10007462_pt1 | contig 14435 bp, 15 predicted proteins | sample BON02_FD_187213 | JGI IMG/M metagenome (GOLD analysis project Ga0209491, IMG submission 187213) | Freshwater microbial communities from Lake Bonney liftoff mats and glacier meltwater in Antarctica - BON-02 (SPAdes) (version 2) | ecosystem: Environmental > Aquatic > Freshwater > Ice > Glacier... | reverse complement strand
CCACCTTCACCTTCTTTCCCCCCCCCCTCCTTCCCTCCCTCCCTCCTATTCCTCTCCTCCCCCTCCACCACCGCTTCCAAAGCCTGCTGTTTCGCCCGAGCCAGCAACTCCCTAATAGTACTCATAGCAGCAACATGCATCGAGTCCGTATTTCCCTCCGCAAGACTCTCCGCTCGATACCTCCTCTCTTTCACCAGCCTAAACCGACCCTTCCTCCCTCCCTCCCTCCCTACAGGTACGCCATCTGCGTCCTTTTCGAGGAGATACCGAACGAGGGAGACATTAGCCTCTCTCACCGCAAAATGAAGGGCATTCTCCCCCTTCCTCTCACCCCCCCCCCCCCCCCCCCCCCCCCTCCCTCCCCCCCTTCCGACCTCCCTTCCTCTGCCACAACACCGTCGGATCGACAGTCAACATGTAATCCAACGGATGTTGCTCTTCCATCCCTCCTGCTCTCCCTCCCGCCCTCCCCCTGGCGCAGGCCTTGCCTAGCCGCCGATGACGCAGGAGGGAGAGGAAGGGCGTTTCCCCCTCGTTGTTATATTTGCTCAAGATAATTTTCAGGACATTTGATTCTCCTTCTTCTTCTTGAGGGGAGGAGAGAGTGGTGGAGGAAGAGGAAGGGGGGGAGGAAGAGGTGCAGGTCTTCCTCCTCATGTACTGACATAGTTCAATCACCATAGGGAAGTCCGCTTGTCGCAATACAGCGAGGTGTAATAGGGTATTGCCCTCTTCATTAACTGTCTCTAGATTTGCCCCTCCTTCTATCAAGACCCTCATCGTCGCTACAGCTGCTGGGTGATTCATGCCCTCAATCTGCTCAAACAAATTTCCAAGAAGCGTATTCCCCTCATCCCTCGTCCGCCTCTCCAACCCTTCCTCCCTCCCTTCCTCGATCAATGCCTTCACTGACTCACTCAATTGATACTGAGCTACGTAATGCAAGGCAGTGCATCCCTCCCCTCTTGCCCTCTCCAAGACCTCCCTCCCTCCCTCCTCCTTGAGCAGCTTCAGTACTGCTGCTGCTCCTGCTTGTTCCTTCCTTCGATCCACATAGAGAGCAGCGAGGGAGTGATCGCCTTTTTCGTCGAACCCACGCAAAGATAAAGGGTGGGATTGCAAGGCTTGTTTGAGGGCAAGGAGGGAGGGAGGGAGGGAGGACGAGGAGGAGGAGGAGGAGGAGGAGGGTTTGGTACGGAGGGCGGTGCGGAGGAAGGGGACGACGGCAACAAAGGCTGCGTGGATTGCTTCGTCGTGTTCTTCGTCCGAATCGGAGGAGGTAGTGGTGCTGCTGGTAGCTGCTGCTCCTGCTGCTCCTGCTCCTGCTGCTGGTGCTGCTGCTGCTGCTGCTGCTGCTGCTGCTGCTGCTGCTGGTTTGGTGGCAGCGGTGGTGGTGGTAAAGGTAGGGGCTGCTGCTGCTGTGGTTGTCGTTCCGGCTGCTGCTGTGATGGTGGCGACTGCTGCTGCTGCTGTTGGTTTGATGGTGGTGGTGGTGGATGTGGAAGAAGCAGCAGTGGCAGTTTTATTCTTTTTCGCATTTTCCTCATCCTCCTCCTTTTTCTTCTCCTTCTCCGTGGCCTTGCTGCTACTGTCGGCGCTGCTGCTGCTGCTGCTGCTGCTGCTGCTGCTGCTGCTGCTGCTGCTGCTGCTGCTGCTGCTGCTGCTGCTGCTGCTGCTGCTGCTGCTGCTGCTGCTGCCTCCATTCTCTGTTAAGGTCTTCTTAGCTACCACTGCCAAAGCCGGAGACGTGCCCTTCTCCTCCTCCTTTTCCTTCTCCTTTTTCCAATCCTCCTTCATCCCTTCTCCTCCTCCCTCCTTCCCTGTACGCTTCACCTCCTCCTCCTCCTGCTCCTTCTCTTTTTCCCTCTCGTTGTTTCCGACGACGGCTGCTGCTGCTGCTACTGCTGCCGCCCAAGGTCCTGGTCCTCCTCCTGCAACTGGCGCTGATGCTGCTGCTGCCGCCTTTGCTGCCACCCTCTTCTTCTCCTTTCCGATGGCCGCACGTGACGGACTACTGCCTCCCGCTGCTGCTACTGCTGCCAGTCTGCTGCTACTGCCGCGGCTCCAGCTGCTGCTCCTGCTGCTGCTGCCGTCCCCTCCTCCCCCCCCCCATAATTCTTTTCCATTCCCTTTTCCTTCTGTGTACCCTTCACGCTACTACCACCCTTGTCGCCTTCCTTGCCTGCCATGCCCTGTGCTGTGAGATCTGGCAATCTCTGTGCCTGCAGCTCGTCCATCGCGCTGCCCCTGGTCGCTGGAGGAGCTGCGCTGGTGAGGTCAAAGCCGGCTTTCTGCTGCTGCTGCTCCTGCTGCTGCTGCTGCGGCTGCTGCGTGGCTTGCTGTGCCTGGTGCTCACAGCTCCGTGTGTGTGCTTGGTTCGATCACTCGTGTGCTGCAAGCCCTAGGTGATGAACGCTTGCTTCGCTCCTGCCTCCTCCCGCTGCCTTGAAAAGCCCCGTGCCGCAACCGAAGCCTGCTCGCTGCGGCTGTGGTGTAGCGGTGGGTGGGAGGGTGGTGAAGGATTAAGTCGGCAGGGTGCGCGGTATTTTGTGGTTGCTTGTGCGTGCATGCACATGAAAGGAAGATCATGAAAAACATCCGGGTCACGTCCGGGAGCACTTTTGTGGTCGACCTCCCCTCCTCCACACTTTCCCGACGGACTTCCTTCTGTCATTTCAAGGTGCTACATTACAATTACTATGAAAGAATGCAACAACAATTGTAGAAGCAATCGAAAAACACAACTAGTTCAGTCCTTATCTTTTCCTTGCTTTTACTTTTCATTCTGCCCTCATCCTCCCTTCCCACCCCACCCACCCACACTCACTGTGGCGGCGTCACCGTCCCTCCCACCCCCGCCACCACCTCCTTCTCCTTCTCCTCCCCCCGATCAAACGCCTGCAAAAACGTCGCGACCTGATAGGTGGAAAACCCCACAATCGCCGGAATCACTTGAATCGTATCCCGATACTTCCCCGCCAGCAACACCAACAAAATCACCAGAGCAAAACGTGCTTGTCCCACCCCTGCCCCCGGGATGCCCGCCGTTCCAAACGCTTCCACCGTGCGTCCTAATAGAGTGATATATCCAAAACCTAACGACGCCCCCAAGGCATACGACACACTCGCTTCAAATGAGAAAGCAGCCCAGCACACGGCCAGCCCTAGGGCAGACAACCACAAGCTATCAAACAGCAGCTGGAACTTCCTTGCTGCATAGCTCTTCCCCCGTGAAATCTCACCTTTCTTCCGCGCTTCCTTATCGATGAATTTGCTTTTGGACATGCGGGTCATTTTTTTGGGGATGCCAATTTCATTGATTGCGACTTCCCCGCCTACTTTGTTGTATGCTTGATAAATAGCCTTGCGAGCAGATTGACGGAGTTTCCTCTTGGCAGCTTCGGCTGTTTCTCGTTCCTCCTCGCTGACCAGGAGGATTTCTTCGCTGATTTCGTTTTGCATGGCTAGGATGCGTTGTCGGCGGAGGGCTTCTTTGTCGCGGTCGGAGGGAGGGGTGGGCGGGGAGGGGGTGGAGGTGGAGTGGAGGGAGGAGGGGAGGCGACGGAAGGAGCGCCAGGCTTGGATGCGGGCTTGGGAGGAGGTGATGAGAGGGGAGGAGGAGGAAGGGGAGAAGGGAGGAGGATTGTCGGGGAGGGGGAGGGGGTGGTGCTCGTGCTGCTGTTGCTGGTTGCGGCGGAGGCCAAAGGCGGTGGGGAAGGAGGAGGAGGACCGGGGGGCGAAGTAGGCCTGTGGTTTGTTGAAAAGGGAGGAGGGAAGATAGAAAGGAGTCAAGTTTTGGTGTGTGAACAAGGTCGAGGGGAGGAAGCACGCAAGCGTCGTCAAATATCAACAGGGGGGTTGAAAATGGGGTGGACGCCGGCGTGTGTGTGGTTGAACTCATCTGATTGTCGGCAGGAGACTGTAGGATGGCACGCGCGACGACATTCTTGCGATGCGGGTGCGCTTCAGAATGACGCACAAGCAGAAGAACTATCACATCCAAAGCTCTCCACGCGGTGCTACGAGTGCTGCTTGGACTGGAGACCTGTCCTATCATTCATTCAGGAGACGTACCTGGCTAGATAAGAAGAGGCTGCACAGCAGCATCATGGCAGCCACGGTCGTCGTCGGTTTGGCCAGGCAGGCACAGGCCTTGGGACCGCTCCTTGGCCTTCTTCTTGACGTCGTCGTCATGGTCGTGGTCGTCGTTGGCGTCGTCGTGGGAGCCTGTGGTTTTGTGTTGTGTCCGTGAGCAGTGGTGTGTGGGTGGGGAGGCTAGATATGGCGTCGATAGGCAGCCTGCCTTCTGAATGCGTGGCCGACTGCACTTGCCGTGGTGCGTCGGCGCTGCTGAGCTTGTGCTAGGGAAGGACTGTCTCGTCGTCTGCCTGTGGGAAGGTAGAGGGGAGGGATGATCAAGACGCTTGTGTGAAGTGTGCTTGCCTTTGCTTGCTTGCTTGCCCTTTCGGGATTGAAGCGTCGCGTTTTCCGTTGCGATCTTTTCAACTGCCCGTCAATCAATGCCTTGACACAAACTCACGTCCACACGTCACATGCACACAACATACAGCGTGAAACGACACGAAGGACCACAAGGCGACGACAACCTGGGGGCAGCCAGTGCCAACGCTGGCCCTGGAGAGACCAGCAGCGAAATATGGCAGCGAATGGGCCAGGCGAAGAACAAGCAGACTGCCACCAAGTCCTGGGTCGATTGGAGGCCAATGTGGCGGAACTTGTCGAGAGGTAAGAGGCAGCATGTAGATGGATGTGTTTGGAAATGTGTGAGGTAGCGTGTATAGGCCAGAGTTGTCCCTCTCTTGGTCTATAATCTCCCCTCCTTGACCCAGCCAATCCAACCCCCCCAAAACCCATATTCCCATCCCAATGCAATGCACCCATTTATCGCATCAACTCAATCCCACCCCGTCCATCTCCCCTTATAATCCCTCCCCGCAGCTTTCTCCACAACGATCGCGGCGTCCCCGTGACCCATTCGCGCCTGGCGGTCCGCGAAACCCTAATGGATTTTGAGCATTTGCTGGGTACGGGCCTCAACATTGGAGCCGGCGGGGGGAAGGGAGACATCGAAGGAAATGCTTCATGGGAGCCTCTTTGGTGCCTTCTACAGCAGCTGAGAATACCGAGTGGCAATGGCGGAGGCACTGCTGCCGCGGCAGAGGAGGGTGCGCGCTTGCGGCACGTTCTACATGACGTGGTGCCCAAGACGCCCCTCCCCGCCTTTTGCGTCGAATACGGCTGGGGACGTGCAAGGTTGGTGCTGCAAGAATGCCTGAATCGGCACTGCTTGGTCATGCTGCTCGCGTCGCTGGGCCACGATATTGCTTTAAGGGAGCGGGCTTACGGCAGCAGCAGCAGCAGCAGCAGCAGCAGCAGCAGCAGCAGCAGCAGCAGCAGCAGCAGCAGCAGCAGCAGCAGCAGCAGTAGCAGCAGCAGCAGTAGCAGCAGCAGCAATGGAGGCGAGGGGCATTCAACCCAGCCACCCATGCAGCAACCCGAGGTGCGAGCCAGCTTGGATCGACTTGCAGCATCTCTGAATGGCATTGATTTCAACCTCAGGCATAGGGCCAGTCTGTTGCCGGCCCCGTCGTCGACGCCCTGTGCTCCACATGCCATCTATGAAGAAGAAGAGGAGGCCATGCGGATCACCACGCGGCGACGTTCCTCCTCCTTATCCAGAAGCAAGGAGCCCGCAGAAGCAGTGTATAGCTGCCGAGCACGTGACGAGGTGCGGCTGCAGTATGACACTCTTTCAGCAGTGAGTCAATTGCTCCAGGCGAGTCCCGTCGAGTTTTTCGAAGTTCCTCCCCGGGATTCCCTTCGCCGGGAGATCCAGCTGCCGGCATCGCTTGATGCCGCATCCTCGGTCGTGGTGTGGCAGTTCGAGGTGGTTTCTTACGATGTGGGCTTTGAGGCGTCTTTTGAGAGGGGCACAGGAGCAGTAGCAGCAGGCGATGACGAGGAGGCGCTGGTGGAGGTGCAGCCGTGGTCACGGGTGGCTGCCACGGGCCGACCCATGGAAGGCTGGTTTCGTGTACCTAGCAGCAGCAGCAGCGTTGGCCGCAGCCGTGAGGGGCGCTTGGTTCTGACGTGGGACAACGGCTACAGCTTGCGGCGGTCCAAGGATGTGTCGCTCCGGATAGCCTTGGTGCGCGCGGTGGCTTTCGAGGCGGCGCTCGTTTCGGCCAGGGACGAAATGATGGCGGCCATTTGGCAGAGGCTGGGTGAAGCATCTGCAGCGGCAATGCAATTCCAGCTCCCGCCCAAGGCACAGCGCTCCTCTACGCCTTTTGCACACCGTCCAGCCGATATGTTTGCATCGCCTTCGATTTCACGAGAGAGCAGCTACGATGAGACACCATCTACCCCCTTATTTGGCATGGGCGATGGCAATGCCTCCAACAGCAGTGACAAGCAAAACTGGCGCAACGGTGCGAGCGGTTCCTTGGTTGTCAACATGTCGGTGACGGTCCTCATGGGGGGACGCGCTGTCAGTTTGGAGGAGTGCAATCACACTGGCATTCCCGACACGGTACTTGCTGCGTTGATACCTTCGTCTTCCTCCTCGACGCCGTCGATGCCACGAACGCCACGGACGCCAAGCTCAGTATGGTCCTACCTCCCGAGTCCCACGTCCTGGCGACTATCTTCCCCGCCTTCCACCCCGTCCTCCATCTCGTCGTCCTTGTCAGCCGTGCGCTCTATGGCCTGTGGTATGTGCGCAGAGCGTTTTGATCTCTTTCGGCGATCCCATCGCTGCCGGCGCTGCCAAGACAAATTTTGCAGGCCTTGCAGCCGGCACTACGCAGTGTTGGAAGGAACAGGAACGAGCGACCGCAACGCCAAGCCGCAGCGGGTGTGTGACCGGTGCTTTGTTAACCTCAAGGACCGAGACCAGTTTGGAAAGCTGGCAAAGGACCGCTCCTTGTCCTTGTCGTCATCCACGCCGTCCTTATGCTCCCGCACTTCGTCGTTTGGCTTGGAGGACACGGAAGGCGGCAATAAAGCGTCGGCTGCAGCTTCGGTGCTTCCCCCCCCAACTCCTCCCAGCAGTTCCGAGTCAGCCCCGCCAGATCCTGCCCTCGCCACCGCGCCTTATGAAGCGCTCAAGCTCAAGCCTGAGATGCAAATGTACTTCAAGATGCTGGCTGTGGGTGTCCCCGTCAAGGCTGTCACTCAAAAGATGGCTGCTGATGGAGTCGATGCTGAAGCTGTCCAGATCTTCTCTGCTGGGAAGGCAGGCATGAAGGTGTCTCCGACGCCAGCGTCAGCCGAGCCAAGCGCAGAAGCGAGCAACCCCAAGCATCAGCCGCAATCTGGGCGCTCGTCGTCAGCATCATCCTCAGGCCGACCCCCCCTTCGTCGCTCCTCCTCGTCCTCATCGACTGGCTCGCATTTATCCTCCTCAGGCGGCCCTGTGTTGGCCACTGCGTCTTTCAAGCTGCGCGCTGTTCATTTCGAGCGCCTAACACCGGAACGTGCTGAGAAGTCCGTGTTCAAGCGCAAGTCCAGCGTGGCCCAGAGTACCGAGACAGCAGGAGGCGGATCTTCCCTGTCGAGCGCCTTGTCCGCACCGTCTCAGGGTCAGCATGTCAAGGAATTGGCCGAGCTCTTTTCCGTGACGCAGCACCCCAAGCTCCCTTTGGCGGGCACAGGTACCGGTGCGGGCAAGAAGGGCCGGCCGGCGTTCGGAGCCGCTTTGGATGCTCGGCGCCTTCAAAATGTCGGGATCGTGTACAATTATTTTAAGAAGTCCTTTTCGTCCTCCGAGGCGCTCGTTGTGAGTGTCCTGGGCCTTGAGCGCGATCGCCTTCCCGTCGAGCGGCTGCCAGGCCTGTTGGACATCTTGCCGAATGCCGAGGAGCAGAAGAAGCTGGTCCAGGCCGCTGGGTACACGCACGAGCTTGTGCGCCATGCACCCGCTATGATGCCTGACGGTGTGACGCCCTATTCTCCCACGCCCCCGGTTCCGTTGCACGAGGCCGAGCTCTTCATGCTGGCCACCATGACGGTTCCGCGGATGGGGGCCAAGGTGCGGTGTTTCCATTTTTGGCAGGCGTTTCAGGAGTCTGGACAGGCTTTGGATGCCAAGATACAGGCTTTGGCGGCCGCCTTTGAGGACGTGGTGAAATCAGACCGCTTGGTACGTGTGCTGGAGGTGTTGCTGTATCTTGGCAATATCCTCAACGCCTACTCTGGCTCGAGCAGCGCAGGAGTGGTGGTCGAGGCGTTTACCATCGACTCGCTCTTTCGTGTCGCCCTAACCAAGTCCACCACGTCGGGCGACACGACCTTACTTGACTACTTTGTACGACTCGCTGCCGAAAAGGGCGAAGGGGCCATCTTGAACGTGGTGGAGGATATGCCGACCCTTTCTGTGGCTGCTGCCTTGCCCGACTGCTCCGCGGTGTTGCGGGATGTGCGGACGTGGCTTCGAGACTTTGACGCTCTCAAGCACGAGATTGTTCGGGAAGAGCAGGACTTGGCAACCTATGCGCAAGCCCGCATAGGGCGGCAGCAAGCGCAGCAGCAAGCCGAGGAAGCGCGTCGTGCGGCGGCCGAAGCTGCGCGGGAGGCCGAGCTTCAACGCAAAATCCAAGCCGCGCGGCGAGAGGCGGAGCGGCAAGAGGACATTCGCGCGCTGACAGAGCGGCTGGCCATGGAGAAGGAGGACGCCACCCCGTACGTGGGGGAGCATTATCTTCGCTATTTGGAGGAGGCCGAGGAGGAATTCGACGGCGGCAAGGGCGATGGTGTTTTGTGGGCCGATGTGCTGGCGGTGCTGCATGCGTCGGGGCCTCCTTTACCGTTGGAACTTAAGATAGGTCTGCTGTTGCGGCAGAAACCTTCTCGCATGGACGGCAGAATGATGGAAGAAGAGGAGGTGTCTGACGAGGCGTTTTACGATGCTCAGCAGGAAGAGAATGAGGATGAGGTGGAGGGGATCAAGGGTTTGAACGAGGAGCTTGGCAGTTCGCAAGGAGACGACGCGGCGCAACAACGGCTGCTGCGGGCGGCAAGTCGGTGGCTGGGGTCTCGGCTTAAGGTCACCAAGTGCTTGGCCTTGCTGCAGGGGACGACCAAAAGCGCGACGGCGGCGGCAAGTTTCACGTCGGCACCAGCTATTGTGCGTCCGGCCATTCCGCTCGACGGCCGCTCAGCTTTGTTGGCCGCTTTGCGAGGACGAGGAGGCGGCGGCAGCAGTCGTGGTCGCGGCCGCGGGGGTGGTGGGCGGGGGCGGACTCTCGGAGCTGTATCGATGACGCGCGGCAACGCTGCCGACGACCTGCGTGTGCTCTACGAGGCGGAACGGGGGGCGTTTGTACAGAACCTGACGGCATTTGTTGCTTCGACCGAGGCGCGGATCCAAGAGGTGGCAGTGCAGGGTGGGGCGCTGGAGAAGCAGTCACGGAGCTTGTACGAGTATTTTGGCGAGGACCCCGGCACGGCCTCGAGCGCCCGTATTCTATCGACGATCTGGAAGTTCTTGCAGCGCTTGGGTCAATCAAAGAGGCGGTACGAGCAGCGGCACGGCCTTATCCTGACGCCGGAGATGCTGGAAGAGGAGGAGATAGGGAATGAAGCCGAGCCGGTGGACGATCTTGCCATCTCGACCAGCAGCACCAGCATCAGCACCAGCGGCACGAAGATCACCAAGAAAAGGCGGCGGCGGTCCTCGTTGCCACCCCTCATGGTGGGCCAGCGTCTGTTATCCGTGTATGGGCCCGGCGTCGTCGAGGCCGTGCGAGTGAAGGACAGGACATGCGTCTTGCGCTTCACGACATGGAACGCTACGGGCTACCTTAACGCGGGTGCTTTAGTTGGGTCGGGTACGTCTGTCACCACCCCGTTTGGCGACGGGGTGGTGGAGGACGTGCAGCGCCAGATTGGCACGTACCAGGTGCGGCTGCCCTGGGGGGCCCTGTTGTACACCCCGAACTCGGGTGTCAAGGCCGCAGTGGTGTCGAGGAAGTAGCTTGTGAATATGTAGATACATCTTGTAGAAGATATGTGGTCAAGGAAAGCAAATAAGAAACAGCGGGTAATAAATGTTGATGGGTGGTCTGGAGGAGCAGGCATGTGCGTCCTTTGCATTCCTTTCTGCTCAAGTTTTCTGGTCAAGGCGTAATTGTGTTGGAAATTTTCCCTCGCCAAACTGCCTCACACCAACGATTTTCACAGCAATATTTGCCTTTCTTTCCAATCCCACAGCCATCGTGCTGCTGCTGGGGGGGTATGCGGGAGGTGGTGGGCACGATTTGAGCCTGCTAATTTGCTGCCTGCTTGCCGCGCCGCTTGCTTTTTGATTCACGGACCGATCAGAATAGGTAGTAGACTTGTGCATGCATGCATAGGGGACAGCGGGACGGTGTGTGGCTTGGGTAAAGTTGTGTGTTGGGGTGGTAGGAGAGAGAGGGAGGTCGAGGAAAACGGCGAGAGAGGCAAGCAGAGCGTGCGTCATGAAAACGACGGGGCATTCGAGGCCTCTCACCACCACCACCGACGCACTACACCTACACACACATCACAGGCGTGGGCAGCACGTGCAGGCCTAGCTCCAAGCGGTGGCGGTGCCTGGGTGCGCTTGTTGAGAGCTGCGCAAACGACTCACACTCCTTGCTTCCGCTCCTTCTTTTTCTTCCTCCACGGACAACGCACAGGCAAGCTCGAAAGCAAACAGACCAAGCCCACGCCGCATGCACACCGCCAATACGACGACCGTCTCTTTCTCTCTTTGATCATTACTGCGTCGGGTCCAGTGCGCCTCGACACAGGTGCGTAGCTGCATCGTTCTCTCCTCCGCCTTCTTTTCCTTCCCCTTCCTCACACAACCTCCCTCCGCGACCCACCCTCCCACTCCTTCCCCCCAAAGAATGAAAAGAAAGGTGGAGATGGACATCACGACCGCTGAATCCGCTGCCGACGACACCACCGCCACCCTCACCACGACCAGCAACGGCAGCGTGGGCACGGCCGCGGGCGACACCATTCGCAAGACCCTCACGCACACCCCTCCCCCTTCTTCCTCCTCCTCCACCACCTCCACTGAGCACACCGACAATCACCACAACGGCGACAACCGTGCTGGAAACGAGGACGACGATGGCAACGACACCTCTGCGGATTTGGACAAGCTGTTGTTGCGCCCTAGTCCCTTTGGGGTGGAATCGGGGTCGTTGGCCTTGGGTGAATTTGAGCCCGGGCAAGACTTGAAGGAGATGCTGGCCGAGGTAGGGAGGGAGGGAGGGAAAGAAGGAAGGAATGGTAGGGAGAGACAAGGAACATGTGGCTTCGCAGTCATCTTTCTCACCTACCCTCCCTCCCTCCCTCTCTCTATTTCACAGGCGCGTGTGTTGGTGGTGGGTGCTGGGGGGTTGGGCTGCGAGATCTTGAAGAACTTGGCCTTGTCTGGTGTGAAGGAGATCGACGTCATCGATTTGGATACCATCGAGCTTTCGAACCTCAACCGGCAGTTCCTCTTTCGGGAGAAAGGTAGGTGCAATGTCCTCCCTCCATCCCTCCCTCTCGTCTTTCTTCTCTTCCCTGCTCGTCCTCACGATTCCCCCTCCCTCCCTCCCTCCCTTCTTCCCTCAGACATTGGCCGACCTAAAGCAGTGGTGGCCGCCGAGTTCATCATGGAGCGTGTGCCCGGCGTGACTGTCCGAGCGCACCACGGGAAGATCCAAGAGAAGGACGCGACATTTTACAAGGTATTTTCCCCCCCTCAGTCCCTTCCTCCCTCCCTCCCTCCCTCTATTATTTGCTTCGCAACAAGAAAGAAGCATCTTTTAAGACCAAACCTCACCTTCCCTCCCTCCCTCCGTCCGTCCCTCCCTCCCCCAGCAACTCTCCATCGTCATCGCCTGTTTGGACAGCATCGAAGCTCGGATCTGGCTCAACAGCACCCTCTCCTCTTACCACCCCTCCCTTTTCCACTCTCCTCTCCTTCCTTCTGGCAACCTCATCGTTCATACTGCTCCTACCCCTCCCTCCCTCCCTCCCCCCCTCCCTCCTCCCCAGCAATTCGCTATCGTCATCGCCGGCCTCGACAACATCAAAGCTCGGTCTAACTCACCCATCCACCCCTTCCTCCCTCCCTCCCTCCCTCCCTCCCTCCCTCAGCAATTCTCCATCGTCATCGCTGGCCTCGACAACATCAAAGCCCGGATCTGGCTCAACAGCACCCTCTTCTCCCTGGCCGAGAAAAACGAGGACTGGAAGGAGGGCGGGACCGAGGGCGGAAGGGAGGAAGGGGTGTTTCAGTACGACCTTGCGACTATCATCCCTTTGATTGATGGAGGGACGGAAGGGTTCCAGGGCCAGGCGAGGGTGGTGCTACCGGGGCTGACGGCGTGTTTTCACTGTACCCTTGACTTGTTTCCCCCGGCCCATGCTTTTCAGTTGTGCACGTTGGCAGATACCCCGAGGCAGCCCGAGCATTGCATTGCTTATGCCCAGTTGCTGTTGTGGCCCGAAGCGTACCCGGAGGGGGCTATTTTAGATGCTGGTGAGTAGTCTCTCTTCCGCCCTCCTTTTTTCACTGTACCCTTGACTTGTTTCCCCCGGCCCATGCTTTTCAGTTGTGCACGTTGGCAGATACCCCGAGGCAGCCCGAGCATTGCATTGCTTATGCCCAGTTGCTGTTGTGGCCAGAGGCGTACCCGGAGGGGGCTATTTTAGACGCAGGTGAGGGAGGGAGGGAAGGAAGGAGGGAGGGAGGAATGGCGAAATGGAAAGTACTACATATCTGTAGAGTAAGCGTGGTGATGAATATTAAAACGAATAAGAATGAAAAATGAAAGGAAGCAATTTCCACTCGCGCACACACATATACACACTCTCTTTCTCTTTTACAGATATCCCCGAACACGTCTCCTGGATCTTCGGCAAAGCCCAAGAACGCGCCAAGCAGTTCGGAATCGAAGGTGTCACCTACCGACTTACCCTCGGCGTGATCAAGAACATCATCCCTGCTATCGCGAGCACCAACGCCATCGTCGCCGCCGTCAGCGTAAACGAGGCAATCAAGGTCCTAACGTTCATGTCGCAGGTACGTTACCCCTCCCTCCCTTCCTCCCTCCCTCCCTCCCTCCCTCCTACTGAGTTGCATCTCACCATCATATTCAGCTCGTCGAGCCTGTCAAAATGACACCCATATCTCCCTGCTTCTATATTTCTTCCCACAAAATCTCATCCTATCACCCATCCCTCCCTCCCTCCCTCCCTCCCTCCCTCCCTCCCTAGGTCATGAACAACTACATGATGTACCAAGGCCCCGAAGGCATCTACACCTACACCACCGCCCACACCAAAAAAGACGATTGCCTCGTCTGTGGCTCCCAGGAAGTCACCCTGCCCCTCCCTCCCTCCCTCCTGCTTTCCGAGGTGCTGGCCTTGCTTAAGTCCCACCCTTCCTTGCAGCTGGCCGCTCCTTCCTTGTCGTGTGGAGATACTGTGTTATATATGCAGAGGCCCCCGGCACTAGAGATGGCAACGAGGGGGAATTTGGGGAAGAAGATAGGGGAGTTGCTGCCGAGGAGTGGGGAGGTTTTGAGTATTACGGATCCGAGCGTGAATCAGCCGGTGGCGGTGGTGCTGAAATACGAGTAGAGTTTTGGTGCCCTTCCTCCCTCCCTTCCTCCTTTTTCGTCCTCGTGTAGGAGGAGAAGGCGGTGGGGTTGTGTGGGCATGGGGAGGAGCTGAAGCTGATGTTACCAATCGGGGAGAGGCGGTACGATTAGCAGAGTGGAAAGAGAATAAGGTGTGCATGAGAAGAGGGAGGGAAAGAGGGAGGGAGGGAGGGAGGGAGGGATGGAGGGACCTGGGGGGTACAATAGGAGCGGCAAGCAAATAATACATCAAATGCTCGACGACAAGAAGAAGAAAGAAAGAAAGGAATAAGAAGAGACATGTGCTTCTAAAGGTCATAGCTGACTTGTTTGTCCAGTTCCTTTTGCTCTGTGAGTTGAGTGTCGTTGGGGAAGAGGGAGGGGTGGGGAGGTTGATATTGGTAGACCATGTGTACTTTCTTGCTGCAAAGGTTGCCAAGCCCCCTCTTTGGACCCTAACTGACTGATTATGCTCTTGTCTTTCACTTCCTTGCCTTCTAAATCGATTTTGTCTGCGCAGGGACGACGCGAAGAGCACATGTGGCTCCCAGCTCCTGCTTCCCCTCCTCTTCATCCAGACCTGTCCTCCCTCCCCACCTGTCTGAAACCCACATTCACGATCGACGTCCGCTCACAAGCACAACAATCTCCCCTTCTACAGGCACAGGCAGCAGACGCGACGCGGGCGGCCGGCCACAAGACACAAGGCAAGCGAGAAGATCTTTACGTTTGGTGAGCGGGTGAGGATGATGCGAACCCCAAGCAGCAGCAGCAGCAGCAGCAGCAGCAGCAGCAGCAGCAGCA
>Ga0209491_10007461_pt1 | contig 14437 bp, 8 predicted proteins | sample BON02_FD_187213 | JGI IMG/M metagenome (GOLD analysis project Ga0209491, IMG submission 187213) | Freshwater microbial communities from Lake Bonney liftoff mats and glacier meltwater in Antarctica - BON-02 (SPAdes) (version 2) | ecosystem: Environmental > Aquatic > Freshwater > Ice > Glacier... | reverse complement strand
GGCACCATTCTTAGCTCTGCTGGCGTCGCCGTACAACTCCGCGTAGCGCGCATTGGCGGTCATTCGTGCCAGGATATTGGTTGAAGACTCCGTAAGACTCACGGTAGCAACGCCCATGAGTACCTCATTTTCTGAATCATCGACTTGGCCCCAGAGTTTTACGAACGTGAGATCCTTCAAATCTTCTGGTGTATCAACAAAGGCACACACGTGCAAGACATCGTCCTCAAAAGCGTATGACTGAACTTTCTGCTCCCAACGTGTGCGCAGGGCGTTTGGCCACTTAACCCTCAGATTCTTTACCCGTGGTGCCCGCATCCGGCTGAACATTCGCAGGATGGCCGGTTCGACTTTTTCACCGGGTGCTACAAAATCGCAGTACCCACCGGTTGCCGTTGCCAGCCTTCTTAGGTGCCCCTCGGCAGGGCTAGCTCCAATGGCAACTACGAAGATTCGGTGTTTGGAATTCGTCGCAACTTCAATGACTTCATCAATACCTTCGATTTCGCCGTCTGTGACGAGCAAGACGTCACCTTGGCCGGTGTCTGTGATGGCGATGGTAGATACCAGAGCAGATGCCATTTCGGTGCCGCCCATATTGGCGTGAACACCTTCTATCCAGCGCATGGCCGAGGCCTTGGCCTGCCCAGTACCGCTCCACATGCCACGGCTGCGGTGCTCCACGGTATCGCCAAACCGGGACAACGAAAACTTGTCGTCCTTGGTAATACCCTGCACAAAACCGACGAGCGCTCTACGCGCCGCATCAATGCTGTCACCCGACATTGATGAGCTGCAATCGACGAGGATTTTTGCATTCAATGCCCGGCTGTCGCTGGCCTCAAACTGCGGACAAAAGCTGGCCATCATGGCGTGTTGACCATCCTGGTAAAAGTCCTTACCGGCCAGGGCCACTGACTCACTCTTGAGATTACTGAAAATGAGTATGAAATCCCTATCCAGATAGCCCCGCTGCGCTAGCTTGATGATCAGGTCATGGCCATTTCGGTAGTAGCTGGTTTTGTGGCTTGGCGATGACACGTTCGAGTACGCCATGTCGTCGCACAGCATGATGGTGATGTCGAATGGGTACTCTGACAACGCATCAGTGACGGGTACTTGATGCGGCTGCAAACGGCCCTGCGTGATTGGATTTCCGTATCGGGGTGCGATGGTGGTCGGCAGCATCATGCGTATCTGACCGTGCTCTGGCGCGAGGGTTTGGGCGTAGCGAATCATGATCTTGCATTCCTCACCAGCCATCAGGTTGCCCAATTCCAAAGTGAAGGAGCCGTCGTAGTTGCGTTCCAACAAAATGCTGGTGTTGCCTTCGGAAATGGCTTCTTCGTACTTGGCGCGCGCTGTGTTTTTTGCCGAAACCTCGCCTTTTAGGACCTTGCCATTGATCTCAACTTCGACATCCATCAGGACGGTGCCGCCATTGGGGCCGTATGGCAGTGGGAACGTGTAGGTAATCTCTGTATTACTTGAGTTTGTATTTCGGTAACGCTGCTCTAACGTCATCAACAAAAGTCTGCCTTTCACGGCTCCATTGGCTTTGACGCCAAGCAGCATCGGCTCGCGCCCGCTTTTGCACTCCATCTTCGCTTGATGCAAATTGCTCATTTGTTTTTCCTCACTGATTTCTGTGTGACAACCGGAACTGAATCGCCAGGCGCATCTGCATCCTGGGCTGAATTGGATGTGATCGACGCATACAGCGCCATCACCCCTTTGGCAAAGGAGCGAACCTGCTCCGGCGACATCTGCGCACGAGTCGGCTCTATAACCATCTCCAAACCGTCAGCAACGTGGAGATGGCTGCAGACTTCAATAGATCCAGGCCTTTTGGCTCTGGGTGGTACGGCAGGCTCCTCGCCATGCAGTAGCGCCTTGACGCGCTCAAGGGATACGCCTGCGAAAGTCCATTTCTTCACGAGCAGGACTTGCTCCAAATGCTTGGCGCCATACCGCGCTGCTCGTGTCTCCCCCTCAGGGCGATCGACAAGGCCGTTTTGCACGTAGTAACGCACCGTTCGGATGGGCAAGTCCGCCAAAACACATAATTCGTTGAGGGTGTGTTGATTGGTTTCAGGTTGCATTTTGATATTAATACATTTAATATGAACACTGTTAGTGTATCAATAATTTTTCAAGTGCCAAGAACTTTTTCAGAAATCTCAACGGCCGAAGCTGCAAGGGGCGCAGAGGCCATCGCCTTCATCGCTTACGACGTAAACCTTCGCCGTCAGTCTTGCGTTTCTCGAATGTTCGAGGCGTGGCATGCGCAGGCTCATTCGCGGCCTCCGCAAGCAGCTTACAGATTACCGCACCCTACACATTTGCCTGGCATCGTCCTCAGCCGCTGACACAGCATTGGTCTGTCTACACTTTAGTTGTCAGTTTCATGCGAAACATTTGTATACTGGCCAAAGTTTGGGCTGGTCAAGTTGCATGATTTTAAAAATTAAGCTTGCCGCGGACCAAATGGTCGCGGAAATCGACAGACTGGGGTCGTCAACCACATTGGGTGAGAATAAAACAACAGGTCGCACATGGGATTGATAGAGAGATTTTGGACCTGGCTCACAACTTCATCTTCGGGTAGAAGCAAGAAGGGACATCCTGACCTCTATCCGCTCGACGTTCCCAAACTAACCAGGGAGCTAAAGCTCATTGAGGAGGCAAAACGCCTTGGTCAAGCTGGCTTACCTGCCCCAGAGACCAAAACCCACTCTGGGCCAGAGGCAGCAATCATCCAGCGGGTGGAAAAAGCCCGTCAGGACTACGTTGACTGGGCCGTTTTACGCCTCAACCTACTCAGCGAGCAACTCGGTAAACGCAATGTCACGCAGAGAATCAATCGCGCAAGGCAGGCAGACAAAGAGTTCGAGCGAAAGGCCGGCGCCCTCCTGACTGAGCAAGACAACCTGTTGCGAGGTCTTGGAGATACGGCCAAAAGGCGGCAGTCTGAACTTGAGTCCTTCCAGTCTAAGCATGAATTGACTAAGGATGCACACTTCCCGACACCTACAGGCGCGTACTTTCGCTATGCACTTCTACTTCTGCTGATAGTCGTCGAGGGCGTGTTCAATGCGGGATTTTTTTCGCAAGGACTGGCCACCGGGTGGCTCGGAGGATTGACACAGGCCGGCATGTTGGCTGCAACCAACGTCATCATCGCATTCGTCTTGGGTAAATTTGCCGTGCGCTATGTCAATCACGTCGGATTTGGCTGGAAGCTCCTTGGCGTCCTGTCAATAATTTTGGCGGCCGCAGTGATGGTGTCAATGGGTCTCGTCATTGCACACTACCGTGACAGCTTGATATCGGAAGCATCAGACGCAGCCAAAGCAGCGCTTGAATCTCTCAAGGCACACCCCTTTGAGCTCCGCGATACTTTTTCTTGGGCCCTCTTCGGCATCAGCGTGGCCTTCGGCATCGCGTCACTTTTCGATGGCTTGTTCAGCGACGACCTTTATCCAGGTTACGGTCCAGTTTCCCGAAGAACACAGCTTGCAATCGAAGACTACGAAGATGAACTGAACACCCTGAATTCAAACTTGAACGAGTTGAAGGACGAGGAACTCACAGCTTTAGAGAGAATAGTTCTCGAGTCTCAGGCTGCCATTGCAGCATTTGAATCACTCATCAAAGATAAAACTGCGGCAGGCTCTCGCCTTTCAAACGCCCTGCGTGACGCCGACAATTCAATGTCTGCGCTACTGAGTAAATTCAGGACGGAAAACGAAATTCATCGCGGGGACGTTAGAAGACCGCCCTATTTCGATTCGCAGCCGCAACTCCGGGTGCTTGAAACGCCAGATTTCAGCACGTCGTCAGACACCAGTACACTGGCTGAGCAGCGATCGCTTGTAATGGCGCTCCTCGATGAAGAACAGGACATTCGAGCGCGCATCCAAGCAGCGTTCACCCGCGAGTTCACCAGACTCAAAGCGCTTGACACCCACTTCCCTCGGAAGGCGGTAGCCTGATGGCATCCCTTGAACGTCGCGGGCGGCAAAGGCGTATTAAAGACATAGTTCTGGGAACGCTCGCACTCCTCGTAGTGCTCGGCGTGGCCGCCGGCATCGCATATTTCACAATGACCCGCGCCGAGGGCCTGAACAAGGAAACACTTTGTCCAGCAAGCGGTCCAACCGGACACTATGTTCTCCTCATTGACAAGACCGACCCACTGACCTTCACTCAGAACGAGGCCTTTGCCGTCATGCTGAGGGAGCTTGTTGAAAAACGGATACCTGAAGGGTACTTACTGTCTGTTTTTTCACTTGGCGAGGATTTCAAGGAAACCGCCAAACCTCTCGTGGAACTCTGCAACCCTGGCGCAGGGCAAGACAAGAGCGAACTAACAGCAAACTTGCGGCAACTGAAGCGACAATATCAAGACAGGTTTCTTGAACCCCTTTTAAAGCATTCTGAATCGGTGGTGTCGCTGCAGTCCGCTAAATACTCGCCAATCTTCGAAATGCTGCAAATGGTCGGAATAAACGCCTTCCGAAAACATGATGTAAAGGGCGAGAAACGCCTCATTGTCATGTCGGACATGCTCCATAACACTACCCAGTTCAGCATGTACAAGGGGATAGTGGACTATTCGGCCTTCGCAGCCTCCCCATATGGCCAGAAGGCACAACTCGACCTTCGCGGAGTCGAAGTCGAAATCAACTACCTCATCAACACGCCACAGCTTCAGACAAAGCGCAATCTGAAGTTCTGGGAAGACTACTTCAACAAAGCAGGCGCGCGCATCGTTGCTGTCCGCCCATTGGAGGGCTGAACATGCCACGTATTCTTGATATTCGTCTACAAAAACTGTTTGCGCTCACGCTCATCCTGAAGGTTCTATCTTCCGGTTTTGGCTGGTATTTTCAGTTTACGTGGAGCCTTGGATTTGTTGTTCCGCTCATATTGATGGTGTCCTACATCGCCATCGGCTACAGACGCGAAAACGATGATGTACCGGATGAAAAATTTGCGGACAGTTGCTACTATCTCGGCTTCATTTTCACCATCACATCAATCATTTTTAGTCTTTTTGACCTCCCAAGTATCGGAACCAGAATTCAGGATATTGCAGTTCGGTTTGGTGCTGCCATGATCAGCACTGTCCTTGGATTGAGCGTACGAGTCTACCTAGTGAGCTTCAAGCGTGACGCCGCAGATATCCTCCAAGAGGGAGAAGATGCGTTAATCGATGCATCTCAAAGATTTCGTGAACAGTTGGTCATGGCTTACGAAAACCTTCGTACGTTTCAATCAGCGGTCGAGGATGCAGCCATAAAAACTGTTGACGGTGTCAACTTGCAGATTGAAAAGCTCTCCACAAACCACGCTAACAAGTTGCAGACCTTTTTTGCCGACCTGACGACTCGGAATCAGGAGGCATTCACACTGGCACTGGTGGAAGTGAAGTCTGCAAGTTCTCGTCTAGCGGACTCGGTCGATGGTTACTCGCTGGGAATGCGTTCAAACCTGACGAGCATCGAGGCGAAGGTAGTGGTATTCACAGAGGCTATCACCGAGCGATTGAGAACCACTTCATTCCCCGACGACTACTTCGCTAAGCAACTTGCTGCGCCATTGAGCCAATTGAAAGACGCTGCTGAAGACGTTTCAAAAAGCGTCCGCAAGGCATCTGCCGAAGTCAATGAATCATCAGTAGTACTAGCTGGGGCACTAAAGAAACTGCGTAGCAAGGCGAATTCGACAGAGGAATCGCTGGACACGGTGCTCAAGCTGACTGAACAACAACAATCAGTTCTGAATGCCGCTCAAGGACAACTTACCAGTCTTGAGAAGTTGTCGTCAACGCTCTCCGGTTTCGATGCCCTGTTCACCAAGACTGTCGCGGGAATTGAGGCTAACAGTTTGGTGACTGCTGAGCTCACCAAGCGAATAAGTGCCGTTAGTGCCGAGGGAGCCGAGGCGCGGAAGTCTCTTGAAACAACGCTTGCCACAGTTTCCGGAGGCCTCGCAGCCAATGCGTTGGCGACGGATGGGTTGGCCTCTCGACTCGAAGCTACAGCCGTCGCCTCGGAACAAGTAGTGGAAAAGTTGAACCAAAACGCGGCAATTGTTGAGACGGTTGCTGTCAAATTGGCAGAAAATTCCGCTGGAACAGCCCTTGTTGTCGGGCGACTGGATGGAATGGCTGCCACTGAATTGGAAACTTCGAAGACGCTGAAGGTTCTGGGACAACATGCCTCAGCATCGATTGACAAAGTTGACAACGCTGTCTCGCGGTTACAGGAAATGGTGCACCAGTGGAATTCTCTTGATTCGACGCTAAGGACTCAAAGCATAGAACTCAAGGAAGTGGCCGAAAAAATCAAGGACATCAAAGTTACCTTTGAATCACCCGAATTTCCGAATAATTCGCTAAGCCCTGATTTCCCCCCAATTCATCTCGTACCGCGTCCAACGGCTGATGATGCGCCAATGTTAGCTATCCCCGCAGCACACGTACCATCACCCCAGTTAGGCAGCTAAGGACTCGTTGTGGCCCAGCGTAATGACCAGGTTTTCCAGCTATCTCTGACTGAAATTGCATTTACGATATCGTTCATATTACTTCTTCTGCTTGGCTACCTTGTGGTCAAGGAGCAAACAGCCAGGATGGCTGCTGAAACCGCTCTCAAGTTGGTTCAGACAGCCGAGGGTGCCGCCGCTACTTTGGATGCGGCAAAGCGTGAGTTGACCGCTGCCCTTAATGGGGCAGGAGTTGCGAAACCCGACGAGGTCATCACAAAGCTCATTGCGGTAGAAGATGTCCGCGCCCAACGCGACCAGCTTAAGAAGCAAGTTGAGGACCTGGACGCCAAGCTGACGGCGTTGACAGAGCTTCAGAAAAAGCTGGAAAAGGCAGCCCAATCAGCCAGACCAGAAATAATTCAGAAAGAGGTTGAGGCGGCGTTAGCGCTTCAGGAAAATGTCCGCAAGTTCTTGGAGAATGACGAGACTCCCACACAGCCAACAGTCCCACAACCGGCGGCAAAGAAGGACACTCTTGAACGGGTGAAGCAGGCCATCGCCGCCATCGGTGAGCTAAGGAAGCAGTTGAAGACCCAGCTGAACATTGACCTGACACCAGGCAAAGAGACTGGGACCATTCGAGACGTCGTGACCGCCGCCAAGAGCTATGGTGAATTGGCAAAATCGGGAGCCAATCCGAACCAAATCAAAAAGGAAAACTCTGACCTTCGTGGGCAGGTAGCATTTTTGAAAAATAGACTTGATGCTCGAGGAGGGAGAGACTTTCCGCCGTGCTGGGCAGATGAAACTGGAAAAGTTGAGTTCCTTTTCACCGTTGAGCTAAAGACGGATTCTGTCGTAGTGGCACCTGCCTGGCCACAGAGACGGGAGGCTACTGCGAGGGAACTGCCAGGTATCGACGCAGTACTTGCGAGTCCGCTCACCAACCAGAACTTTATCAGTAGTATTCAGGGCATCTTCAATTGGAGCAAACGGCAGAATCCTGAGTGTCGACACTACGTTCAATTGAAGAGTTCAATCCCCGACGCCGTTCAATCTGACCGGGCTCGACTGATGGTAGAGAACTACTTCTACAAAACCGAGGCAAGACGCTAGCTCAGCACATCTTTACCGGCCAAACTGCTGCCTCAGCACCTTAGTTGGTTGGGATGCGACTGACCGTAGCTCGGCCTCAAGAGTTTCAGGTAACTTTTAAAAAGACCGAGTGCGCTAAAAATTCAGCACCATATCGCCATCTCTACATCAAAAAGATAAAGCGAAGTGCATGAACATGTTAGAGTAGAACCCACATCATTAAAGTGAGAACAAGCCCGTGCTCACAAAGAAAGTGGCGGCTCAGCTTGACGACTTTTCCCAGGTGCAACTGGAACGTTTGTCATACATCGAGGTCAAGGCGTTTTTCTGCGGGGATCTAACACGCGCGGATGTCGAACGTCGGTTCGGCATCAAACCCGCGGCATCAGCGCGAGACCTCATCACCTACCGCCGCCTGGCTCCGCAGAACATCGCCTATGACCACGGCCAACGTCGCTATGCCACCACCGACCGGTTTTCCCCACTTTTCGAGCACTCAGCCGAGCGGGTGCTCAGCTGGTTCCGGTCCGGCTTTGGCGACGGGCTTGACCTCAAGCTGCGCCGATCAGTGCCCTGCGAGAGTGCCAGCGACCTGGTCAAGCCAGACCTTGAGACCCTGGCAGTTCTGACCCGCGCCATCGCCAACAGGCGTCAAGTCAAAGTCAGCTACCTGTCTGTTTCTTCAGGCGCGTCCACAAAGACACTTTGCCCTCTGGCACTTGCAGATACCGGCCTGCGCTGGCATCTGCGCGCATACGACCGCGCGCGGGAGCGCTTTGCAGACTTCTCGCTCACTCGCATCGTCAAGGCAAAAAGCCTGAACGAGCCGATTCCCGAGGCTGAGCAAATTGAAGCCGACGTGCAGTGGGCGCGGATTGTTCGACTGGAAATGGTCCCCCACCCAGGGCTCAAGCACCCTAAAGCAGTAGAGGCCGACTTCCGCATGGACAAGGGGATGTTCAGCATTGACATGCGAGCGCCGTTGGTTGGCTATGCGCTGCGGCGCTGGTCTGTGGACTGTACGACCGATCACAGACTGTCCCATAAAGAGCACCACCTTTGGTTGCGCAATCACCAGACGCTTTATGGGGTGGAGACTGCGGCGCTAGGGCCGGGATACAAAAAATAACGGGGCCGACATGAATGATAACGCCACAGCACTGATCTCAGCCCTCGAGCAATTACGTCTTAAATTGCTAGATCTGACTGGGCGCAATCGTCTCATCAATTTCAAACATACAGCTGGTAAATCGCTACAGTTTATTGAAGGTCATCCTGCCGCCATTTATGAAAAATTGGTCGAAACCAATAACAATCTCAGTGTTCTAGGACTCCCAGAGCCAGCGAGGAAGGATTGGGTGGATCTTAACGGACGTCTGCAACGTCCGGAGGCTCGAGATTGGGCTCGCTCTGTAGGAATTTCCACCCACTACGATATTCCTGGTGCTGGTGACGTCTCGCAAGATTCGAACGTCCGGGCACTGATGTATCCGGATGATCTGGCCAAGCATTGTCGAAAAATCGAACGTGAAGCCACTCTGGCGATAGAGGAAACCGGCGCGAACATGCTGTTCCTGGTCTTGGGGTTCTTGGAGTTCCCCGATCAGCGCGACAGCGACAAAACATTCACAGCACCACTGGTCAGTGTTCCGGTTTCGCTTAAAAAGAAAGATGTTGCGGGCATCCAGCAATTTTCCCTTCAATACACAGGTGAAGATGTCTCGGAGAACCTTTCGCTGCGCGAAAAGCTGCGGAATGACTTTGGCTTTGTCATGCCCGAATTGTCCGAAGACCAGATTGATGTCAATGAGTACTTTGCAGAAATCCAAAAAATCATCAAGGATCAACCTAGGTTCGGTCTCAAACATCGTGCTTCCTTATGTCTTCTCAGCTTCAGCAACATGCTTTTGGTTCGTGACCTGGATCCAACGAAATGGCCGCAAAATGGCGAAGAAAATTCACTGATCAATCATCCAATTGTTCGAGAAGTTTTCGAAGGACGTGCCGCTGAAGGTGCCGCTGGATTAAGCCTAGCTGAAGAGCATCTGGTGGAAGAAGGGCCGGGTGCCAGCATTCCTCTTGTTTACGATGCAGACAGCTCACAACACAGCGCCCTGATTGATGTTCTGGTCCACAAAAAGAACATGGTTATAGAAGGGCCACCCGGGACAGGTAAATCTCAAACAATTACGAATCTGATTGCTGCCTGTCTTGCAGATGGCAAGAAGGTGCTCTTTGTGGCCGAGAAACTGGCAGCGCTTGAGGTGGTGAAAAACCGACTTTCTCTGGCCGGTCTTGATCCCTTCGTCCTTGAGCTCCACAGCAACAAAACCAATAAAAAAAGAGTCTTGGAGGAAATTTCTAAGCGAGTAGCTTTCAGATCTACTCACTCGAACGACCTACCTCGGCTACTGCAACAACTTGAAGCACACAGACAAGATCTCAAAGCCTATACGGATTTAATCAACTCTGTTGCGCATAATGCCTTTGGACTGACGCTCCATCAAATCATGTGGCGGGCAGAAAAACACCGCCAAGGTATTAGCAATGAAGAGAATCTACTAAGCCAGATTGCATTAGGTGACGCTACTCAAATCTCTGATTTTGAATTCCGGCGGCGCATGGATTACCTTGGGTATCTGGGTTCTCAGTACAAATCCGTTGGTAGCTATGATTCGAGTTGCACTTTTTGGGGCTTTTACCCAGAGCGAATAATTCCTGGAGACGAAGTCAAGCTCACACGATTTTTCGAATCTGCCGAGGTTTGGGGACAAGCACTTGTTGATGCTGCAAGTCACTTGTCGCAGTTGCTTGGTGGTCCAGTACACAACCTCTCGCTGACGTTTTGTGTCGACCAGCTGGCAACTCTCAAACGGCTCATGAAATCAGCCAACCAGCAGTTACCTCTTCATCTCACACCTGGTTTTTTCGTAGATGATGCAACTGGCGAAAGTGCAGCTCGGGTGCTTGATGAATTTGCCAAGCAAGTCGAACAGTTTCGTCGCCTTGGGGAAGCCGTTAAAACGACACTCAAGCTGGAATCCAGTGTCACCAAATCAGGCTTGGATGACCTCAAAGGGTTGCAGCGGCTTGGTAGCAATCTTGGGGCCGAACTAGGCAGTCTGAATGAGTTAAGGGCCTTACATCAGCTGCTTGTCGAGACCTCGAACAAGCTTTCATCGGCCAGTGCAGCACTGGTCAGATTCCTCGGTGGCAAGAGCATTCCTTACGACGGATCCTGGCAGAAGCTGGAGCAGCTCCTCAGCTTTACCGACCTCGTGCTTGACGCACCAGAAGATCACTTCCATCTCCAGACGCCCGGCCTGACTCGGGATGGCGCTGTTCAAGCCATCGAACAGTTGCTCACGCTCCAAGGCGAGTGGATCGCTTTGGAAAAGGAATTGGGCGACTCGCTCTATGTGGACACCTTGCCGCACGAAGGAGATATCAAGCAATCCATCCTGACGCTCCGCGAAGGGAATGCCTGGTACAGAATTTTCCAAGGGCGATGGCGTAAGGCCGTGGGGCTGCACAAAACACTCCAACGCACCAAGCTCAAAATGCCCAGCCATAAGCGCCTGGAGCAGCTAGAGCGAATCATCAAGCTGACGGGGCTCAAGGATCAGTGGAAAGCCTCACCGACTTGGACCCAGTTCTTTGGTTTTCCCGCACCTGCCACACCAACGCCGCTAGAGGGCTATCTAGCTTTGGCCCGCTGGAATCGATGGATCAAAGTCGCCTCAGAAGATATTCAAGCCGTGCTGATTGACCCCATCAGTTTCACGGCGGACCAGGCTAGGTCATTACGCCGTGAGTTCTCGACCATCAAGATCGAGATCACAACGGCCATCTCAGCATTCAAAGGAATCAACGAGAAACTCAAGCGTCTCGCAGTGTTCAACAGCAGCCACTTGATCGAAAAGGTACTTGAGAAAACTGGTGAATTCACAGAGGCTCTTGAAGATCAATTTGAGTGGCTTGAGCTCGAAGCACGAAGTCAAGCGACCTTCAGCCAGGTCATAGCTGGATGTGAGGCAGCCATAGAGCGCGCAACGCTGAAGTCACAAATTCAGGCCGACACAGGCATCAAGTCGATGCTGGGGGACTTGTACCTGGGCGTGGATACCGATTGCATCACAGTCATAGAGGCTCTGTCTTTTGGCCAGAGCATTGATGGACTCAACCTTTCTCCACAGGTCAAATTTAAATTGCGCTCAGGCCACCCGATCGAAGGTTGTCGCGCCGTAACCGCTGCACTGGAGAAGGTTCACGTCGGCCTGCAACAGCTCCAGGACCTGACCAATGCACTGGCTCAGTTCGGCAAGTTTGAACTTGGCACCTGGACTGGAGCTTCTGCCGACGAAAATCTTGATCTCTTTGCTGGAGCACTGCTCGACGCTGTTAAAAAGGCGGCTCAGGACAAGGATCTTTTGATTCCATGGTCGCTGTATCTGACTCGCCGCAAAGAGGCAAGCGAACTGTACCTAGCTGAATTCGTCGAGCTGCTGGAGAAGAAGCGCATCAAGCCCGACGAACTGACGGATGCATACGCCTATTGCATTTACAGCACGATCACTCGAGAAGCGTTCCGCAGCATCCCACAGCTTGGTCGCTTCACGGGACTCAAACACAACCAGATCCGAGATGAATTCAAGCGTCTAGACAAAGAGATCATTGCCCTACGAGGAAAAGCGATCGCATATGAGTGCGCACGGAAAGCCTCGCCGCTCCCTGGCAGAAACGGGGTCCGAGTAGACGACCGAACTGAAATGGTTCTGCTGAACTATTTGATGCCGCAGCAACGTCCACGCATGCCAGTCAGGAAAATCTTGACCCGTGCGGGAGGATCCATCCAAGCACTCAAGCCCTGCTTCATGATGGGGCCTCAGGCGGTGGCACGGTATTTGGCACCGGGCGTGATTAAGTTTGACCTCGTCATCATGGACGAAGCGTCACAGCTCAAACCAGAGGAAGCGATTGGATCGGTTGCTCGCGGAGGCCAGTTGGTTGTGGTCGGAGATCCGAAGCAATTGCCCCCGACTTCGTTCTTCTCACGAATGACCCAGGATGGTGACGGCGGCGATGATCATTTCACCACCACAGATGCGGAGAGCATTCTGGATGTCTGCTCGTCACAGTTCAGACCAACTCGTTCTTTGCGCTGGCATTACCGATCCCAGCACCATTCGCTGATTGCCTTCTCGAACCACAGCTTCTACCGTGGGAACCTGGTGATCTTCCCCTCTCCGTATGGTTCAGGGGGCAAGCTAGGAGTTCGAGCTGTCTATCTGGCCGACGCCATCTACGAGAACCAAACCAACCTGCGTGAAGCCAAGCGCGTGGTGGATGCAGTGATAGAGCACGTTGCCACCCGACCCAATGAGTCGCTTGGCATTGTCACGCTGAATATCAAACAGCGTGACTTGATAGCTGAACTGCTTGAAGAGCGCCTAAGGTCAGTCCGCGGTGTAGATGCCTATCGTGACCATTGGGCCAATGAAGGGCAGCCTTTGTTCATTAAGAACCTGGAAAACGTCCAAGGTGATGAACGCGATGCCATCATCATCTCGACGACCTTCGGCAAGCCCCCTGGCTCGAACGCTGTTCGTCAAAACTTCGGTCCAATCAGTCGCCAAGGTGGTTGGCGACGTTTGAACGTCTTGTTCACTCGAGCCAAGAAGTCGGTTGCCCTATATACCTCTCTGCGCCCAGAAGACATCGTAATGGATGGGACAACGCCAGAAGGCACCAAAGCGCTTCGGAATTATCTTGAATACGCCCGAACTGGCTCCCTGGCAACCATCGAAGAGACGGGGCGCGAACCTGACAGCGATTTTGAGATCTCCGTAATGGACATGCTCAAGCTTCGCGGCTTCGAGGTCACACCTCAGCTTGGTGTGGCCGGGTATCGAATTGACATCGCCGTCAGACACCCAGATGCCCCCGGCTCTTACTTGGCTGCGATCGAATGCGATGGTGCCTCCTACCACTCGGCTCTGTCGGTGCGTGACCGAGACCGGATTCGCCAAGAGGTCTTGGAGTCTCTGGGTTGGCGGGGACGTATATGGCGGATCTGGTCAACGGACTGGTTTCGCACTCCGAGGGAAGAAACTGAAAAGCTGATCAGCTTCCTAGAAGACCTGCGTATTAGCTGGAAGCCAGAGCACTCTTCAGGTGAAGCATGGATTGAGGAGGGGTTGAGCCCCCAACAACCCACAACCGAATCAACCCGACCAACAGTGTTGGTGCAAAACGCAGCACAAGCCGAGAAAGAACGTGAGGCTGTCAGCTCAGCCCTGATTGCTAATGAGGACGACCTCGAGATCGAAGTAGGCGACGTAGTACGGTATGTTGATCTTGCGAAACCTAACGATGTGCTGACAATTCAGATCATTCATGGCAAGGATGATTTTGCCAATGGGATCGTCAACGAAAGTCGTCCTCTTGCTCAGGTATTACTTAGCGCTGTCGTGGGGGATGAAGTGGCGCTTCATCTTGCAGGAAACACCTCCAAGACATTCCAAATCAAAGAAATTAAGCGCTCATAGTAGAAAATTTCATTAGAAACTCTTAAAAAACGAATCTATTTATGGCGATCAAAAAATCCGACCTCTACTCCTCCTTATGGGCTTCATGCGATGAACTGCGCGGCGGCATGGATGCCAGCCAGTACAAGGACTATGTCCTGTTCATGCTGTTCATCAAATACATCTCCGACAAATACAGCAACACCGATGACTTCGCCCCGCCCGTCACAATTCCGCCGGGCTCCAGTTTCAAGGACATGATCGCCCTCAAGGGCAAGAGCGACATCGGCGACAAGATCAACACCCAGATCATCCAGCCG
>Ga0209491_10007460_pt1 | contig 14439 bp, 17 predicted proteins | sample BON02_FD_187213 | JGI IMG/M metagenome (GOLD analysis project Ga0209491, IMG submission 187213) | Freshwater microbial communities from Lake Bonney liftoff mats and glacier meltwater in Antarctica - BON-02 (SPAdes) (version 2) | ecosystem: Environmental > Aquatic > Freshwater > Ice > Glacier... | reverse complement strand
TGGAGCCTTAGTCACCTGGGCTATTTATACCCAGGGACAACTCCTGTCATGATCAAGCTTGATCATAACAGGAGTTGTCCCTGGGTATAAATAGCCCAGGTGACTAAGGCTCCAACTATCAGTGGGCTAGTATGCACCCTCGTACTAACAATCGCTAACAATCAAGTCTCCCTATCTGCTGTTGCCGACCATATTGAGCTTATTGATGTTGACCATATCTGTGACAATCCCTCAACACTACTTGTTACCCCAAAAAATCAGATTGATCAACATTGGAGCTTCATGTGTTAAACCAATTATAGCCAATCCCTCTTGTGGTTACATTTTCAAATGCTCAAACTCGAACATCTCTTCTGCCACGTTTCAGTGAAAAGAGACGTTCGAGTTTGAGCTTTGAGGTTTGAGATTTTAAACAGCATTTGAAAATGTCACCCCGAGTGGGATTGCCTGTACTTGGATGTTTGTCAAAAATAGAGACAAAGACAGAGACAGAGACAAAGACAGAAACAGAAACAGAGACAGAGTCAGCAACAGAGACAAAGACAGAAACAGAGACAGAGACAGAAACAGAGACAGAGACAGAGAGAGAGACAGAGACAGAGAGAGAGACAGAGACAGAGACAGAGAGAGGGACAGAGACAGAGACAGAGACAGAGACAGAGACAGAGATAGAGACAGAGACAGAGACAGAGACAGAGACACAGACAGAGACACAGACACAGACACAGACACAGACATGAAGACACAGACACTGTCACAGACACTGACTCAGACACGAAAAACATGACAAGCACGCAGACATAGACATAGACGCAGACACACACGCACACACATATGCACACACGCGCCTCATCAGGGGATCGTCCTTGTACACAGCCGATATGATGGAATAACCATTAAACGAAGCTTTGTCTGAGTCTTGAAGCATTGACAAATCACATTCCAAACACATGTTCCTGAGACCCTGAAAAAGGAATGGTAGCATATTCAGCGAGCACATAGAGCTTCCAGCAAAGCTACTAGACTATTTCTTACGAAGTAACAAAAGCAACATCAACCAATCAGTGACACGATTCACAAACAGAATATAAATACGTATATCACTCTCTCTCTCTCGCGCGCGCTTTCTCTTGCTATGTTTTGCGCGCACACACATATACCAAAGTTGACGAATCGAGGCTGTAATCACCAACGGTACCCATATTTACAAGTACAGAGACGCCAAGTCCTACCGTGGTAGGTACTCCCAGTAAAACATTCTTGCTTGCCTCTGCTTCCGCTAGCCATGCCTGTGTTCCAGTACAATTGTCAGTATCAAAACGGTACTGATAAATGTTATTTGAGATTCAGTGGCATTGAATCGTGCGTGATCGCATTGATGTACGCACACGAGTGCGTTTATTCAACCAATCATTGCAATCATCCTGAAACTTCGACCATCCGGGCCTCCATCCACACCTTCGTCCAGCTCTTTGGATTTGTACAAATACAAAGAAAGATTTGCAGTGGAGCCGAAAGGAATAGAAACTTCTCTGACACAAGTAAGAATGGTATCGATGGAGGGGTCTGCCTTGATTGCAACTTTGCGAGCCAAGTCCCACTCTTTTTTGTAACTTTGCACGCGTTTCGAGCATTCCACAAGCTTTTTTAAGAATGGATTGCAGAGTCGCAATGTAAGTTGTCAAAGCGGGGTCAACATTCTTGGAAAGAAACGAGTCCCTCTTGTTAACTAAATCCAACGCACACCTACGACAATTGACTGCCACATCCTGATCGACGATCTTGTCAGTGCTCAGGCAATGTTTGGGCATTGCTTTGCTGGCAAAAGAGACTGCCCTTGGACGGACACCCCAAGGATCGAACTCCCATTAGGCCAAAAAATGCTCGAAATGGTACAGCCCGTTCCGTGGAAGATGAGACTCGAAATGATCCTCGAAATGCAAATCCTGAATAGTGGGGAGATTTTAGTCAACTGCAAACCCAGAATCATGATTTGAATTTGTACAGGGAGATACAGAGGATTTCAAATTCAATCAAAATCTCAATTTGAACTTGTACCGCGAGATACAGAGGAATTTGAGTACCTCGATTTCGACTAGTTGACTAATTTCTCCCCACCATTCAGGATTTGGATTTGCATTTCGACGATCATTTTGAGTCCCATCTTCCACGGAACGGGCTGTACCGGAGCCAAAGGGGGATTGTTTGAAACTTTGAGTGATGAAATCTCGCAGCTGTTTTCGCCAATCACCTCAATCACACATTTGGGGATGTGTGTGGAATTCTGAACCAGACTCACACGCCAATTCTCACAGTGCTTTTTGGTCAGGTTTTTTGGTTTTCAGGAAAATGCGTTTTCGTTCAGAAAGTGCTAGACACCCTCGGGAAAGGTCCACTTTTGGCCAAATGGGATCGGCCGGGAAAATAGACGATTTTTAGTATTGCCTGGTAGGACCTAGTCTTTACTGAGATTACTGGGGACATATGTTTAACTCTATTTGAATTTGAATATAAAAGTGGCACAAATATTGACATATTATTGTACCATCGATTCAAATTCGCCTGCCCCTATGAATCATGTAAAAATATTTAAGGGCTGGCTCCCCCGAGATGCCTCTTAGAACTGGTACAACTGTGGTACAAAACATTTCCATCAGATCAGCATGGTCTGTTGGAAATGGAAAACCCAACTAGATTGAGTAATAAAACCGGTACCGCACAATCTTGTGTGGAGGATCAGATACTGGAGAATAAAAATCTCCGGAACATAATTTTTAATATTTGAACTGGACGATAAGTAAAATATTTTTCTGAAATCTGTTTACATGTAAGGGAACATACATGATTGATTGGGTCGGGCGGTATTTGACCGATACAGTTTTTGAGAAACACATTATAAGCGGTTCGTGGCCGATCAGAGTGCGATTCAAGCAAAAAAGAAAGAAAGATTTCCCCATTCTGAGAGAGATTCTGGCGAAGGAGACTTGCCTCAAAATACGAAAGCCAGTAGGACCTAAAGATGAGAGGATCTAAAATACCCCTTGTTTCGTTTCGGGATTTACGAAGGCCCCTCAGTATCACAAATGTTGGTGTTTCAGAGAAAGACTTCCAATGACGTTTGACTTTTGCGGAGTTATCTTGTCAAAACTTGTGTAGGTCGAGGCAAACGGATATCTATAATCGTGATTGACCCTATACCATTTTTACACCCTAGGATCATCCGATACAGGTCATTGTCCGACATCTTTTTGTTGCAACCCCATTGAAAAGAATGCTATTGTGATAGACTTTCCCCATCAAAAAGTCATCGAAGATTGCAGTCTTTCAGAAGAGTATGGAAAAGAATCTAGTCAACGGCCAGAAGACCTAGTAGTCTTCTGAAAATCCCGAATTCAGAACCCCTAGAATGACGACATTTCAATCCACATGGATTCAAAGTTTTGAAAAGGCTCAGGAACGAAGCCCCCACAAAAGCCGAGAACAAGTCAGGATCTTGAAGGAAGTGGGCACATTAAAGGCGGCATTGATGTCTGTGGGGAAGAGCAACCATGCGATGTCTAGCAGAATTTGGACTCTACCATGTGTTCTAAATGACGCCGCAGGGGGAACATCACGTCACCCTATGCCCACAATCATGTCACCCTATGCCCACGATCATGTCACCCTATGCCCACGATCATGATGGAAGATTGTACTGAACGCAATGATCCAGTCGTCAGAACAAATCGCAGTCTAAAGCCATCAAACAAGACCGCTGGAACAAGAGAGAGGATGACAGGCGAGCCAAAAAGGCCTTTCTGAAAGAGCACACAAGGGATCTGGCAATTCTCTGGCAAGTATGGGCCGCAGCCAACGCAGACGGAACTGGTCTGGAGAATGCCCTGGGGCTGCTGGCTAGATTTCAATAATGACTAGATACTCTCGGAGGCATGGAATGATGCAACTGAGGAGTTCTCTGAAGATTAGCCTCGCCATATACAAGGCGCACGAATCATCCTCAGCGTAAGTTACAGAAGGACTGGGGAGTCATGAAATGGATCTCTCACCGTGTTCTACATGGCACAGCAGAGCCGACACAGCCATCGCAGTTGCCATTTCTCCAGTCGCCGAGGCTGCAGTCTCTTCAACGGCCCTATCCGACGCCGCAAACCTCTCAACAGGCACTGATGATGAAATCTGGAGATTTTGTCTGCAGGCATCGAACCCGGGACTCTGCAGTAACTGGTGGTTCTTCTGACACTTTGCCGCAATTGCATGTATCAAGCGCTTGATACATACAACCGTGGCAGAGTGGTATCAGAACCACCAGTAAATGCGGAGTACCGGGCAGTAAATGCGGAGTCCCGGGTATTCCCGCGGACAATATTCCCTGATTTCATCAACTGCAGCAATGTCAGCGAATGCAGACGGCGCCCCATCAGGCGTTCGCACTGCAGAACCATCACCAGGCGCTGTCTTGCACCTCGTGGAGGCAGCTAATGTCCCCTCAACTTTGTGCGCTGACGGCCCTTCAACAGGTGCTGCCTCAGCATCAGCAGATACAGCCGCCCTTCCATCAGATTTAAGCGCTGCAAACTTCCCCACAGGCACTGACTTTGTCTCAGCAGGAGCAGAGGCTACCCATCAGGAGCTGTTGCTGTCAACCTGACGTAAATTCTGTGTCGTGGCAAATTGATTGGAAATTTAGATTTCTTCATAATATAATAATGTTGAGTCAATAATTGACGTAGGATAATATGACAATCTTTCCAATAAGCTGGCCAATAATTTGTACCGCTAAGCTACCAGTACTCTGCCTTTGTCTCGGAGTTCAAAGTGGAGTATCGCAATAATGTCGGCCGAGGGCAGGTGCGTCCAACCGTCTCACGCCCTGTCTGAGCAACAGTTGGTCCTCCTTCATATGAGGGGTTCAACATAAAGGGAGCCCTTTTTGTAGTATCTGTGCCACTCGTGGGCATACTGCAACGACCCTGATGGTCAAACACACGTTTGTTGTCGTGTGGGCCTGTGCTGACCTTTTCTCTGCTCCAACATTCAACAACAAAGCTTAGTGGTTAAATGCTTGGGACTTCGCTGGGTTCTCCGGTCTTACGCCGGTTCGATTTCCTTCGTCCGTTCACAAAGTTCATCACTACAGAGGCGAGCCAAGGGGGCGTGATTGCACTTACGACTGCAAAAATCACTCGACAGCATGACATATTCAGTGTTTCTGAAGGGACGACCTGTGGGCAGATTCTCTGGAGTGATAGCCCATGGACCGGCGGCGCATGGGAAAACTATTACGAATCGCAAGGGTACAAGTCGACAGCAACATGTAAGGAATGTGGATTCAAGGAGCTGTGCGTTCTGACGTCATTCATGCCAACTGAGGTTCTACCCTCTCCTCCGTCCCTGCCGCCCTCATGGTGCTGCCTCAAATGTCCCTCGCCAGAAGTCTGCGTGCTGGCAGTTCACAGATTTCCAGCACAACAAAGGAACTATAGCAGCGCTGGAGCTGATGCCAATGCTCAAAATCGGCGCATGCAGAACCGCTAGTGGCACGCATGGCAGGCTGTGTGGCGCACTCACCAGTCAAGAAATCACAAATTGCGTTGAATATTGTCTAAAACCAGGCAAGCAACCAGGCCCAGATAAGTGCCCCCATGAGCTCCTGAAAACAATGTCGGATGAGGATTCTTGATCGTGCTTGGGTGGGTGAATAAACATTGACTCTACCCGAGAAACCCATTGACACAGCTCGCCCGAGTCGGTCCATAAATGGCACCATCTCTCAACTCTACAAAAGAGGCAGTGACAACAAAACATCTGATCAAAGACCAGTAGTGCTGCTCAACAGTGGGTACCAACTGCTCAATTACATCATCAACGAACGGCTGAAACTGATCGTGGAACAGGCAAATTTGTTACAACCAGGGCAAGGTGGGGGCAGGCAGGGTCGAAGTGTCAACATCAACGTGCAAAAAATGCACTTTGTCACGCATGAAGCCCACAGACATGGAAAGCGAGTCTATCGAGTCGACATCGATTTCAGCAACGCCTTCAATGCAAAGTCGCAGGCAGCTCTCTGGCACGTGATGAACATGTTTCATATACCAGACGTTGACTTATTGATGCAGATTTACGACAGTGCAACAGTCCGTTTGGTTTCAAATGACGCAGAACGTGCAACAATCACGTTTGATTTAGGTGTTGCGCAAGGAAGCATCACGTCCCCGCAACTGTTCAACATCTTTATCAACGCTCTGTTGCGGATACTCACTGCAACTGGGCAGAATCAGGGTATCAGTCATGGTTTGCAGATTGGCAAGAACCAGCAAGACAGCAGCCAAGACGCCGACCACAGCTATCAGTTTAGTAACATAGGTTTCATCGACGACATCTCGATCTTTGCTGAGACCCCAGAAGGAATGCAAGCTTTGCTAGACGTGGCGCAGGAGTTCACAACATGGTGTGGCATGGAGATCAAGGTTAAAAAGCTTCCTTGCTCGTAATTGACAAGGATTGCAAGCGAAGGGAAAGCATGCCGGCACCAGATCTAAGGATATATGGCAAACGTCTCAAAACGCTAGACCTCATTGACGCGTGCCGGTACCTAGTTGACCGGGGCAAGAAATGGTGACATGAGCGCCACAAGAGAGGTAGTCCGTGAAAAAGCTAGAGTGGCACGCGATCTAATCAAAAGCCACCTGCTGATGCCAGAACTTTCTGCCGAATTATTCGCACAGAAAGGAATCGGCGCCTTCTGGTTCTTGGCAGCCCTCATCGAATGGTTGCAGAGTGAGTTGGAGAGTCTGTAGAAAATTTGGGTACAAGCGTATAAAAAAGTATGGCACGTACCACGGTCAACTGCAAACTCCCTATATACCTTCCCAACTGCAGAGAATGGCCATGAGTGCCCCCTGCCGTCAGGAGTACTCACGCAGGACTTGCTGCAGCACGTTGACCAATGCATGCGGATGAACATGTCGTTCGAAAAAGTATGCTAGCGCAATTGACACGCACGTTTACAGAGTGGCACTGCAACTCATTTACTGACTTGATTAACAAAATGGAGCTGTGGGACTGGGACGTGGCAAACAAAGACTTCTGGTCACAATTGGCAAAGTCGTTGCACAGTCACAAAGTGTCAGTCATATGGGCAGGAAAAATGGAACAAAAACTCGCTTCAGTGCTCGTCCCTGGAAAGATGAGCTGGGCAACGGCAACACGGTCCATCTGGATTTGCAAAATATGAATAGAGTAGATTGGGTGATCGCGTGTAGACACTTAGCCGACTGCATGGGGCCTTAATGCACAAGTCTGGAATCTGTTGTGGTCAGGGGAAGAGGCTATCAAGAAAGGCATGCTGATCTTAAAGAAGGCAGGGTTCGAAAGCATCGAAGATCTACCAAGGACAGCCGTAGGCTTTAGATCAAAATCAGGATCTGCCACCACAGCTCAGGTTGTCTGCAGCATCGAATGATGATCAAAAAGAGTCCCGAGTGCTTGTACTCAGTGCACAAGGACTCCACTACACCACCCAATTTCTTATGCACTCAGTGCACAAGGACTCCACTACACCACCCAATTTCTTATGCAGGAGTACCTAAATCTAGTTGCTTGAAGGGGCCTCGAACTACCATCAACAGAGAGAAGGTGCAAAGCTAGTGCCAAGAAATTTGAACGCTCCCCAACGGTGTTGGCAGAGCGGATTGAACTGAAAGAAACTCTCGTGAAGTGTCAAGCTGAGAGAAGCAATGAGACATTAGACGACAAGGGGTCCGATGATATGAGATCAAAAGCCGAATGCAAGCGGAAATCAGACGCAAGCCCAATGGAGTTTTGCTGCAGAAGCTTGGCTGGAGGTAACGTATGGGATTCTCTCGCCAACTTGCTAAAATTTACACAGCTACGGGGAGTATGTGCAGACGACGTGATGATGATGATGATTGCTTTTATTACTTTCGACAGTAGTTTCTTACCCTTGTTTGAGGGTCTATGAAGGTCAAATCCATGGCAATTTGAGTTGTCGGGTTTTAGAAAGAAGTCCGGGAAATAATGCAACACATCTTTACAAATATCACTAAGCCTGCACGTAGGAAGTGAGATAGCCAACAGGCAAAGATGCACGTCGACCACCTGCGGTTTCAGCTCGTTGACGACATGCATTCAATATGGGATGCGAACTCCTTTCTGGATCGAGTCCAAGAATTGGTGAAGAAAGCAATCGATGAGCATGCAACTTACAATACTGCACAGCTTGACAAGAGTTGCCCAGTCAAAAAGGAGCGGCGACAAAAAGACGACTCGGTGAACAAGTAGCAGTCAACATGCACACGATGGGCACAAGCTTCGTCGGAAAGGTAAGAGACGTGTGGCAGATAGCAGAGGCGCAGATCGAAAATGGGTTGGCCGACATGGTGAAGTTTAAGGCTTAGGTAAGCAGGCATGAAGCGACCGAAAAAGCCAGCAGACTCCAAGCCTGGCAGGGTCTTTCAGACTGGCAGCTCAACGACAGATTTTAAAGGGACAGACCTGTCCTACTCTTACCGGGCTCTTGGTGGAGTGGGCAGCATGTGCCAGAGTTCGTGATTGCAGGATAGTTGCAAAGGCCCACACACCGATCGAAGTTCAATGTACACAGTGTGGAGTTTGACAAGGACTTTCACAAGATGCAACTGGGTCGAGGCGGCAAGTGCTTAGCATGCAAAGGAGGGAGCCGAACGACGAATCAAAATCTGCAGTAGCCACTGATCGGCATGATGTCCACCAATGCAGATCCGAGGTATGCTGGCAGTCACATCGGAGCAAATGGGCGTTCCCTTGAGACCGAGAGGTGGGGGGAAACACGATGAGAGATCAGAGGATTTTGACAGCAGCCCAAGGGTATGTGATCACTTAGTTGCATATCACTTGGCGCCTGCGATCAATGACTTTATTTTGGATGAAAATCGGGAATACTGCAACAACAAACTTGAACAGACACTAACGCTGCTGCACAGTGAATGAGGTAAAGAGATCGAGCCCTCGAGGCAAAAATCACCACATCATCCACTCATTGTTAGCAACCCAATTGCAAAAGTGAGTTTCGAAGTTCATGCGTAGAAACATGCGGTGTGAAGTAGCTTCGATGCCAACGACTGCATATGACCCTGGCCTCCTTCGTGAGCAAGACACGGCAATAGTGATTAAAAAAAATTGGTTCCTGGACCAAAAGATTCCAGCAGGTAGTTTCATCAGAATCCTAGACTCGTCGCAGGTATGGGAAGAGCGAGTGGACAGAACGAGAATCATCACGAGGGAAGGTCTGACTACATGCCTGAACCCAGGACGAGGATGGAGAATCACTAGCGGGAAATGGAACTTTTTGAAAAAGCAGGAGTGTTGGGAAGGCCACGAGCAAGCGCTGATTATAACTATCCGGAAGGAAACTAAACGAACAGAAGGGTTGGAGGAAGCTGGATACAGATCACCAACGTGGGCAGTATTACGAGCACTGCAGCAGATCAATAGTGCCACGAAAATTGAAGGAGAAGCAGCGAGGTCTGCCCCTCCTTTCTTTCAGTCGGCGGAATGAGGAGATCTACTCTTCTGGGACGAAAAAGAAGGACCAACGGTAATAATATGGGAGAGCCTATCAGAACAAGAAAGGAAAATTGGCTAGCAGAGGCAAGCACGATGCCCAACTGGGTCATGTGGTACAAGTCAAAAAAAGGGGCGGAAGAAATCTGCGCATTTGAGCTCAGCGGGAAAGAGATCTTCTCTAGCTATAGCTATAATGAAACAAAATCGAAAGAGGAGAAGAACAAAAAGAACGGGAGCAAAAAGAATGCACATTGCGGGCAGAGCGTGCGATACAGGTCATGGTGGAAGCAAGGCAACATCAAAATGGCAGTGAGGGAGGATCACGCTTCATGCTGGGTTCACAAAGATCTCCCTGTCACGACAGAAAAAAATCGGGCGTTGTTGACAGCAGCGAGGGCGTCGGGCGGGAAGGACGAATGCCAAGTACGACTGACAGGTATCGAGCAAGAATACTGGATGGGCACAGAGATCGGTGGATTAGAGAGATAATGTTGTTTATTGGTCAGAAACCAATGGGAAAATTAATAATGATCTCCAATAGAAGGTTACGGCTTCCAAGGCACAGTCACGGTGGGTGATGGATCTAACCAAAAAAGGGAGGAAATGGGAGCAGGTCATGTGAATCTGCGGAGAAAAAGGAAAAGACAGCAGAGGAAGGTGGAACACGAAGAGGAAGGATCCAGCTCGAACCGTCCGGAACTAGCGGCCTTTGTCTTGGCATTACGCAGTACCCCTGTGACAAAACCCATGCTTTATGTGCGCGACAACCAAGTGCTGCTGAAAGCTGTAAAAAGATAGGTAGGTGAAGGCGGGAAAGCGACCTTACTAGTAGCGCCAGATGCAGACATTTTACGGGAAGCATTCGAAGAGCTCCAAAAAAGAGCAGCAGCAGGATCATCGATGTTTCTGGTCAAAGTGAAAGTGCATCGAGGAGAACCTGCGAATAAAGAAGCCGACATCCAAGCAGACAAGTTTATTTCAAGCAAAGATGTTCCCACGGAATGTCGCAACAGGACAAATCGAGCAGTCTTCATATGGCAAGAGCTTCTTTGGAAAGGAGGTACCGTGAGCTATGAACATCAAAAGTCGACGTGGAACAGCGGGGTGCGGAAAACGATTAGACGAGGATCAACAGAAGAGGAGGTGCGCAAACACCGGGATCGTGCGACAGGAGCAAACGACATATAATTGTCTTATACGACATATATTCTTTTATGCGACATATTCATGTCATTGAATTTTTATAATATGTAGTTTAATTTTTTAGACAACGTATATATTTTGAAGTTACATTCCATATATGTTGCACTATTTATAAGTAACATATATATGTTGGTAACATATTTATTTTATTTTACACAGAAAACATGTATACGTTATTGTAGTCCCTGACATATGTTGTTAAAAATCCCACAACATGCACATGTTTTTTTTTGGTCTGCAGTACGCCTAGACCCATGTCATCACCCGACACAGTATTCAAGTTCACGGTGTCACAACGGGATCATGCAAGTAAGCTTTTGTAATATTATATGTCGTTTAATCACAAAACAATTATATGACGTATAAGAAAAACTATATGTCGTGTAAGCCTTTGTAATATAATTATATGTCGTTTAATATTGAGTATATGTCGTATAAAAAAATCATGTGTCGTGTTAACTTTTGTAATATTATATGTCGTTTAATCTCACAAAACAATCATGTGTTGTATTTGAAAAATTACATGTCATATAAGCTTTTGTAATATAATTACATGTCGTTTAATTATTTGCGATATATACATACACTAGTAATTTTCATGATAAGAGTGACTGGCTGTTTGTTGGGTGTGCAGAGCTATGACAAGCGTGTGTTTCTGACCGAGAGGTAGAAGACAGACTGCGAGTGTCAACCAACAAAAAGGCGCGAATTTCGACCAGTGGCTCAAACCGAGACAAATCGCTCTGAGGCCACTACTGTGGGAAGTTTGCTGCGATGCGTACACACGCTTCAAATCAAGCTATGAGGTCGCCCACGACGGCAAGCCTTGCTTCGGTGTGCATCGATTCGAATTCGACAAGGATGACTGAGGCCCGAGTCGAGGGAGCGCGGAGTGCAAATTTTGTGCGAGACAAGGAATAGTGTTCCCATTCACCACATGTCATCTCGCTGGAAGAACGGAGTCGGAATTTTTTGAAAAAATAATGAATTAGAATGCCCATTAAACTACCGTCCTGATGCATGAATGGACGTCTTCTTTACCTCCCGACAAGTACAAAGTCTGCCTCACTGACACATATCTTAATATCAGCGCCAAGATCCTCACCAACGTCCCCGCTCTGCTTATATGGTCTCACAAAACCCCGTCTCCCTTTACGTTCCTACCGAAATTGGTATACTAGACTGTCAGCAGTTGAGTTCTTGTTTCAGCGTAATGCCTATCACCCCTTCGCCCAGTGCAGCCATCCTCAGAAGCATAGTGACCCGGTTCCGCTTACCGAGATTCTACCAAACAGGGTTGGAGCGACCATCGCCGAGCACAGAATGCTCCACTACTGCCCACACCAAGCGTGTGCCAGCCTGGATCCAGACAATTTTTGTTTTAACAGAAAAGAAGTAAATAACATGGACTTTCTTGACAAATTGAAGATTTTTGCATACACAACCATTGGACTAGGCGAGACAATCCGAAATCCCATCAAGACATTTCGAGAGTTATCACGCTACGTTGGTAGAATGGCAAATCAGAAAGCGAGTGGCGATGACAAAATGGCCGCTGACCTATTCAAAAAGGCCCCAGAAGCATTTCGAAAGAGGGCTTGGATTCTGATTAATATTATCCTCGCAGGGCACCATGTGTGTAACGAAGAACTTTTGGAGGCTCGGGTGGTTCTTCTTTGCAAGGACCATTGCAACCCGATTCTACTGGCAAACTTTCGACCAATCGCACTTTGCAACTCTTTTTACAAACTTATCAATACCATCATCACTAGCAGGATCCGGGGCCTCACAGAAAGGTACGCTGTACTGGAATCCTCGCAACATGGCTTCCGAGGCTCTCGATCGGTTCAACTGAGGGTCCTAAAGGATTTTCGGTGATTCATCCGTCACCATAGCTCAGTGGTGGAGAGCGCGGCACTCAAGAAATTAGTAATCCGTAAGGTCCCCGGTTCGATTCCGGCAGAAAACACGTCACCTCAGATTCACATGGATTTGAGCACATAGACCCTCAATCAAGGGTTCTAAACTACTGTTTCCAGTAATAAAAGCAATTAAAATTAAAATGTCATCCAGAAGGAACGCTGGCTCTTAAAAGAAGCCATGAAACAGGACACTAAACTCATTCGAGTGGACCTCGACTTCGAAAACGCGTTAAACTCAGTTACGGCCTGTGATGAACTCACCAGTCGAAGTCTTCTCCAGAGGTGTGCAACTTGCAGCTAAAACCGCAGTCCCCAATACTTCAAGTCCGAATCCAAAATTCAATGCATGCAATGTTTTAAGTCCTTGATACCCCAGGGCATTCGGTATCAAGGCGACGAACTCAAAAAAGTCCAAGGGAAATTCTCATTCGGCTCTTCGGTATTCATCACAATATGTGGTTGGACGCCAAGTCCCAACGTCACGCCGCCATCGAGGTGGCAGCATACCTTTACAAGAACGACAATCTTTGGATCGATCAAAGACTGAAGGTCATCTCAATGTGTCTGCCCTCTCTTTTCTCCTTCTCAGCGCCGCTCATCGATTGGCCCGAATCCGACCTCAAGCTCCTCACAGCCGTATGGGTCAAAGCATACAAGAACGCCTGGAACCTAGGGAAAAGTACAGCGACCTGTCTCTTCACCATTCCTAGGGATAAGGGTGGACTTCAGGTCAAGCTCCCGCTCGGCACACTCTTCACGTCGGTATGGGGCAACCTTGAGCGATGTAGTCAATTCAATGACGGCACCCGGCAAAGGTTAGCCTTGTGCTACCAGGAAGCCTTGCAGGAGACCGGATGCCTCGACGTCTTAGAGCTTCAGGACGTCTCACAGCACTTGAGCTGGAAGGCAGCAAGCACTAATGAGGTTACCTTCGCCTGCTATCTGGCCAACAAGCTTGACATACTGGTAGAGTGGGACCCAATCCACCCAGACCTTATCGCGTCCGCCCCAGACGCCACGCTGTCAGCCCTCGCATGCCAAGTTAAGCTCCCGCTGTCAATACAGATTGAAGGGGTAATGCTCACAGCCACATGTCTCAAGATTGGACTCGATTCCACAATGACGATACTGGCAGGGGACATACAATACTCAATTCACTTGGACGGACAGGCCCAGAACCCGGGATTGCCTTCACTCCGTGAATGCATTTCCCGCAGCTGCGGCCAAGCACGATGGCTCTACGAGCTCTCAGGCATGGCCACAGATCCAGAAACCGACGAATGGGCTGATGGGGTCAAAGCAATCCGGATCCCTCAACATCTTGGTATTGGAATTGGCACTAGTAAGCATGGCCCCCGCACTGTATCACCTCAATCCAAGCGGGGTCAATGATAGCTCGCAATGGCAGCGCACTGTTGGGTGAGCTTATCACACACATTGACTCGATCCCAACCACTGCAATAAACCTGTTGGCATCTGAAGTTGAAGTCGAACTCGCATCAGTCGAGTCGCATTCGTCACACACAGGCATGGAACTCGACGGTGATACAATCTTCATGATCTCAGTAAGCATACCGTGTCACTCTGTAAGCTTCCAGTCTTCTCTGAGATGTTTAAAATTAAATTGTCATTGATGTTTCCTTTGTGTGTGAGTTCAAGGGTAGCAGCCGAGCACCTGGGGGATGGAATAACGGTGTGCGCCATTCTAATGACGTCCTACAGGCCCGTGCCAACCTCAAGAACCGCAAAT
>Ga0209491_10007457_pt1 | contig 14444 bp, 4 predicted proteins | sample BON02_FD_187213 | JGI IMG/M metagenome (GOLD analysis project Ga0209491, IMG submission 187213) | Freshwater microbial communities from Lake Bonney liftoff mats and glacier meltwater in Antarctica - BON-02 (SPAdes) (version 2) | ecosystem: Environmental > Aquatic > Freshwater > Ice > Glacier... | reverse complement strand
CGGTTGGACTGCGCGTCGTTCTGGGGGTTGATATGCATGAGTACGCTCTTGTTGCTTTGACTGTTGCCGTTCGACATGGCGGGAGGTGTGTGAACTCCCACCATGTGTGTATCGCCTAGGGGCATGTCTTCTTGCGCAGTGTCCCTGTGCACGTCATTCCCTGACACTTGGCGTCTGGTCGAATTGGGCGATTTCAGGTTTGCTTGCGTCACCTCGTGTGCGAATGATACCACATCCTGCACCCAGGTAATAAATTCAGGATCAAAGGCTAGCACGTGTCTCGCAGCTGTTAACGATGCTTCCTGCACTGATGCGCAACAGGGATACTCAACGGTGGCAGCCGGAACAAAGGTAGCCACAGCAGCTTCACCAGCCGACGCCGCATGCTTGATTCCATCGCCGCGCGCCTGCTTCCCGCCCTTTTGCGTGCGTTGCTTCTTTTTGCTGGCCCCGTCGCCTTCGGTGGCCTGCAACCCTGGCGCAGCGTCGACGTGTGGTGTGTGAGCAGCAGCAGCAGGGTGTCTCTCAACAAGACAGCGCTTGCGATAAAAGAGGACATAGGCGGACCGAGATTGGTCCATGCGTTTAATGTCACCATACTGATCCTTGGACTCCAGGGTGCCGCCAAAGCTCTCGTCTTGGACCACTTGTTCGCTCACCTGCGTCACAGTTTCGTCATCCAACTTGTACCACAGGCCTGGTGTGTCCCAAACAACGCCCGCAGCTACTGGTGTGCTTGCACCGCTGCCTGCCATGCCCTTGGCCACGGTGGCTGCACGCACTTTGGGCTGCTGAGACGCGGCCTCGTGCAACAGAGACTCCCTCTCAGCCGCCTTTCCATGTGCTGTCACATCGGCTCGGTGCGGCTTTTGCCCCCAGTTGATGAAACTGTAGTAGTGGCCAGAGTGGACAGTCTGCCCGCTATGTACCACCAGCCCCTGCAGCTCATAGATATGCGTGCCAGCTGCAACAGGCCTGGCATCAAAGTCATTCATCTGCCGCCGCACATAGTGACTCATATCCAGCGTGTTTCCAAACTCCACTTTTGTGTTCAATTTGTGCGGCTCCATGCGCCCATCATACGTCATGTTGTACTTAAAGCGCTTCAGCTGCACAACCAGCACCTCCGGCAGCGATGTTTCCTCAACAAACGGCGCCTTCCACACCGTCTCCTTGCACTGTGTCTCGTCATTCCAGACGCGGTTGTCGCCTGTCATGAGCTCCTTGCTAAAGTGCTTGCGCATTGCTGACTCAAGATCGCCAATGCCGTCTTCTATTTCGAGCATGAGATATTCCTTCTCGTGCCCGGTGATGGAGCGGTGCTGGTGCGTCTTCTCGACCCACCGTCTATCCTTTTCAACCACCTTGAAAAACTCCGAGCGTTTTGCGCCGTGGATACTCGAGAGCGCATCCATGAGCGACTCCAGAAATGTCATGGTGTCGTCTTGATTGTGCGCACTGTCGAGCAGCGGCGGCTGACGGCTCTGGCTCTTGCACGCCTTGATGAATTCACCGGGGTCAAAGAAGCGCTGCTTGCTGTGGCGCAAATATCCAAACAACTCCTGCAGCTTATCTGACAACTCCGCGTCTGCTCCTGTCTGATGCTCGCGCACATGCTTGCCCTCGCCACCCTCCTGCTGCCCCGCACCATCTACGTGCATGGCCTTGTCAGCGGCAGAGAGTGGAACCGCCACAGCTTGAGCACTACCATTTTCTGATGGTGCCGAGGTGAGGGCCACAGGGGCTGTGAGCCACTCGTGAAACTCCGGGATGACAAAGAGTTGCTGCAACATTGAGTTGATGTAGCACGTATTTCTTCGATTCTTGAGCCCCACCAGCGCAGGCTGGCCATGGCGCAAGCCGTTATTCTCAGGGTCAAACACCAGCATTTCAGCTTTCCCGTCTTCTGTTTGCGACGTTGGAGGCGGCAGCGACTCAACAAAGTGATGCGTGCGCGACACCAGCGCATGTAGCGCTGAAAGACACCCATTACTCGACCTTGTACATGCTACCTCATCTCCCGTACCCCCTGAACCACTTGCGGTTGGATGGTCGGCATTGGGCGCGTGCGACAAGGCGGCAGAGGCGTTGGGATTTTCAGAAGCGTGTGACAGATAGGTGGATGCAGACGTATTGGAGCGCGGGTCAAGAGCAAGATCAGGATAAAAGGCGATGCGCTTCAGCGGTTTCCACCCCGCCTTTCGTGCGTGTTTGCTGTGCAAGTCATCGGGCCAGCCTAGCAGCGGCGCACTGCTAGGGTCTGTTGCCATGAGATACTCATCAAATAGGATATTTCCAATATCATACTCCTCCACCAGGCCACGCCACGCCAAGGGCGGGAGGTGACAAAGCAAATTGTTGACTATACCCAAGAGGCCTGCAGCGGCAGCATCACGTGCTTTGCCATTGCCTGCCTTGCCCAACACCTTGTGGCCTGTACTTGCAGCTACACTACTTGTCAGCGATTCGTCCTCTGGATTCTTTCGCTTCGAGGGAACGGCAGGAGTTGGGCTTGTTGTCACGCAGGACGCGATGAGAGGTCGCCCAGCAAGGAGGGCAAGAACATGACGCAGGAGGCCGAGTTTGTCGCCGGGTTGCAGCAAAAAGACGTGGTCGATGCTTTGAAAATGAATAATCTGCTCTGCCCAATCAAATAGCTCACACCCCTTGAGAACTGCCGTGCATGCCCCCCCCCCGGTGCCACCTGTGCCGCTCAAAGTCACAGTACCTCCTCCGTCTCCGCCTCCACTGGCAGCTCCCGCAGCGTAAACTGCCCTCTCCTCTGCATGCACAAGCCATGTGAATGATGATTCGATTAGCTCTCTCGCCACGCGTCGCATATCCACTGCCTCCCCCTGCGCCTGAGCACCCAGAACACACGCAAACACGCATGAATATAGAGGACCCCAAAGCAAAATGGGTCGGCCAATAAATTTGCACTCGAGAGCAAAGCAAAATGGGTTATGGGGTGGCTGCAATTAGTAGGCTCCTTACAATTATAGGTCTCTTTTGCGGAATATAGTCTCTTTTATAGGGCTCTTTTGAAAAAGAGACCTATGATTTTAAGGAGCCTACTCATCGAAGCGCCACCCCATAGCAAATAAATTTGCACTCGAGATCAAAACAAAGTGGGTTACCACACAAAGTGGGTCAATCAATGCATTTGCACTCTCGACGCAACGTGGGTTGCTGAATGCACTTGCACTCTCAACACAAAGTGGGTTAATCACTGCATTTGCACTCTCGAATGCTCGAGATTTCGCCACCTCATAGACACAGCAAAGCCCAACTCCGATCAGTGTAAATGTGCCGCGAAGACACGCACGCAACATGTCAACAATCAAAATGAAAAGTCAAGGAGGCCAAAAAGAAGGCAATCCCGAGCAACACGCCCAAAACAAAAAAAAGACGAAGCTAGAATCAGATCTGATGTGAGGATTTTACATGTATTGCAACACACTGCAACACTCTGCAACACATTGCAATACACAGCAACACGCTGCAACACACAGCAACACGCTGCAATACGCTGCGACACGCTACAACACGCTGCAACGCACTGCAACACACTGCAACACACTGCAACACACTGCTACCAGGCGGGCAGCAAAGACACGCTCAGTTTCCCAGCCCATGACTAAAGCCTCCAAGAGCGTCTGCAGGGTCTGCTTTCGGACCCCCTCATCGTTGCCCCCCATGAGCAGCTGCCGGATGAGGGCATCAACATGACTCGTCACGGCGCTGGGGTCGTCACTCGCAGCATGTTTCCCGTTCGACCCCCGCACGCCCGCAACCAACGGATGCGCCTGGAAGATGCAGCAGACGATCGCTTGGCAGTGCTCCGGACCGAGATCTCCTCTCCCTGCTATCACCATGTGGATGAGATTGAGGGCATCTTTGACGATGCTCTGCACCACAGCATCATCGGGTATCGTCGTCGACGCTGCTGTGTTGCTTGCACATCGAGTGCTGCTGCTAGCGCCAGCGTTTCCTGCGACACTGGAGCTTCTCTGTGGCAGGTCTGCAGTAGTGGAGGCAGTCGACGATGCGGGGTCGGCGCTCAACATCACCACAGCCTCGAGCAAAATGTGCACGATTTTTGCCAGACTGTCTCGGAGGTCAAAGGCAGTTGGTGCGCTGCTGCTGCTGCCGTTGGTGTGCGGCGCTGCTGCGTGCTGCGTTGTTTCCTGTATATCATCCACACTCCTCTCGCTCGTAGCTTGCTGAGCAGCGGCAGCCATTGCGACACGTCGCCCAGTGCCAGCAAGTGTGGCAAGAGATGTGGAGAGACTCTCATGCGGGGGAGTGGCGATGGTGGTAGACATGCTTTGGAGTGTGCTAGGCATGCTCGATACTCCGACTGTGCCCGTCTCTACCTTATGCTGGTCCGTGTTGCTCGTCAAGTGCGGTAGGTGAGACAGAAGCAGACGTAGCACACGCAGAAAAACAGGCGTGCAGACGCGCCACGACGTCCTTTCTGGATGACACCACATCTGCCCCTGTCCACAGACACAGCCTACAAGCTCGAGAACACACTGAGCACCACCTTGTTCTACAAAGGCAACGCGCAGATCCTTTCGATCCGCCTCCTCCTTTTGCTTTTCCACTGATAACTCGAGCGGAAGAAGTGCAATATCTAGATATGAGTCGGAAACCTGAAGCATCGACTCGACCACCTGCACCAAGTAAGCTGCACGCCAGATACCTGGGCCGGTGCCTAGGATGGAATCCCACTGCTGCTCGCCCAACAATGCGGCCTTGACTTGCTTTTTTATGTAACCCGCCGTAGGCAGCGACGCAAGAACGAGCCAAAGCTGCTCCTGCAGGTCTGCGCGCTCTACTTCGCTCAATTCATCATCAGTGCGATTCTCGAGCTGCTGCAGACTTGCAAGCACGTGCTTGTAGCGCCTTGTCACGGGCTCTTGCTCCACACGTTCCATGTCTGACATCAAGTGCAGCACGCTGGCTGTTTCCAGAGGACTCGACGCACTATTCCCGACACCATCTGCACGAGTAAGAACAATAATACGTCCCCCGTCTACACATCCGATTTCCTCAAGCGTCTTGCCTAGTGGATAGTTGGTTCGTTCGCGATCTCCGTTGGTGCTGTTGACAAGTTTGATATCCAGCCCGCTGGTCGGAATACCCTTGAGTGTTGGAAACAGCAAGGCAGCAACGTGAAGAAGCTGCTTCACCGTCTGGTTGCTGTGTGTATCTCGAAGAACAAACTCGCCTGCCCCACCACCCACTCCCGCAAAACTGCTGTTGGCGCCCAGTGTCGACGTCGAGTTGCTGAGCGCACTGTTGGGAGGCTGGCGGTTCTGTTGCTGGTTCCCGACATTTTGATTGAAGTTGAGTGCTGAGTTGTGGTGCACATCGGCACGCAAACCGCCATTTATCGACGAGCCTTGTATCGAAGACTTGTTGCCACGCAGGCCCTTGCCTAGCGCAAGCTTGAGCGTCATCTTGATCGGTATGCCCCGCACACAGCACCGATGCGGCAGCAGCGCTTTATTAAAGCTGCGCTCTGCCATCGATAACGCCACACTCTCGTAGCTCTTCAACACGTGCTCGTCCATGACACACTGCAGCAAACTCAGCGCCCGCGAAAAGCGCAGCCCCCTGCGCGCACTACCCAATCCCTTGCCGGGCACCACACGGACCTGTCTTCTGTCTTGTAGCAATGTATTGTCTTGCATTGTCTGCCCACCCGATGCTGGCGCAGTATGCGCCTGCTGCGCGACTGGCGTTGGAGCATCAAATTGCATGGCGTGTGCAACAGTACCAGCACCGTTTCTCACAGGTTGGCGCAGCACATCATCCGGCGTGCGTGCGACGACTTGTCTGACGGGGGAGACGGGTGGCGGACTGGAGAGCGGGTAGCAGGTGTGCAGCTCGCGGAACACCCTTTCGAGAAAGTCGACCATGAACTTGGGAGGTAGATTGCGGCTTAGTGCGAGCATGAGCCCTCCAGCACGCGCTGCCACGCCGTCGTCTCTTGCCTCAAGGGCCACGCGCCACAGCTCATCCATCCCAATAAGATCGCACGCGAATTGTCGATTCAGATCCTGGTGCACCTTCTGGATTTCAAAGGCTCGGAGGTCTTGGGGGCTACGTGCGTCCTCGACAATGTGACAATCAAAAAGCTCTTTGAGCGGCACCAGTTGGTTAATCTTGCTGAAGCCACCGTGCAAGTCGTCGTTTTCAAAGTCAAAAGGCTCCTTTTCGCGCGTCACTGAGTTATCAAAGCCGGTGATGGTGCCCACGTTGCGGCGCAGGGTGTTGACACAAAACCATGACACGCGCCTGCGCACCAAGTTCTGCCCACTAATTTTGATGCCTTTATGCACCACTTGTCGGCCACTGATCTGCATGCGTCCTGTCGGGTGACTCTGTGTGTGGCGGCTGTTGATCTCTCCAAAGAGAGCCTCAAAGCAGTTGAAACCGTGCTTGCCGAGCATTGGAAGATCAATGCCACACACGAGACCTTTGAAGGCCTTTTCAGTCACCTCTTCGCTGAGCGCGTCACCACTGTCGGCAAGGACACGGAGCCACTTACACAAGAGCTCTGAGGGCAGCCTGTGCCACAACCGGTCCAGCACCGAGAAAGACACCTTTTGCAACTGCTTGTTGTCCTGTTCCACGTGCAAAAAGCGCAGCACCTGCAGCCGCAACCACTGCTCCTCCTCGTGCTCGCTCGTGTCCGCGCGACCTTGCCTCTGCGCCTCCTCCTCCAAGCGCAGTGTATCATCGACAATCAGCGCAGCTAGGCTGTGATCACGCTGGCACGCCTCAAGAAAAGCGCCGCGTGTCATTTTCAACATGGGCACTCTGCCTTCTTTCGCCCAGTCCATCCTGTTTGGATGATCTATACTGCCCATTGCTTTAGTCCACTTTTCTCCCTGCGCCACCGAGTCATTACGCAGATGGAAAAAGAGCACATCCAATAAGAGCCTCATCACAATCGTCCTCGACGATCTTTCTGCCGCATTTTTGCTGTTGCTGCTGCTGTTCACTCCATTGGAGCGCCCCAGCCCTGCTATGCTTGCACCATAATTTGTAGTGGGCAATGGCAGAGCATCCCCTACACCCACCCCCGAGCTACTGACCGCATCAGGCGCCAACGTGAATTCAGTCTGCGTGTTGTTCTGCTTCATTTGCAATTGCGCCGTGCAAAAACGAACAAAATGCAAAACATCATTTTGGAGTTTAGAATCACTGCCTGGGCGACCTGTGCAGGCACCGTTCTGAAAGCACACCGCCAGAGCATGCAAGAGCTGGGTGTAATTTTGCGCTAGAGTTGGATGCACAAGTGACTCGAACAAGAGGTCGAAAGTACTACGTGCCAACTGCGCCTCAACTGTGTCGCACTGCGAGTCGGTGCATGCGCTCACGAGGTACTTGGGTGAAGGCATGCATTGCGATATGTGATCGTATGCCGAGTGAGGCGCTGGTAGCGTCAAGGTGAGCAGCGCAAGATCGGCGGCACCTTGTGTTTCACTACGCAGCTGCGCTAGCAGCTTGGCGATCAAATACATTGCCACTTCCACGCGACCCTTGTTGCCTTTTTTTTCTTCCAGATTTTCACAGGTGTAGGGCAGCGTCACCGTGAGCTTGGCGAGTGCCGAGCGAAAGGCATCGCGTACGTCCTTTGTTGGATGCTGCTGGTTTCCCACGCACGTTGCCAGCATGCTGTCGATAATGCGCGGCATATTCAGGTCCATGCCTTGCGAGTTGACCTCGGATAGCGAGCGCTGGTGCGCGTGAGTATACACAAAATTACGAAGAGCATCCACGAGTTTTTCGTGCGCACGCTCGCCTGTGAGACAATCCAGCACACTTTCCCCCTGCCCACCATCCTGCCCAGCCACCATCCACTCGCCAGCTCTCACCGGAATAATTTCGGCCAGCTTGGCCAAGATATCAAGGCCTGCACGGCGTAGCATGAGTTTTGAAGATTGGATGCAGCTCACCGCAAGCTGCTTCCACACAAGCCGTCCACGCTCTGCATATTCATCGCCAGCCAACTGCAACAGTCTGTCAAGGCATTCCAGTCCGTCGGTGCTCATTTGCTTGCCTGACCCGTCTTCGGTCAGCGCAGCTGGCACTTTATCAAACGATATTTCATTGAGCTGCTCTAGGACACGATCAGCCAGCGATTTGAGCGTGTGGCCAGCGATGCCCACTTTTGTGGTTTCGTGCATATTTACTGCACGCAGCACTGCCTCCAGCTGATCCACCCGATCTCGGTCCCTGCACCAATTAAAGAGCAGCCCACGGAGCTCGAGCTGTTGCACCATCTTTTTGACCTTGGCGGCTACTGCCCCAGCGCACTGCTGAAAAAGCTGGTTGGGATGCTGCAGATCTGCCGACTCACGGAAGATCACGGGTAGCGTGCCATTGCATCCGGGTATGAGCACTATCAGACTCTTTGCAGCCCATGGTGAAAAGTCAGAGGCCAGGGCCACTCCTATCTGTTTGCTAGCGCGTATCATCGTGATGGTGAGATTATCACTTCGATCAGACTGCTGTATACAGGCCGCGACCATCTTCTCCAGGCACTTATCCAAAAATCCACGCGAACGCTCAGTCAACCCACGTTGTTCGCAAATTGACAGCGCATCTGCCCACGCGGGGGTAGGCGGTGACATGCCAATATCCTGCTCAACTCCATCCAACAGCCTGTCCTGCCAGCTTTCATCTGTCGATGAAAACATGCAGCACACAGCAGTCAGCAGTGTAAGAAATCGTGCAGTGAGCGTCTACCCCCGGACCGTGACGGCCTATCGAAAGTTCTGCACCCTGCCTATGCAGAGCGCTGCACAGCCCGCTCACACGCAGTTCGCGCGTCCGTCTTCCCGCCGCAGGCAGGCTGCAAGGTCAACTGGGGGAGCAGGGCAAGAAGGGTCGTCGCTTACCTGCCGCAGGTTGCACATCATCAGGGGCTGGAGGTCGCAAGTCGCTCCCCATGCCCATTTTTTGCATGTGCTCCGCTCGGATGTCCACCAGACGGGGTCGGTCAGCCTCAGCCAACAGTGGCAATATGCAAGGACACAAAACACGAAATCAACACTGCGAGCATCAATCAGGACGCAGCTCCTGCCGCCAATTGAACGCTGACTCGAGTCTGGAAAACCCACAGCGCCGCGCCTGACATGCCCAAAAGCCCGCTCTCTCGTCGAGCGACACGAACAACTTTGAACGGCATGCCTAGAGTTGATGCTAGAATTCAGTGCGTTCATTTCAGAATTTTCATTTCAGAATTTTCAAAAGCGAAGAATCGGAAGATGTTGCTGTCAACAATGATGGTAACAGTGATTGCGATAGGGATGACTGTGCCCTCGCAGGGTTTTGTCCACGTGCCAACATCAATGCTCTCACGTGGTGGCCTGCTCACCAGGACCGCCTCGTCGTGCCCACGGCGGATCTCGGCTGGTGGCGCGTTGGGGAGCCGATGCAGCGCTGACGCCAACATCTGGCGCACCAACGAACGGGTAAGTAGATGTATGCACACATGCGTACAAATTTTTGCACATGTGCATACACATGTGTGCAGTGCAAACAGAATTTCCCGTTGTTCCTGATCTTCATGCCACACGTGTGCGAGTGTGCGCGTGTGATAAGAGGGGGAGAGAGAGGGAGAGATAGTGTGTGTGTGTGTATGTGTTTGTGCACGTGCGCACGTATATGGGTGTGTGTGTGGATGTGAGGGAGAGAGAGCGAGAGAGAGAGATTGTGTGTGTGTGTGTGTGACTGTGTCTGTGTCTGTCTCTGTCTATGTCTATGGCCGTTGCTGTGTCTGTGTCTTTGTCTATCGGTCTGTGTATCTATCTGTCTGTCTATCGGTCTGCCTGTCGGTCTGCCTGTCTGTCTTTCTATCTGTCTGTCTGTCTGTCTGCCTGCCTGTCTGTCTGTCTGTGTGTGTTGGTGTCTGCGTTGTGTGTGTGTGTCTCTGTGTCTGCGTGTGTGTGCGCGCGCGTCCTCGGGCATGACACAGACAAAGAATGTAGTGCGTCTGTGTGTGTGTGTACGCGTATGTGTATGTGGTGTGTGTGTGTGCTTGTGTGTGCGTGTGTGTGCGTGTTGTGTGTGTGTGTGTGTGTGTGTGTGTGTTTGTGTGTGCGCGCGCGTATATCTGTGCCTGTGTCTGTTTTTTTTGGATGGGTGAGAGACTATGTTTCGTGGTTGTTTTTTGTTTTTGTTTGTGTGTCTGTGTCTATGTCTGTTTCTGAGTCTGTGTCTGTGTCCCTGTGTGTCTATGCTTGTGAGAAAGAGAGAGAGTGTGTATTTTTATGCGTGTTTTGTTTTTGTGTTTTTGTATTTTTTGGTTTTGTGTCTTTGTCTTTGTCTGTGTCAGTTCCTTGTCTGAGTAATTTTGTGTCTGTGTATCTGTGAGAGTTTGTGTGTGTCTGTATCTATGTCTGTGTCGATGTCTGTGTCGGTGCGTGTATGCGTGTGTGTGTGTGTGCGTGTGCGTGTGCGAGTGTGTGTGTTTGTTTATACATACGACACACACACAACACACATACACACACACATACACACACACACATACACACACACACACACACACACACAAACACGCACACAAACTCTCTCTCTCTCTCACACGCACACACACACGCACCCACACACACACTCTCTCTCTCTCACTCTCTCACACACACACACACACACACACACACACACACAGGTGGTGGTGGTGGGCGCTGGCGTCGCAGGGATGGCGTGTGCCCTGGAGCTCAAGGAGAGGGGGATCCCATGCACGGTTGTGGAGGCGGCGCCGGAGCCGGGCGGGAGGGTTCGTACCGACCAGGTCGACGGTTTTCTGCTAGACCACGGATTTCAGATCTTTCTGACGTCGTATCCGGAGGCGCAAAGACTGCTCGACTACAAGCAGCTCGAGCTCCAGCCCTTTTACGCAGGCGCCCAGGTCCGATTCGGTGGGGCTTTTCACAAGCTGGCCGACCCGTTGCGCGCGCCCTTGGACGCCCTCTTGTCGCTCTCGCCGGCGCACCCAATCGGGTCGGTTTATGACAAGATCCTCATCGGTGTGCTGCGGGTGCAGTCTCTGCTGCCCACCATCGATGAGCTGTACGCGCGCGTAGACGTCAGCATTGGCGCACGGCTGGGCAACGACGTGTTCTTTGGCACGGCGTTTTCTGCGGAAATGGTAGACCGCTTCTTCCGTCCATTTCTGGGCGGCATCTTTTTCGACAACAAGCTCCGCACCAATGCGCACGAGCTGGATTTTGTCTTTCGCATGTTGGCGCTTGGTGAAAATTGCCTGCCCAAAAAGGGCATCCGCGCCGTGCCCGACTACATGGCAGCGCTGCTGCCCGCTGGTACCTTGCGGCTGAACACGCCCGTCGCATCCATCGCACAAGATGGCACCTCCGTCACGCTTGCTAGCGGCGAGGTCCTAAAGGCTGCCGCAGTTGTGGTAGCAACCGACGGGTCAGCGGCGCGCAAACTTCTCGGGGCTATCGGCGCCGATCTCGAGGCCGAGGGCGACATCAAGAAGACAATGTGCCTCTACTTTGCTATAGATGGCGACGCGCCCTCGCCCGAACCCATTCTCTATCTCAACGGCGACGGCGTCGAAGACGCTGAGGGCACCACCAAAGTGAACAACATGTGCTTCCCCTCCACAATATCCCCATCATATGCGCCACCAGGCAAGAGTCTGGCGTCGGTCTCGCTCATCGGCATCCCGCCCCAGACGGACGCGCAAGTGGCTGCCGACGTCAAAACGCAACTGGCGGCGTGGTTTGGGCCCTCAGTTCAGGACTGGCGGTTACTCAAGACCTACCGCATTCCGTACTGCCAGCCTAATCAGGAGGTGCCGTCGTCGCGCGAAAAATCAGTGGAGGTGCAGCCCTTCGTCTACGTCACGGGCGACCACAGAGACACTGGTTCCTTGCAAGGCGCACTGCGGTCAGGTACAAGATGTGGTCAGGCAGTCAGCGCTGCGCTCTCACCCCTCTTGCTGGCGCGCTCGCGTGACTTGGTGGCAGAGTTTGCTCAGTCCAAGGGCATTTCACTCGAGATCTGAGGCCCTTCTCTTCACAGCGAGAGAGAACAAAAGATTTCTCACCTTCCACCCCAGGCCCTTGGAAACAACTGAGCCCACCTGGTCTGTTTGGCGAAGACCTGACTTGTAAATACAAAGAGCAACGATTCGTCCAAGGGTTTTGGCTTGTCGTTGACTCCTACAGAACAACGCATTGTAGTCTTGAATCCAGCTCACAAAAGATACTTCCCCTTTCAAAAATGGCTCACAAAATATACTGCCCCTTCGTCAAAACTTCCACCCGTCCCCTCCCAAAACAAATATCGTCTCTAACTGGATCGACAATTGCACTTCCCCCGGGAAAGAAGCGTCAAAGGCAACGTCAGCTGGTGCACTGCAGAGGTGTGCTTCTTGACAGTGATTGGTATTGGTGTGTTTCTTCCCAGTGATCGGTATTGGTGTGCTTCATCCCAGTCACCTGTCTATTGTCTCATGCATGCTCCTGTTGTAAATGTCGCCTTCGTTTCCTTTGCCTGTCCATCATTTGTCTAGGTCTCTGTCACTGGGGGACATATGAGCTCGGGAGGGTGCCCAGGTGCCACCAGACTCGGGCCTTTGCTCACGTGACACCTTTGAAAGAAGAAAGGAAATACTTGAGACGTTTAAACGAAATGCGCTCAGTCTTCCCTCCCACTCACGGTGAGTGTTGCGCGTTGTTGCTTTGTTCCATTAGAGTAGAGAACGACCAACTGAGCCACGCTTGCACCTGAGGTCTTCCTCAGTGCGAGGGACTGTTGACCGACGGTCGTCGGTTCGCCGGCGATTCCGTCTAAAACCCGAGAACTCAAATTCCCATGGATTTGAACTACACAGACCCTCGATGATTGCTTTTATTACGGTGCTGAACTACTGTTGAAAGTAATAAAAACACTCATCTATATCCTGCAAAGAGAGGAACTTTTCGTGTATACATCATCACTTTGTGGGGATCCTGAAGGGCCTCTGCAGAGGCCCGGAAGAGCCTCTTCACAGTCCTGAGCCTGTTCCGAGGCTCTTCCGTGACTAGTGGTAACTAAGCCTCTCCCCCCCCGTAGGATGATCCTACGTGAGCCACAGAGGGCCCATCGAAAGAATACGCTGATTGGGAAATGATTTTGAAAAGACCCTTTAAGTGAATTCCTTAATTCCAAAAAATGACTGAAGTGATTTTGAAAATCTGAGAATCACTCCTCAACCAGTGCATTTTTCCGATGAGCATGTAACATCACAAGTTAGACTCCGGGGAAGAATTCACTGACCTAATCTTTGCCGACGTTCAAGCATAACAAATCATTGAATGTCTGGTCAATTAGAAGTAACCAATGTCAATACATAGATCCATGCACTTGCTATTATTCTGCAGCATCACAGACTAAGGTTTTGCCGCTGGAACCCAAACACAACTCAGCATGCAGACCCAGAACGGTCAAGCGCTAGATACCGGGCCAACTTTTCAGAGCCTTTCCTATGAAGGGATAGGTGCTTGCGATTAGAAAGGTCTGGCTCTGCGTACTGATGTATCTTAATAAAGGATCCGTGGAGAAACCAATTTTACTATAGGCCAGCCAAAAGCAAATTAAATACCGAACTCATTTGGAGCCAAACATTCTGAAAAGTTTATTTCTTCACTGCAAAAAATCGACTTGATTAAGGACCTTAAATGACAATCAAGCAGAAACCATGTCAAAGATCTCACAGCTGTTAGAGGGTTCGTTTTATAACTTTGCCTGGCCCACAAAAAAAGAAACACACTGAAGTGAATTGCTTTATTTTCGAGTTTTCGAGGGTGTTTTCTTTATTTTCAAAGTTTTGGGTATGCAAGATTTGAAGCCTCGGCGGAGTCTCCAGCAGCTCTGGTATTATCGTATATTGCTTTGATTTTTGGATGAGCCTATTCCTAATCTGCATCTTAATCCCACCCAAATCTACATCGGAATGAAGAACTTGCGTAAGTGAGTAACAGACAAATATTTATCGGGTGTAAGTTGCTATGTTTGATGTATCAGGATTAGACTGGTACTGGGTAATCACAGGCCGAAGGCTTGCCAAAAAGGCATGGCAACGTTGACCCACCTACGATTAAAAGTTGGGTTGCCCATGCACACGAAGCTTGATTTTTATGGCCTGGGTATCATAGCTCGTGTGTAGGTAGTTTGACTCAAACACAAAGACTAAGTCTCAATGACCCAAAGACTCAGAGGCTAAAGTGTTTTATCTCGTTCAAGATATTTGAGCACTACTTGTGCGGACGCTAGGGGCAGATGAATCGTCTAGTGAAGATTGCTTTTGTTATTGCTCGTAAAGAAATAATGTAGTAGTTTTGTTTCGAACTCTCAAGGTGCAGTCTTTTATGCTCACCGAAGTGAGAGACTGTGATTTGCTGATTGTCGTC
>Ga0209491_10007454_pt1 | contig 14446 bp, 15 predicted proteins | sample BON02_FD_187213 | JGI IMG/M metagenome (GOLD analysis project Ga0209491, IMG submission 187213) | Freshwater microbial communities from Lake Bonney liftoff mats and glacier meltwater in Antarctica - BON-02 (SPAdes) (version 2) | ecosystem: Environmental > Aquatic > Freshwater > Ice > Glacier... | reverse complement strand
ATGTTTCGGTGCCGATCCCATAGGCCTCGGCCACGTCCCTAATCGGCTTGGAGGTGCTGATCACCTCCCGACACAACTCATCTCTGAACTCCTGCGAAAATTTCCGGCGTGCTGTGGTCATACTGATCTCTACTTTCAGTGAACCCCCATTTTAAGAGGGCCCACTGTCCGAAAACACCGTGGCAGTCCAGTTGCTGATAGGCGAGCTCCCAAAAATGCAGACCGATAGCGTCCAGGGAGTCTGGTGGTTCCGGTGTTTCCTGCTCACTGCTGATAGTCACGGTGCGGTCCCTCTCCGGGCGGAAAGTCCCCCGCGTTTCTTTCTCACTCTTAGGTTGCGGTTGTCTTCCCATAATCAGATCTCCTTGTCTTGTTTCTGGTTGGTATTTGGTATTTCTGTTACGTTCCAAGAAACCTCTTCAGTCCTTGCCTCGCCTTGCCTAGCCTTGAGCCTTGCCTCGCCTACGTCACCCGTTAGGTCACGCGTTACGGGTTCCTCTCTGGGAGGTTTAGTTTTCTGCCTGAACGTCTGCTGCCTCTTGCGTGCGTTCTCGCGGTAACCGGCCATCTGCAGGGCTGTGGATTGTCCCTGGGCTTCCCAATCAGGAATAATCCACCCCATTTCACTCCGCTCCAAACGCCCGATTGCCTCCAGCTCAGCTAAAAACGGGGTCGCATCCCCGAAGGGATACACGTAGCGAACATGGAGATCCCCAATCTGTCCGTCGGTCTCTTGCTGGTTGCAATACATGAGGGCTCGCGTATACACTCTCCACGCACCATCGGACAAACTGTCTAGATCCCTGTTGAGTAACCAACGGTCCGGTAATCGCGTATCTGTCATCGTTGCCACCCCTCTCTGATGAGGTCAAGCTGCGCAAGCTGGTTCCTTGCTTCGCGCGAGTCCCAGGGATCAGGTCCCGCTCTGAGGAGCTTCGCCTCTGCAAGCTCTAACGCTGCCAAGAGGTGCCTACCCTTTTCTCTCGACCGCTCTGTAGCTATATGGTCCGCTGTAAAGAACCAGGCCTGTAGCTCAGGGTGCACCTGGTGCAAAGGCCTGGTGTGAGCGGCGAGCTGATCTCGTTGACTAGCTGCCATCTGGCAACAGCTTGGGCAAAGCACGCCTAGGCCAGGTGCGACCATGAGCCCGCCTGCCCTCCCTGGTAGGGCTTTAGGACAGCGTCCAAGTCTCGCCTGCGGACCCGAATAAGCCTGGGGCCAAACCTTAAGGCGGGAAGATCTCCACGCGATATCAGGTTTCGCAAGGTACTGACACTGCACGCGGTTTCCTCGGCCACCTGCTGGAGTGGCAGCAGTTGATCGGGGTTCGCGCTTGCAGGCAGAAAATCGGGTTCTGTGTTATTTTTCATACAGGAGTTCTTTCTCTTAGAAGGGGAGCGAATTTCATTGGGCCTCACTAGCTAGTACCTAGTGGGGCCTATTTACTTTTGTACCTATTACGTTCTTACAGTTGAGCACACGCCCTGCAGTGTGCTGCGAGCATGAGTCGACAATTCTCTGGATAAAGGCTCAATAATCCGGTACAAAGCTGTGGGTACGAATTACAGGCCTGTAGTTTTCCCCGTACCTAGGCGGTTTTTGGCGCTAAAAAATTAGGCTCAACCGTTGGTTTAAGGTTTAGAGGTTTTGGGGCGATTTGGAGCCCATTTTTCCACCGAGCAAACTGATTTCCCTGCCAGTGGTCCGCTGGTAGCGAATAGCCATTCTCTCTGTGGTGTGGCCTCCCCGATCCATGGTCTCCCGCAATGTTGCCCCCTGCTGAGCAAACCAGGTCAGGTGATAATTCCTGAGCGAATGAAAGTGGCCACCATATCCGGCAAGCGCTCTGAGTTTCTGCCAGCGCGGGTTCAGCATCGACTTAGCCCAGTGCACTGTGCCCGCCGGGTCTTTAGAAACAAGGAGGGTCTCTGGGTGCTGGGGGATAGTGTGCAGGCGCTCCAGTAGTATCTGCTCAGCCCCTCCCTTTTTGGGCACTGCAAGTCTGCGCCTGCTGCCAGGTGTTTTTGGTGGGGAAGCAATCGGGTTATTCTCGCCGTCCCAGACAACAGCCCTAGCTATCGTCACAAACCACCAGGTTTCCCCGTCCGCGGTTTCTTCGCTGCTGATGTCTTTGCGCCGGAGCTCCATAATTTCGCCTTTTCTGAGCCCGCAGTGTGCGCCCAGTGCCACAATCGTGCGCAGGGGTTCCTCTGCAAGCTGAAGCATGAGCGCTACCTCTGTCTCTGAGGGTATTTCGGGCTCCACCTGTGGCTTGTAATTGCTTGCCCCTTCAATATCGCAAGGGTTTTCTCTGATCCACCTTCTTTTCAGCGCGTACTTCATCACACTTTTTAGGTGGGTGTACGCCTTGGAAGCTTGCGCAGGGGCATGGCTATGGGCCGGGGCGTACCAGCGTTCAATATCCCTAGAGCTAATCGCCTTGAGGGTTTTATCTGCCAGCTCGGTGAGGACCTTGTCCACTAGGCGGGGGTATTCGTTAGAGGTGTTTGGGCTTAGCGCCATGCCATAACGGTTCACCCTGCTGGCTGTGTAGAGAGCTGAACCCTGCCGAAGTGTCACGGTCTTGGGGTCCAGCCCGTCCGCCTTAGTGTCGTCCAGGACTTGCCAGGTATTGTTCTCTATCGCTGCCAGGGTCCGCGCTAAGGCTTGCTCCGCGTCCGCCTTAAGCCGATAGGTCCCCGCGGCCCTTCTCGCGCCAGAGGGGTCCGTGTAGCGGACCTGCCAGTTCCCCACCCTGTTGCGACTGACCGAACCTCTAGCCCGCCTGGGACCTCTTGATTGTGCCTGCTCTTGCGCCACGGCTTCCACCCTTTGCTTGCCTACTCTAGGAGTAATCCTAATGTAATCCTAAGACGCTGGCATTAGGTGGAATTTTTTGATATTCGAGAGCTTCCCGTTAGCCCTGTATTTGACGTGATTCTCTAAACTTTCCGGGCTTTTACTGGTGGACCTGAGGGGAATTGAACCCCTGACCTCCTCATTGCGAACGAGGCGCGCTACCAACTGCGCCACAGGCCCTGATGCGCTCTCACTTTAGCAGTGCGGGTTAACCGGCCAACGATCGCTCGTGCCCCCGCCCGCTTCGCCGGAGGCAGGGGTAGGCCACTTATTGGTGGGGTTCACCTCACAGACAGTGGTGGCTAGACAGCTCTGCGGCGTTTGAGTACTTCGTCCAAGTTCAGTTTTCCTGTGGTGGCGTGCTCAACAAGGCCCATGGCTGCAAACTGCGACACCACCGCCAACTTCTCATCCGCAAACTCTTCAGGGCGCGCAGAGCGCGCTGCTCTCCTGGCGGCAACCATCAACGCATCTCGGGTGGGCAAGGCCGCACGCTCTGCCCCGGTGCGCCCCGCCAAAGGCGCGGGCACCTCGGGAACAGCGTTCCTCGTCATGCCTAAGGTCTCAGACTGGACGGCGCCCTGCGCCGCCAGCGCTGGGACGGCTTTGGCAGAACCACTCACGCGGTTGAGCATGCCCAAAATTAGTAGCGAGACTGCGACAACGGTGCTAGACGACCAAATTACCTGAAGCGGCCACCCCGCGGCATTGGCCGTGAACGCGGCGGTCACACCAATCAGCAAGGCGAGGGAGAAAACCTGCTTTGTTCGACGGCGGCGCTCCGCCAGGCTCACGGTAGGGCTCGAGAGAGTGCGCAGCTGCCGCTGCGCCTCCTGCGCTTTTTTGGCGATGGAACGAGCTGTCAGCTCGGTCCTGAGTTCGTCTGACGCTTCCGTGGTGTGAGCCAACACCCTCAGAGTTTGACCCAGCCGGGTGGCGTTGAGTTCGGTGGCGTAATACTCGCTGCGTTTCAGCCACAGGGGAACCACATAGAGTGCCCACAGAATGGCCGCGGCCACCAATAAAAATGCTGTCCCTGAACTTCCCACGGACCCTAGGGTACGAGGGGTGGGCCCAAAAGTCCGGATTGGCGCGCGAAGGGTCCCGCTAGCGCGGGGGCAGCGTGAGCGGATTTCTTGCTTTAATCCAGTCCAGCTCGGGAATGCTTGAGGGGCCTTCGGCGACAGCTCCTTTTTCGAACCGATGGAGAACACCGCGGGGCACTTCCTCTTGCACGAGGGCAAAACAGAAGTGATCGGCCCACTTGCCGTTGATGTGAATAAAGCGCCGGCGAAAGCCTTCATACCGAAAGCCCAGTTTTTCGACCACCCGTAAGGAGGCGGTGTTTTCCGGTCGGATACACACCTCCATCCGGTGGAGACCTTTTTCAAAGAACAGATAGTCCGTGGCCATGGCCACCGCGAGAGGGGCGAGTCCTTGGCCCGCGACAGACTCCACCACCCAGTAACCCAAAGAGGCTGAAGACAGCGATCCGTACATAATCTGGGACACATTGAGTTGCCCCACGAGCTTTCCCTGCTGAAGAATCACCAGTGGCAGCGCGGCTCCGGTCTTGGCGGCCTGCATCAACCCCCGGATACTGTCTTTGGTGTCCTGTGGCGCCAGCCGGATAAAGGGGGTGGTGGCCTCCCAGGGTTCCAACCACGAGCGGTTCGTCACCAGAGCGTGCTCCATCGCTCTCGCATCGCGAAGGCGAACGCCTCGGAGTTCCAGGAGCGAATGGCGCAGTGTAGGAAGAGACATCACTTAGTTCTTTGCGACAAAGTCTTTCAACCAGTCCAGCAGGTCTGGACCCAAATCTTCTCTGCTGGCGGCAACCTGAACGATGGCTTTCAGATAGGCCAAGCGATCACCTGTGTCATAGCGGCGACCCTTAAAGATTACCCCCAGTACACCGCCACCCACATGGGAAGCAGCCATCTCATTCAACGCATCGGTGAGTTGAATTTCGCCACCCGAACCTGGCCCCGTTGCTTCCAACAGGGGGAAAATTTCTGGTTGTAAAACATAACGACCAATGACCGCCAAATTGGAAGGTGCGTTTTCGGGTGTGGGCTTTTCAACCAAACCGGTCACGGCGACCACATCATCAAGGTCCGTGGGTTCCACCGTGGCAATGCCGTAGAGGTGGGCCTGGGCAGGGTCAACCTCCATGAGTGCCACCACACTGGCCGAGCGCAGGTCGTGGACCTCAATCATGCGCTCGAGAAGGACATCGCGTTCATCGATAAGGTCATCGCCCAGTAGTACCGCAAAAGGCTCATTGCCCACATGCATCCGCGCTCGTAAGACGGCGTGGCCCAAGCCCAAAGGGTCCCCCTGGCGGACGTAGTGCACATTGGCCAGGTGAGTGGAGAGAACAACATCTTGGAGGCGACGTTTGTCGCCCTTGCGCTCGAGAAGTGCTTCCAATTCCATGGCGCGGTCGAAGTGATTTTCCAGAGCATTTTTGTTTCGCCCGGTCACCATTAACACGTCGTGCAAACCGGCGCGAACTGCTTCCTCGACCACGTACTGGATGGCCGGTTTATCGACAACCGGCAACATCTCTTTAGGCATCGCCTTCGTGGCAGGCAAGAACCTCGTGCCAAGCCCCGCCGCGGGGATGACTGCTTTAGAAATGGGCATCCCCCCATCGTAATGCTGAGCCCTACACTGGGGGAATGCCCGAGCAAGCACAGCCCAGCAAGCGCGCCTTGCGCGCGGAGCTCCGGGAACGCCGTCGCATCATGACAACCTCTGAGCAGGCCTCAGCCGCAGCCGGTTTGTTGGCCAACCTGATGAGAGTTGTGGATCAATACGCTGCGGGCAATGTCGCCTGCTACCTCTCCACTGGAGATGAGCCGCCCACCAGGGAGTTCCTGGAATGGGCACACTCCCAGAGCATTCGGGTAATTCTGCCGGTGGCGAGAGAAGATGGCTTGATGGATTGGGCCGCCTACGACAGAGAAAACGAAGGCCTCGACGCTATTGGCATGCCGGCCCCCCTCGGGGAAGTCCTTCCCCCCATCGCCCTCGCCGATGTTGACCTGATTTTTGTTCCCGCCGCTGCCGTTGCCCACGATGGCATGCGGCTGGGGTGGGGCCGAGGGTATTACGATCGAGCCTTGGGGTCACTCAACCGGGCGGCCCCCATTTATGCCGTCGTCTACGATCACGAAGTGATGGACGATGTTCCGCGAGAAAATCACGATCAGCTGGTTCACGCCGTAGTGACACCGGAACGCATTATTAGCCTTGACCCCGATTTCGTCTAAAGGACTGCACCCTCCATGCCTACCTATTCTTACCGCTGCACGTCCTGCGATAACGCTTTCGATATCACGCAGGCCTTCACTGATGACTCTTTGACGACCTGCCAGAAATGCGAGATGCCGCTGCGCAAAGTCTTTAGCGCTATCGGAGTGACCTTCCAAGGATCTGGCTTCTATCGCACTGATTCCCGGGCCGAAGCGAAGAAAAGCGCTGCGGCCGCACAGAACTCTGACAAAAAAGGTGCCCCCAGCGCGCCGGCTAAGAAGGAAACCGCAACCGCGGCAAGCGCAAGCACGAGCAGCTCATCTTCCACAAGCTCGGGTTCCACGAGCTCCGGTTCGACAGGCTCAGGTTCCACAAACTCAGGGTCGTCAAGCTCTCAGTAGTGGGGCGGTTTTTCCGCTTTCAGCCGGTCATCGTTGGCGGTGCTGTCATCACCTTCGTGGGAGACAGGCTCTTCTTTTTGGCCGGGCGCCGGGGAAGTTCTGACCCGACGGGGGCCGATTTTTTTTATCCGCTCCGGCTTGTCAGACATTCTTGTCGGCGACATCACTCTGTGACGATGCCGCCCCCACCAAAGTGGCAATCCGCTGGGCCACCACATCCGGCGTGGTGAAAAGTTCCAGGGCGTGAGCTCTCACATAGTGCCAGCCGGCAGCGGCTAAGCCCAGTGGTCGCACCCGCAGGGCATCGCGCACGCTCTGGTGCATTAGAGAGGTGTCCGTATCCAAGGCAATGCAATAGCCGCCGAAGCTGGCGGCCAAGGGAATCTGGCCCTGGTAATCAACTTCGACGCGCATTCCCTTGGCTTCTAAACGCCTGGCCAAGTCCACCAACAAGGGGTCACGCTCTTTCTCCTGCACGGGTGCAAAGCGAGCGGCAGACACCCTCTCAAGGACGTCACCCAAAGCCCGTGTCGTCTGAGAAAGTCGGGCATCGCGTAAATCGTTCACCGCCACACAGGTAACCACCCGCAGGTGACGCCGGGCACTGGTGAATGCTGCTGCCAGGAGACGCTCGCCACCGGGCTGGGACAGAGGGCCGAGATCGCTTAAGACCCGCCCGTGAGGTGTTCGGCCGTACCCGAGGGAAAACACCACCCGATCTCTGATGAGGGACCCAGCTTGCTCAAGAGTGGTCACCACGAAAGGTTCACTCGAGTCACGAGTAAAGAAATCGGTAATGTCCGGTTTTCGTGCCATGGCCTCGGCAACGGCTTCACGCACTTTTCTCGCGTGGATAGCGCTGGCGGTGATGACCATGAGGGATTCGGCGCTTCTGGCCATTGCGTGATCCATCACGTGTTGAAGAACAGCGCGGACTTCTGCATCAACGCCTTCAACTAACCCCGTGGTCGCATCCGGCATGCCCTGGCCGTCTTCCACCAGGTCCATGGCAATGGCCGGGTGTCCCAGGAAGCTTCCCGCCCAAGGAAGGGACCGAACCTGTTCGCCCAAGAAGGAGGAATTCACGACGGTGGAGAGGTCATCCCCGCTCACCCGGTAACTACGGGTCAGGGAAAAAGTGGGAAGAAGGTCGCGAAGGCGGGCGAAGATTGATTCCTGGTGCTGGGCATCACGGTCGGTCCGCTCTGCTGTTTCGTAGCTGCGAAGCCCGAGAGAAAACGCCGTTGGGGTTTGGGTGACAGGGTCCCCCATTGCAATGAGCTGGGGCGCTCTGCGCACTGCGCCCAGTACTTCCACCACGGCAAGCGCGCCGGCATCGAGGACCATGACGGTGTCAAAGCGCACGGTATCGGGTATTTCGTGAACGTTATACGGGGTGGCTAACCACACCGGAGCCAAGGCTTTGACCAAATGTGGCGCCTGGTCGGTGAGCTCACGGGCGCTCGTGTGGGAAGCCTTGAGAAGCTTTTTCAGCGCCACGGCCTCGTCCGGCCAATCCATCAAGCCCAGTGACCAGCGTTCTGAAAGTTGCCAGGCCAGGGCCTGGCCGTTTCCCGCGCAGTGTGCCTCATCCACGAGGCGGAAATCAGCTTCGAGACGCTCCAAGACAGCTTTATCCGATCCCAGTAACGCCTCTTCACGCTCCAGAATCTGTTCCAGGGCCCCGCGCCACCACGCCAACTCCAACTCTGTGGCAACATCGGCCGCTTCCACGTGGCGGGATGCAAGATCCTCGACCAGCGGGCCCAAATTCCAGTTGGCGAGGTGGTCAGACACTTCTTGGCGCGCTTCGAGACTCTGCAAAATCTCGGACTCCGTCGAGAGGCGGCCCAGAAGATCCACCAAATCTTGGGTGGGCATATCGGAGAGACGGTGACCGGGGGTCGTTCTGTGCAAAACGCGCTCCAGATCACCCAGGTCTTGCTCGACCTGTTGGAGCACCACATGAGCGTCGGAGAGCCCGCCGGGAACACTGGGTCGATGTCCCGTTTCGACATGGCGGTTCCAGATTTCCCTTTGGGCACTAATGTTCACCAAGGATTCGTGCAGGTCCCCCACATACACACCGGGTCGAACATATTCTTTGGCGAGGCCTTTGAGTCGGCGGCGTTGAACTCTGGGCATCTCCGATGCTTCGTCGCTGGGACCCGTGGCTCTGATGAGGTCGGTCAGGGAGCGGTCAAAGACGCTGGGTTGAAAACGATCAAGAGTGTCGCGCAGGTTCACCAGGAGGTGGACGAACACCCCCATCTGACCCACGGTGGTTGCAGCGGGTAACGGTGTGGCAGAGAGAATGGGACCTATTTTTTCCATCAAACGCGGCAGGGACTCGGCGGAGAGTCGTTGCGCCCGCTCATAGGACTTTTTGGCGTCATCCACGTCTCTAAAGTTCACGCCATACCAGGGGGTGTCCTCGGGACCGAATTTGAATTCTCCCAGCTGGGCTGCTCGGGCGAGCATCTCCGCGGCTTGTCCTAAGCCTGGAGCCAGAGCGACGAGCGCATCGCGCTCCAACCGCGCGGTCGTTTCGGGAGGGTGCTCTCCGAGGGACAGCTTTCCCAGTTTCTGGAAGCACTCTGCCGCGCTTACCCCCAGTTCGGGGTCTTTCGCGGCCAACGCTTGGCGGTAGCGAAGGATGATTTTGCGCAGTCGCTCCCACGCGGAATCGACGTCCTTGAGTGAGGGCTTCTTGACTTTTTCGTTGCGCGACAAGGAGGCGATGAGCTCAGTCCTGGGACTCGCAACCCTGGCCACCATGCCTTTGAGCCCTGCTCCTGCAATCCGGTCCATCAGCGCAGCGGTGGTCGCAGCCTGGGCGCTCACCACCAACACCCTCTTGTTGGCGGCGACAAGGCCGCCCAGAGCGCCGGCGGCAACCTGAGTGGAGCCTGTCCCGGGAAAAGCACGAACAACTAAGGAATTGCCCGCAAGAATGTTTGCCACAATCGCGTCTTGTTCAGCATCCACGTCAACGATGGAGCGGTCACTGGTGGCCGGGCGAGAATCGGGGTGTGTGATTTCCACGGGAATTCTCGCCGCGCGCAGCTGGGCCATCGCGTGGGTGTTCCCGCCAAGGGCATCCACGACGCTGTGGTGCAGGTTTTTGGCATCCTCCAGCATCGGCTCGCTCACCTGCGCAAAACTTGAGACGATGAGGCGCGCAGAAACCGCCACGTCCCCCCGGTGAGCGGTCAAATCTCGCAGGCGATCCAGGGCCGGGTTGGGTTTGAATGCTCCGCCATCATTGGTGAGGGCCACAAAGGCGGACGCATCCAAGGTCACCTTGAGTTGTTCGGCAAAGGCGCGCTGGAGTCCGGGGTTCAGCGTGACGTTAGATTTCTTCAAGGTCAGTTCGATGTCGCCTCCACGGCGGCGTAGGTGAACGGAGCGCATCAGCAGTGGTCCGCAATAGTCCACCCCTTCGTGGTTCCATTCGACAAGGCCAATACCGAGCGCCATCGGAGACAACCCCCGTGTGTTGGCCAGTTCGTGGGCATGGTCCGCTAAGCGCAGTGCCGCCAGGGTGGCGGGCCTCCTGGCAACATCATCTCTGATGAGGTTTGACAGCACAGTGGGGGACCCGGCAAGAAACCGGGCTAAACCCCCGGGGTGTCCGCGGGAAATGTCGATGCGGTTCTCGCCGCGGTCTTGAAACTGAATCATCGGGCTCACGCCGCCCAGGAGAGAGATGTCCTGCCACCACTGGTCCCATGCTTTGGCAGCTTCATTCACGGGCGTCGCAGCGGAATCTCCGACCGTCACTTGGTGCGCCAAATCACTCGACCACCACGGAGAGGCGTCGAGGCCTCCACCCGACTCAGTCGAGACATCATAATTGTCGGCGCGCCACACGTGTCAAACCTACGACGCGCGGGCTAAAACCCGGTATATCCCGCGCCGTAGAGGGCGCGGGGGCGCATCTGGGGTGTAAATGCTTCCTTCCGTCTGCAATCCACACGACCCCACGGTCTCGCACTGGCCCCATTGTCCGCTTGGCGGAACCGAACGCCGGTTCTAGTCGGTGGCCAGGGAGTAGCCGGCCTCGGTGACCGCTGCCCGCACTGCATCTCTTAGCACCGGGGCTGAACTAACGAGGGTGATTCGTGAGGTTCCCCCGACGCGAAGGTCCACACTCACGTTGTGCACGGTGTCCAGACCTTCGAGCGCTCCGGTCACGCTGGAGACGCAGTGCTCGCAAGTCATTCCCTCGACCAGGTACAGCTCACGAACGCCTCCCTGGGGGACAAAAGCGGGTGACGCGCCACCGCTGTCAGTCGAGCACGCGCATGCATGATTCTTATCACTGAGGCCAAGGTCGTTACCGACGGTTGAGGTGCACATATTTTCTTCCTTTTTGCGGTTGTTAGGAGCGAACGAGGCGGGCGATTGCCTCGGATGCTTCGCGAAGTCTCTCGTCTGCGACCGCGCCCCCCTGGGCGCTGGCCTCAGCTACACAGTGCATGAGGTGGTCGTTTAACAGCTCCAAGGCAACTGTTTCCAGGGCCTTGGTCGCAGCAGAAACCTGGGTGAGGACGTCGATGCAGTAGGTGTCTTCTTCCACCATGCGGTGAATGCCTCGAACTTGTCCTTCGGCACGACGAAGTCGCTTCAGGATTCGATTCTTATTGTCGGCGTAACCCATCATCATGTCCATTTTCTATACCCTAAGGGGGTATGAACTCTACCGCGCTCACGCCCAAGAATCAAGTCACCGTGGACCTTGACGCTATACCCCTCAGGGGTATAGCGTGGGGACTATGACAGAACCTCAGACCTCCACCGCGTCCACCGCTTCACCGCCTGAGGGCCACGACTCCAAGGACCACCAGGAGAGGGAGCACGAGGACATGGCCGGCCACGGTGGGCACGCAGATCACGTCGGGCAATTCCGTCGCCTGTTTTGGATCATGCTCGTAATAGCCCTGCCCGTCGCCGGGTTTAGCAGCATGTTCGCCAGCTTTCTGGGCTACTCGCTGGGTGAAGGGCTGTTTTTTGCAGCAATTTCTCCCGTGCTGGGAACCGTGATGTACGTGTGGGGAGGCAAGCCTTTCCTCACCGGTGCGGTCTCAGAACTGAAGGCTCGGAAACCAGGGATGATGATGCTCATCGCCCTGGGCATCACCGTTGCATTCATCGCATCCTGGGGAGCCAGCCTCGGCATCCTGGACCCGCAACTCGACTTTTGGTGGGAGCTTGCATTACTTATCGTCATCATGCTCCTGGGCCACTGGATCGAAATGCGGTCACTCGCCCAAACCGCCACGGCGCTGGAATCCTTAGCGGCCCTCTTGCCCGATGAAGCCGAGCGCGTCACAGGCGACACCCTCGAGACGGTTTCGCCTAGCGACCTCGTTCTTGGCGACGTGGTGCTGGTGCGCCCAGGGGGGCGTGTGCCGGCGGATGGCACCGTGATTGAAGGCACCGCTGACGTGGACGAATCCATGATTACTGGCGAATCGCGACCCGTGAGCCGCGGCCCTGGAGCCCACGTTGTGGCGGGCACCGTCGCCACTGACACTGCTATCCGCGTGGAAGTAACAGCGATCGGCGCAGATACCGCCCTGGCTGGCATTCAAGCCCTCGTCACCCAAGCACAGAATTCCTCTTCTCCCGCGCAGCGGATTGCCGACACCGCTGCGGGCTGGTTGTTCTGGTTTGCCCTGGGAGGGGCAGTAATCACAGCGATTGTGTGGACCTTCGCCGGGAACCCCAGTTACGCCATCATCCGCACCATCACCGTGTTGGTTATTGCCTGCCCTCACGCTCTCGGACTCGCCATCCCCCTCGTCGTGTCCATCTCTACTGAGCGCGCCGCGAAAGCCGGCGTGCTCATCAAAGATCGACTGGCGCTGGAAAGCATGCGCGCCGTCACCTCGGTACTTTTCGATAAGACCGGAACCCTCACCAGAGGCGAGCCCACCGTGTCACACGTGGCGGCCGTCGGTAATGAGACAGACGACAGTGTTCTTGCTTTCGCAGCGGGTGCTGAAGGCGAGAGCGAACATCCTCTCGCCAAAGCCATCCTGGCCGCAGCACAAGACCGCACCCTCTCCGTGGCCCGGGCAACAGACTTCCAGGCGTCATCCGGCGTCGGCGTCACCGCGACCATTGAGGGCACACGCATCAGTGTCGGTGGCCCCAGCATGCTCTCTCACCACAATCAAGAACCGTTACCCTCCACCACCGCATGGGAAGACGATGGGGCAATCGTCTTGCATGTTTTTGCTGACGGAAAAGTCATCGGCGCTATTGGCCTTGCGGATGAGGTTCGAGCTGAGTCCCAGCAGGCCATCGACGCTCTCCATGCGCGCGGCCTCCAGGTGGTGATGATTACCGGAGACGCCGATGCCGTGGCACAATCCGTCGCCGCATCGCTGGGTATTGACCGGGTATTTTCCGGCGTGCACCCCGAGGACAAAGCAGCGAAGGTTGCAGAACTTCAGCAGGAGGGACACACCGTCGCCATGGTCGGGGACGGCGTCAACGACGCTCCCGCACTCGCCCAGGCCGACGTGGGGATTGCCATTGGCGCTGGGACCGACGTTGCCATCGCTTCTGCAGGGGTGATTCTCGCCAGCGATGACCCGCGCTCTGTGCTCTCCGTCATAGAGCTGTCGCGCCAGAGTTATCGCAAGATGAAACAAAACCTCTGGTGGGCAGCCGGATACAACCTTATTTCCGTTCCCCTCGCCGCAGGCGTGCTCGCTCCTATCGGCTTCATTCTTCCGATGGAAGTGGGGGCTCTCCTGATGTCGGCCTCCACCGTAGTGGTCGCACTTAATGCACAACTGCTGCGCAAACTTGACCTGCGACCAGACCAGCTGACAGCGTCGGTCGCGTCCGAAACCACGTGACATAGCCCAACGTCCTTTTATCTGCAAGAGTGACGTCCCATGGGCAAAAAAATCATCCTCATCTCGCTGGCGTTAGCGCTTCTCACGACGACAGCATGCGCCGGACCTTTCGCGGGGCCCAAACCCAGCGTTGAGCCAGAAGAAGTCCAAAGCGTTGAGCCGGAGGCAGAGCAGAGCGACAGCGCGACAGAATCACCCGTGGCGGACACGTGTGGCCACAACCTTGATGTCTCCACGATTACCTATGGATACAGCGTCGTGGTCGATATGGACGGAAATCAGGTTGCTCCGCAAGGAAAGCCTTTCCAAGAAGGCTACGGATTGATGACCTCTGCTGACTATGTTGAAGACCAGAACAGCAGAGAATACGCCCAGATTCTCGCGTATATGGGAAACATCAGAGACGTTTTGATGTGTGACGTTGAGACCACAGGTGAGGATGAATGGCTTGCGATAACCGAGATTTTGACTCTCAATTCCATCAAAACAACCCAAAGTTTAACCGGCACGCCTCAAGAGCAGTACTACTCGACGAGCGGTATCTACGATCATCTAAAAAATGACGGGGAAGATCTCCATCCCATGATGAAGTACCTCGAAGAAGCCGAGTTGGAATTAAAGTGTCTGGCGTTCACCCAATTTGACTTCGCCAACCCTGACGGAGATAACCATTGTCAGATTCATAATTTGAGTGAGGGATCAGGCCTAGTGCTGCCCGCAAATTCCTAAATTATGAGCCAAGGCTCCTCCACACACTGCTGCGAGGCACCGCTAACGGGAACTTTCGCATCGGAAGGTTCGCGTTAATGTATCGCGTTGCGTCCTGAACCGTGCGGCCAAACCACGGGGACTCGGGCGCATTCATATTAATACGGATAAACCATTCCATGTTTTTATAGAAACCTGCGCAGAGGGTGTCACGAGGCAAACGGTGCGCGTTAAATGGGATCTTCATGAAGGATCCTCGGCAAGAGCCCGAGTGCACCGAGTCGGTTGACGATGTAGACGGTCAGATCGTTGGGAGCGAAAACCAGCTGATAGGTGCGACCG
>Ga0209491_10007453_pt1 | contig 14447 bp, 12 predicted proteins | sample BON02_FD_187213 | JGI IMG/M metagenome (GOLD analysis project Ga0209491, IMG submission 187213) | Freshwater microbial communities from Lake Bonney liftoff mats and glacier meltwater in Antarctica - BON-02 (SPAdes) (version 2) | ecosystem: Environmental > Aquatic > Freshwater > Ice > Glacier... | reverse complement strand
TATAGATATCTATATAAATATATATACATCTATCTATCTATCTATCTATTTATCTATCTATCTATCTATGCACTGTATCTACATTATATGTATTGGGCCGTTGTGTCCCTATCGCGGCGCTGGGCGTGCCGCGGTGTGTGGCGCACCAGCGGCGGCGTGTTCTTCTCCAGGAAGTCGCTGAGCGAGCGGTGCGAGGCGTAGAGCGGGGTCCCGAGGCAGAGCTGTAGGAAGTGGTTCAGTCCCAGGACGCGGTTCTCTATCACCTGCGGGGCAAGTAAGCGGATATTTAAAAAAAATGCACAGGGAAGCCTGAGGGAAGGCGTATAATGGTACGCGGGCGTGGCCAGCTCGGGCCGCCGGTGGCGCAGGCATCGCCAGAGGATGCGCGAACGGGAGAGGCAGGGCAGGCCGCGGACGCACCTCGGGACGCATGCGGCCGAAGAGCGTCTTTGGCGGCATCGGCGGCGCGCTGCCGAGCTGCTGTATCAGCCGCATGCGCAGATCCTCCCACTCGCGGTACCTCCGGAAGACGTTCCACGCAACGGGCCCCTTCTTCACCGTCAGCACGTACACCGTGAACGGACTGCACGCGGGCACGGAAAGGAATCAGAGCACTGGTGCGGCTGGTGTGGAAAGGACGGGCCACGGCTAGCGCACTTGTTGTCGGGGTTGGCCGTATGGAAGGCGCTGATGGTCGCACCGACGGCGGCGCCGGGCATGCTTGTCCAGGCGTGCCTGTTGGACGCGGGCGGGTAGAGTGTGAGCGGCTGATAGGCGCTGTCCCACGAAGAAGTCGTGCACCTCAGCCGATGCAAAAAAATGGTCCAAAAATGGTCCAAAAATAGCCTCGGCTATTTTGGTCCGGCATCGTCAGGTAGCAGTCGACCAACCCAGGCGCTGGCTTGCCAAATGCTGGTCACGCTGCTGGCGCTCCTGGCCGTGGTGCGCACCGGTCCGGGCCACCTGCGGATTCCCGCCGCGGCGCCGCGCGCCCGCGGGCCGCGCCTGCTGGATTTCGAGGTGATTGGCGACCGGCCTTCACGTGACCTGACCATTTTCGACACCATGCTGAGGGCCAAGCCGTACCCTCCCGAGTCGCCGTTTGACGAGGCGACAGAGGACATCTTTTCGCAGCGGCAGCCGCCGGGGCTGCTACCGCAGCCTTCGGCCGCCGAGACGGAGGTGCTGCGGCGGATCTACGCGCAGCGCGTTTCTGGCCAGAGCGTGCTCGAGGTGGTGGGCGACGCAAACTCGCGCGTGCCTGGCCGGCCGCGCCCGAAGCGGCTGGCGCAGGTGCACACATGCGTCGGCTCGTACGCACCCTTCAGCGACGCGGGCACGGACCAGCACGCGCTCTTCGACAAGGACAAGCGGCTCCCGTTTACGGACCACTCCTTCACCACAGTCCTGATGCATGGCTCCCTGCCCTACGTGACGCACCCGGTGACGCTCTTCCTCGAGCTCTTCCGCGTGCTCCAGCCGACGGGCACGCTCGTCGTCTCGTGGAGCGGCAAGACGGCGCCGCGCCCCGGCAACGACTTTGACGCGCGCCACGCGACGCGCGCGTGGCTGCAAGCTGTGGACGCCGCCGACGCGCTCTACATGTGCGGTTCCTTCTTCCACTACTCCGGCAACTGGGCGAGCCTCAAGTTCGACGAGGTGTCCGTCGACCACGGGGCCTCGAGCCTCTTCGTGCTGACCGCGACCAAGCTCACCTCGAGCGCCATTCTGCGTCGCCGCGCCCAGAGAGTGAGTTGGGATTCTGGGGGTTCCAAGTCTCACACTCCCAAACCTTGACATCTCAGCACCAGGCACCACCCTCCGCACGCCACCAACCGCGCCTCCCTTCCCCTCCCTTGCAGACGATTGCGATTCACCGCGCCTCCCTTCCTCCACTCCCTTTCAGGCGGTTGCGTTCAACCACGCGCCCCTCCGCCTCATCACGCCGCCGCCGGAGCCACTGCTGCGGAGACCGACGCCGCCGACGCCTCGCGTTGCGCCCGCACCGGCCGCGCCCGTGTCGCCGTCGCCGTTGCCTATGCGCACGCTGCCAGCCATGCCGCCGCCACGTCCCATGCCGGCGCAGCCTGTGGTGCGGCCGCTGCCGCAGCCGATGGCTCGCGACGCCCCCGCCGCCGTGCCGCCAGCGCCGTTCCAGCGGCCACGGCCCGCCGCGCCGCCACCGCGTCCGATGCCGGTGCAGCCCGCGGCGCGCGCCCCGTCCGCCGCGCCACCCGTCGCTCGCGACGCTTCTGCGTCTAAGAAGCCGCTGTACGAAGTCATGCGGCAGGCTCGCAAGGCCGACCTGTTTGCTGCTCCCGCGATCGAAGCGCCAAAGCCACCGCAGGCGCCGATGCCGCAGAAGGCTGCCGCGCCGCCGCCGCCGGTGACGCAACGGCCGGGCGCTCCGGTGGCTGCGGCTGCTGACGCGGCTAGCCCTGCTGGTGGTGCTGGTGGTGCTGGAGGCACTTCGAGCGAGCGCGTGCGTGCGACGATTATGGAGACAATGAAGCGCGGCATCACCCAGGCACGCGACCGGACCGACCTGGCGCCCGGCGAGAAGGCGATGCTGGAGCACATGAAGATGTACGTCATGGAGACCAAGCTAGCCGAGGGCGCGCTGAGCGCCGACGAGCTGCAGATTTGGAACGACATCAAGGCCGACTACAAAAGCAAGGCCAGCAGTAGCAGACCAGGCGGGGCCTAGGGCCACGGGGTGGGGGAGGGCGGCGTCAGATTGGTGGGTTTATCGGTGGCGGACCTCTTTAACGATAAGGTTCAGTGTATGTGTATGTGCGGGTTGGGAGGGGGAGGGTCGTTGTAGCGCGGGGTGTATCTGCGCCGGCGAAGGTGGACCAGCGGGCGAGGGGGGAGAGAGAGAATGTGGGCGGGCCGCGGCGCCGCCACCGAGGCCGAGGGGCTGTGGTGTGGCGCCAACGCTTGCCGTTGCCGATTGCCTGTGGTTCATCACGCTTACAATATGTGTATATTGCTTGCTGACATGGGGATGGGGGGCGGGCTCGCTTGCGACTCGCTCCACTTTTGTTAATGTCGTTATTATTAGCATACGCATAAGCATTAGTAAAGCATTTTAGCATTAGCATTAGCAGCATTATATTACATCATACATCATACATCATAATCATACATATAAATAATTTATAATTTATAATTCATACTTATATATATATATTTATATATATATATATGTATACATGTACATGTACATACATATATAAATATATTATTATGAGCGCGCTCAGCTTCCGTGGTGTGAATGGTCGTTTTTCATGAAGGATAAGGATAGCAAAAATAAGAATAAAACCATGCAGCAGACAGCAGATGTGCTAATACTAATACACGACACCCGCACCCGCGCGATCGCCCTGTGGACCCGATCCCGCGGGGCGCTGGCGGCGGAGGCACCCGCCAAAGGAATAGCTCCCGCCTGTGCTTGCCCCCCCACCCCGTGCCCCTACCCTACTGACCCTAACGCTCCTCCAGGTACAGCAGTGAAGCATGCCCTCTCTCGCTTCCGGGGCGGCTTCCGGCGCTGCTCCCACTAATAACTCTAATAGCACCGCGATGCAGCAGCACGCCACCCACAGCTACAAGCCCATCTCTGACGTTGCGACTGAATCGCCGATGATGGCCCGCTGTGCTGACCTTCGATCTCGCTGAGCAGTCCCCACCTTGTCAAGACGGCAACCACCGCGCCGTCGTCAACGTGCCGCGCGCCCCACGTCTGCCCGCCCACTATTTCCGCGCCTTTGTCTTGTACTTTCTCCTCCTCGCCTTGCGCGGTCGGCAGCCGCCGTGCGGGACGTGGTCGGAGAGGGTCAGTTTCATGATTCGGAGCTGCGACTGCTCGCGCAGCTGGCGCAGGAGTGGCTTGCGCAGCATGATGGCAGGCCCGGTCATGCTGATCATCACCTCGCGCAGCCCGAGCTGAGGGCATTGGGGGGGGGGGGGGGGGGGGGGGGGGGGGGGGGCAGGAGCAACGTCAGGCTCAGCGTGCGGAAGGAGGCGCCACCAGGGGGCAGCGGGCAGCGGCGTGTTTGCGCACCGTGCGAGCCTTTAGGAAAGCCTCCGACAGGCACTTCTCCATGGCGAAAAAAGAGGAGCGCTTTGACTTCTTGAAGCCGGCCTGGCCCGCGGACATCCAGCCCTTCACCTTGTAGTCCATGTCCGAGATGGTCACCAGGGTGTTGTTCCAAGTGTTCCTGATGGAAATCACGCCTGCCGTCTTGCGCCGCTTGGGCGCCGTGGCCCGCATCGCGGTGTCCAGGCCGGCGGCGCTGCTCGAGAAGGGCAGCGCTCGCGTCGCAGGCCGTGGGCCCATCGGCAGCGCCGCCCGCGCGGCGCCGGTCGCCGCTCGAAACAAGGAACGGAACATCCTGGCGTCGCCGAGCTGGTCCGACGCCGCGAAGTAGCCGCGAGCAGGGCTATTTTTGGCTCGCAACGCGTTCTATTTTTGGCTCGCGCGCGCCCGCCGCGCTAACGCCACCACTATAGACGGGCGACGTCAGCTCGGTCGCCCACCGACGCTGAGCTGCATGGACACCTCCAAGCATGCGGTCGAGGGTGCAGGGCCGCCGTCGGCCGCCCCGGAGCCAACCTTGAACTCGCTCCTCGACTCGCTGGGGACAACCACGAATGATGGGGCCTCTGGCCGGCACTCCGCCTCGACGGCGGTGGCGGGGTCGCCCCAAGCTCGCGCTTCGACGGACCTGGACCTGCTCGTGCGGCCCGCAGAGCCGAGTACGCCCAACTATGACCACGCGGGGAGCACGGCGGCGGTCTCTAGAATGGGCGCGGTGACGGAATGGGAGATCGCGCTGGACGGGGACGGCCGCAACAGTGCGTCCTCCGTGGCCTCGCCGCTTCCCTGGAACCCTTTTGCAGATGCGTTCGCAGCGCCGCAGCCCGACTCGGCAGAGCAGTCCTTGTTCGGCGATGCGTTTGCGGCGCAGCCGCCGTCACCGGCGGCGCAGCAGACCATGGTTGATGGCATGTTTGCGCCGCCGCCATCGTCGCCGTCGAGACCGATGCTTGATGACGCGTTCGCGCCGCAGCCGTCGTCGCCGTCATCGATGCCTGATGACGCGTTCGCGCCGGAGCAGGGCTCCATGCTCGACGACGCGTTTGCCCCGGAGCCGTCGTCGCCGTCCGGGCAGCAGGCGCCTGATGACGCGTTTGCTCCGCAGCCGTCGTCATCACCAGAGCAGCAGGGCTCGATGCGTGATGACGCGTTCGCGCCGGAGCAGGACTCCATGCTCGACGACGCGTTTGCCCCGGAGCCGTCGTCGCCGTCCGGGCAGCAGGGCGCGATGCCTGATGACGCGTTTGCTCCGCAGCCGTCGTCGCCACCAGAGCAGCAGGGATCGCTGCGTGATGACGCGTTTGTACCGGAGCAGGGCTCTATGCTCGACGACGCGTTTGCTTCGGAGCCTTCGTCACCGTCCGTGCAGCAGGCGCGTGATGACGCGTTTGCTCCGCAGCCGTCGTCGCCACTAGGCCAGCAGGGTTCAATGCCTGATGACGCGTTTGCTCCGGAGCAGAGTCAGCAGGACTCCATGGCCGACGACGCGGCACAGCCACCGTCGCCGCCAGGGCAGCAGGGATCGATGCGAGATGAGGCGTTTGCCCCGGAGCAGGGCTCCATGTTCGACGACGCATTCGCGGCCCCGCCATCGCCGCCGGCAGCGCCGCTGACGTCAGAGCCCATGTTTGCGGATGGATTTGCGCCACAGCCGATGGCGGCTCCGGAGCCTTTCTTTGCTGATGCGTTCTCTGAGGCTGCTGCCGACGCTCCCGCCATGGACGCTCAGGTCGCAGCCGCAAGCAAGGTGCAGGCGCTGCAGCGGGGCCGGACGCAGCGGCTGCAGCTGCAGGAGGAGGAGCAGACTGCGGCGCTGGCGTTGGACGCTGCTGCGGCGCGGGTCGCGGAGCGCAAGTCTGACAACGAGGACCTGGCTGCACTGGTTCTCGGCGCCGCCTCGGCGCGCGTCGCGGAGCGCAAGTCGGACAACGAAGGCCTGGCTGTGGTGGTTCTCGGCGCCGCGACAGTGCGCGCAGCGGAGCGCAAATCGGACAATGCGGTTTCGTTTGCGGCGCTGGCGGCAGCTGCGCTCCTGGTGCAGGCGTGGCAACGGGGCCGCCTGCAGCGGCTGCAGATGCAAGTGGACCACCAGACGGCGGCGCTAGCGCTGGATGCTGCTGCGGTGCGCGGGGCAGAGCGCAAGTTGGATAATGAGGGCTTGGCGCTCACGGTGCTCGCGGCCGCCTCGGCCCGGGGCGCGGAGCGCAAGTCGGACAACGAGGACCTGGCTGCCGTGGTGCTTGGCGCGGGCTCCACTCGCGCGGCAGAGCGCAAGTGGGAGAACTCGCAGCAGCGCTCCTCTTTGGAGTCGGTCGACGCAGCGCCGCCCCTGGCGGGCGGCAACGAGGCGGCTGTGGCGCTAGGTTTTGTCTCGTTGGAGCCGGTCGACGCAGCAGCGCCTCTGGCGACGAGCGGCGGCGAGGATGCTGTGACGCGAGGCTTTGTCTCTTCGGCGGCGGTCGACGCAGCAGCGCCCCTGGAGGGCGGCGGCGAGGCGGCGATGGCGCGAGGTGTTGGCGCGTTTGGCTGCGACGCTGCGCCGGCGCCGGAGCCCTGGGCAGAGCCGGCCGACGCGACGCTCGCCTTCGACGCTGCGCCGCCGTTGGATGCCGACGAGGGCTCGGAGCCTGGCCTCGCCGTTGAGGCGCGGGAAGACACTGTGGGGCTGCCCAATCACAGTGAGACGCCGGACCCTCCGGCCGTTCACAGCCAGATGCCGGACCCTCCGGCCATTCACAGCCTTTCGCCCGCCCCTCCGGCCATTTACAACCAGACGCCGGACCCTCCGGCGGCCATTGCGCCCGCCTTTGATGACTGGGAGGCTGCCGCAGGGAGCGACGCCTTCCGCACCTCGCGGCTGCCTACGCGGCGCGACCTCTCCTTGGAGGAGGACGCCTTGGATGCCGTCGACGCGCCGGCGCCCGTCGATCCAGCACCGCCGGACGCCGCGCAGTTTGACGACTCTCCTGTTGATATTTCCTATGAATCCGCCTCTGCAACCCAACTCGAGTCGGCGGCGTTGGCGCCAGCGGACCACTTCGCGCCCGACGCCGTACCGTTTGACGAATTTTCCTTTGAATCCGCCTCTGCGACCCAACTATCGCCGTCCGAGTTGGCGCCAGCAGGTCACCTCGCGCCCGACGCCTTGGCCAGCGCTGCCGCTCCGCCGTTTGGCGCGCCGCCCTTCGCGCCGTCGGACGCGGAAGCCGACTTTGGCGCACCCGCCGCAGAGGAGGGACACCTCTCCGCTGCCGCCGGAGCCTCCGCCGGTGTGAACAGCGGATGCTCCGGTGTGAACAGCGGAGGCTACGGTGTGAACGGCGGAGGCTCCGGTGTGAACAGCGGAAGCTCCGGCGACTCGTCCGACCTCGGCCCCTCCGACTCCAACAGCGTCCACGCCACCGAGTCCCCCTCCCTCCACCCCTCCTCCCTCGGCGCCTCCTCTGCCGACGCGTTCGACGCCAACACGTCCTCAATCGCATCCCCGGCGTTCGAGGACGCGTCTGCGGACGGGTCCTTGCGCGTGTCCCCAGCTATTGACGCCGACTTGGCCGCGCCTCCTGACGTTGGCACCTTGGATGGGTCCCCTGCGTTCGAGGACGGGTCCGTGGACGCTTCCGCGAACGTTGGCTTTGGCGCCTTGGACGCGCCCTCAGACTTTGGCGCCTTAAACGTGTCCCCAGCGTTTGAGGACGCGTCAGTGGACGTGTCCGTGGACGAGTCTCCAGACGTTGGCACCTTGGACGCATCCCCTGCGTTCGAGGACGGGTCCGCGGACGTAGGCTTTGGCGCCTTAGATAGGTCTTCAACGTTGGAGGACGGGTCCGTGGACGGGTCCGCGTCCCCAGACTTTGGTGACTTGGACGGGTCCCCTGCGTTCGAGGGCCCCTCCGCGGACATTGGCTCTGGCGCCTTAGGCGCGTTCTCAGCGTTTGGCGACTTGGACGGAGCCCCAGCATTGGAGGACGCCTCCGTGGACGTGTCCGTGGACGAGTCCCCCGACTTTGGCGCCTTGGCCGCGTCCTCAGCGTTTGGCGCCTTGGACGGAGCCTCAGACGTTAGCCCTGGTACCGAGGCCGCGTTCGAGGTCGGGTCCGTGGACGCAGACGCCGACGCCGACGCCGCCACGGGCTCCCCCCCGCCGCCCGCCGCCGCTCTGTCGCGCGCCTTTCCAGCCGACGTTCCCGCCGACGCCTTTCCTGCCGACGCCTTTCCCGCTAACGACTCTCCAGCCGACGTTTTCCCCGCCGACAACTTTCCCGCCAACAACTCTCCCGCCTTTCTCGCCGACTTTCCCGCTGGCGACTTTCCCGCCGAACAGTTTTCCTCCGAGCCGTTTCCCGCCCCTTCGTCTCCCCACGAGGATCCCTTTTTGGCCTCGGAGCCCTTTTTGTTTGAGGAAGTTCGCGCGCCTTCCTCTTCTCCCGCGGACAACGAGGAGCCATTCTTCGTCTCGTCGGCAGAGGACGACGACGCCGAGTGGAATGACGTCGCGCCCCAGCGCGCCTCGCCGCCGCCCGCCCTCTCCGCCCGCGCACTGGAGAGCGGCGAAACCGATGGACCGCAGGAGGAGCTCGCGTTCGCAGAGGCGCGCGACGAGATCGGAACTGCCGCTAGCGCGTCGCTCCGCCGCTCGTCGGCCGCCTCCTCCCTCGCGGAGCCGACCGAGTTTGCCGCTTCCTTTTCCGAGCCTCCCGACTTTGCGAGCGCTTTTGTCGCCGAGCCGAGCGAGTTTCCCGCTTCCTTCGCTGAGCCTTCCGACTTTGCGAGCGCTTCGTCGGCGGACTTTGCGAGTGTTTCCCTGGCAGAGCCGACCGAGTTAGCTAGTGCTACATCCACCGAGCCTTCTGAATTTGCGAGCGCGTTCGTCGCCGAGCCGACCGAGTATTCTCCTTCCTTCGCTGAGCCTTCCGACTTTGCGAGTGCTTCGTCGGACTTTGCGAGTGTTTCCCTGGCAGAGCCGACCGAGTTAGCTAGCGCTTCATCCTATGAGCCTTCCGACTTTGCGAGCGCTTTTGTCGCCGAGCCGACCGAGTTTTCTGCTCCCCTCGCTGAGCCGACCGAATTTGGCGCTTCTTTTTCCGAGCCTTCCGACTTTGAGAGCGCTTTTGTCGCCGAGCCAACCGAGTTTGCGGCTTCCTTTGCTGAGCCGACCGACTTTGCCGCTTCTTTTTCCGAGCCTTCCGACTTTGCTAGCGCTTTTGTCGCCGAGCCGACCGAGTTTTCTCCTTCTTTCGCTGAGCCTTCCGACTTTGCGAGCGCTTCGTCGGCGGACTTTGCGAGTGTTTCCCTGGCAGAGCCAATCGAGTTAGCGAGCGATCCATCCACCGAACCTTCCGACTTTGCGAGCGCTTCGTCGGGCTTTGCGAGCTGCGCCTCGTCCCCCGCGCACGCGCGCCTCGGCGAGCGGACTGCGAGCGGGGGCTCGTCTCCCGCTCAGCGCCGAGCGTCCCTGGCTACGTCGCAGGAGGCCCCTTCAGAGGACCCTCTCTTTGCCTCTTCGTCCGGCGAGTCTGGCCGAAGCAACGAGGCGTCAGGGGAGGCCCCCTTCTCGGGGGAAGCCCCCTTCGCGGCCTCTTTCTGCGACTTTGGAAGCGAAGCCGCCGCCCCCGCCGAGCCGCAGCCGCAGCAGCCCTTCTCCTCCGGCGCCCCCTCTGCCCCTCCCCCGCCTGCCGAGCTGCCCGCGCGTTCACAGCCCTCCTTCACAGCCTCCTTTGCCGACGACTTCGAGACCGGGGGGGGGAAGTTCGAGGGCGGGTCGGGCGAGGAGTCGCCGCCCGCCTTCGGCGCGTCCTTCACCCCGTTTGGCGACGCAGCCGCTGCGCCGCCGGAGCCCGCGCCCCGGCGCTCGTTCGACGAGTCCTTTGACGATGCGTTTCGCGACGAGCCTACCACGCCGCCGCCACCACCGCCGCCGCCGCGACCGCCCCCCTCGCCGCAGCCGCCGCCGTCGGCCGTTTTCGACGCGGCCTTCGGCCCAGCTCCACCCCCTCCTCCTCCTCCGCCGCCGCCGCCACCGCCTCCGCCGCCTCCCGGTCACCTGTCCCGCGCGCCCTCGTTCCGCACCTCCGTCCTGGGTGCCTCCCCCTTGCCCACCACCCCCGAGGCGCTGCTGGCGTCGCCCGACGTGGTCTTCTGCGGCTGGAGCCTCAAACGCGGCCTCTTCTTCTTCTACTCACAAAAGTTCTTCGCCCTCACCACCGACGCCGAGCTGCGCTGGTTCGAGCCCGCGCTGCCCGGCCAGATCAGGCAGCGCGGCGCGCTGAGCCTGCGCGAGGGCGCCGCCATCCAGCGCCTCAGCGGCGAGGCCGACTTCACCTTCCGGCTGAGCGCGGGCGGCTCGAGCCTACACATCAACCCGCAGACCAAGGAAGCCTACGCGCTCTGGCAGGAGGGGCTCGTGCGCGCGTGCGAGGAGGGGGCGGCAAGGGGCAAGGGGGCTCGCGCCGGGCGGCTCTGAGCTCTTCGCAGGTGGCAGGAGCGCGTGAGGCGGGCGAGCTGGGCTGTACGCTCACTCTCCTTCCCATTTGTTTGTGTTTTTGTGTTTTTGTTTGTCCACAGCAGCAGAGTCACTGCCTGGTATGTCGTCTCTGCCTGGTGTGATATATCTGATGTCCTGTGTGTGCCAGTAGGCAGTAGGTAGGAGTATTTGTAGGTAGGGTGGCGGGCGGCGTGTGTGGCGCGAGACGCGAGACCCGCCGAGCACAATACACAATATAACAATAACAACAACACAACCTCAACCACCTCTGACCTCTGTCTGTGGAGGTGGAGGTGACCTGCAGTGCGTGCGGAGATTACTGATAGTACTCGAGTACTGAGTATGATTAGTACCGATTTTGTACTACTCACCTCATGATTAGTACCGATGTTGGGTAAGGGTTAACCCCACCTCGGGTTAACCGCACCTCATGAGTAGTACCTGTTATGTGAGTACTCATATACTCTTAATAACTCGATTAGTTGTCGTTGGCTGTGGTTCCGCAGAGTACTCACACCCACAGTACTCACCAGTACTCACTCTATTTAACGAAAAATTATATACAATATTCAATAATATTGATATTGACAATATTATATACAATAATATACTCCAAAAAAAAGTCTCCCGACTTAAAATTTTCGCGTCCTCCGGAAGGGAGAGGAGAGGCGGCTTGATCACACGCCCACGCCCACATAGCACATAAACATAAAGCAAAATTGAAAAACAGTAAACAGCCGCTCGGCGGCTTGCAACACAAGACACAAGCCCAGAAAACAGAAAGCTCCAGCCAGGGGAAAGACACACACATCACAAATGCGGCAGGCGAGGCGGGCAGCCAGTAGCACAGTAGAAACGCAGCGGCTCTTCCTTCCGCTCTACCCTCCACCCTCCACTACGACTACACTTCTAATTTTCTTTTTCTGCCTCGTCCTCCATCCTCCAGATCAATATAATGAGCTCTCGGATCTCATTCCCCGGGGTCTGCCCCGCCTTACTACGGTACTTCTTGAAGTAGAGGTTAACCGCGCAGCGCGTAGCAGCGGCCTGCCCCGCGCTCGAGCTTGGGCTCAAAAATAAAAAAAGACGTGCTATGTGCTATATACAGTTAGAGATATCGAGGGGGGCCGAGTGAATTCTTCACAGTACATTAAGTACTACTAAGTACTCGAGTAAATACTCATACTCATAAAGTGATTAGTGCTGAAAATGTACTACTCAGTCAATGAGTAGTACGAGGAGCGGGTACTCATACTCATGAGTAGGGCCCAAAACATAATACATAATACTCACTCTAATCAAAGTAATTGATGGGGCTAAAGTGGTTTAAATGTAAGAAACTGTGGGGGTATGGGTAGGCGGGCTGTAGCTGTAGCATCTGAGGGAGTCTACATAGCATCGTAGCATGCATGCGGGTGAACCCACATGCCACAATGCTCAATGCTACATTATGTTACATTATATGCTACAGTACACAACATCTACATATAGCATACATCCACCACACCACGGTGTGCCACACCGCACACCGCCAAGATCTATCAACTATCAAGATCTTGCGCCAAGATCAAGATGATAATATATCTATACATGCACACTTTGACGTACACGCATATACATATGCGTTATATAAGTATCGTTACATTTATTATAAGTAATAAGTCAATCTCACACTAAAGACAAACAAAATAACACCTTATTTTTCGAGTCAACAGTCAAGAGTCAGGTCGTGTGCCCCGCCCAGCAGCCAGCAGCGCCCCCGCGCGCAAGGGGTGCGCTTGCTAGCTAGCTGCTAGTGTGGGTGAGGCCAAGATGCTCCCTGCTCGATGAATATGCTGTGTGTTGCCGCTGCACGGCTCTTCTCTCCATACCCTGCTCTGCTCTCGTGCTACGTCCAGCATTCGCAGCTTCGATGCCTCGCGCACATTCAGGTTAACCCGAACGCAAAGTAAACACACTCCGCGCTTCGAGCTGCTCATCTGTGGTAGCGGACCACTCACGCCAGGGCTCGAGGTACTCACTGCTGCTTCGGGTGCGCCGCAGCGCTGGGCGCACAGCAAACCGTGATGATCCAAAATACCTGTGCGGCAGCAGAGAGACGTTAGAAGAGGCAGCGTTGCCCGCTTTGGGACCGCGGCGGCACGCACCAAGACTGCCAAGTGCACCGTGACGAGCCCAAGCACCACGGTCTGCACAGTCGGATCCAGCGAACGCAGCGGGTTGGTCTCCATGAGTGCTGTCAGCGTGTGGTCGGTGGCGCCAAATGACCGTGAGTTTAGTGTTCACGTGAACAACTTTCTCAAATCGGCCGACTGGGGACCCGTCCAGCGTGAAACTGGCGCCCAGAGTGATTAGCCCACTGATGACCGCCTGGCTGCTGCTCGCCGGCGCAGCTGCGGCCGCGATGGCGACCACCCTCCTACTCGCTAGCGCGGCGGCCGCGCCGCCGCCGCTGCCGCCGTGGTACACAGTCCGTTGGCACACGCAGCCCGTCGACCATTTCAACGCGTTAGCCAACGCCACCTTCTCCCAGCGCTTCCTGGTGAACGAGACGTGGTGGAAGCCGGAGGGACCGATCCTCTTCTACACCGGAGCCGAGGGCGGGGGCATCAACACGACCTTCGCCCACTCCGGCCCGGTGCTGGAGCTCGGACGTAAGCTGGGCGCGCTCGTCGTCTTTGCGGAGATGCGCTTCTTCGGCCGGTCGATGCCCTTTGGCGAGCGGGGCTCGTTTTCTAACTTGGGCCTGCTCTCGGTCGAGCAGGCGCTCGCCGACTACGCCAGCCTGATCACGGCGTTGCGACGTGAGTACAAGGCCGAGACGAGTCCGGCCATCGCCGTCGGCGGCTCTCTCGCTGGAAGTCTGGCATTCTTCCTCCGATACAAGTACCCCACCGTGGTCGACATGGGCCTCGTCTCGTCGGCTCCCATCCTCGGCTACCCCGGCCTCACCGACCAGTTCGGCTGGTACCGCGTCGCCACGCAGACCTACGAGGCCCAGTCTCCGGGCTGCCCTGCCGTGGTCCGGTCCCACTTCGGCCACCTCCTCGCGGCGAGCGCGCCCACACTCACCGCGGTACGAGACTCGCCCCGTTCTGAACTCCGAAATCGCCCCTCCCCCCCGTATTTGTGTGTTATTTGGGTGGGGTAGTAGTTCGAAAACGAGGCGAGGGAGTGGGGCAGTGGTGAGGCTTGCAACTACTAACCCCACAGTCCCGTCTCTCGTCCAGGCTTTCAACGCCTGCACACCCATCGGCGCCGCAGACGCGAGCCGCGTGGCGTCCGCGCTGGCCGACCGGCTGACCAGCCACCTCGCCGCCGCCGCCGAGTCCGCCTACCCGATCCGCAGCTCGCCCGTCGTGCGCGCGTGCAAGACGCTCCGAGCCGGGCGAGGCGCAGCAGCCTTCCGCCCGCTGCTCGTGCCGGCCGGCGCGTGCCTTGATACAGGTAGAGAAAGAGGGAGAAAGCGAGAGAGAGAGAGGGTGTGTGTGTGTGTGTGAGGGAGGGAGGGTTATATGTATTTATAAATAAATCTAGATTTATTTATATTTATATATGCCCGCTTGGGGTAAACCCGGTCTAAAAAATACCAATCAGCTAATTCCCGTTAAAGCTAGCAACCCCGGTCGAAACCCCAGCTATCCCAGGCCGAAACCGGTAAGTTCGACCGGGTTTGCTAGTTTTGACCGGGTGTTCTCAAGTGGCGAACTTTTAGACCGGGATTGCTTGAAAACCTCTTTATATATATTCGGGTTGACACGATTATAATTATATATATATATATAATTATATATATATATATATATATATATATATATATATATATTTATATATATATATATATATATATATATATGTATGTAT
>Ga0209491_10007443_pt1 | contig 14460 bp, 7 predicted proteins | sample BON02_FD_187213 | JGI IMG/M metagenome (GOLD analysis project Ga0209491, IMG submission 187213) | Freshwater microbial communities from Lake Bonney liftoff mats and glacier meltwater in Antarctica - BON-02 (SPAdes) (version 2) | ecosystem: Environmental > Aquatic > Freshwater > Ice > Glacier... | reverse complement strand
GCCCCTTTTTCCCCCCACCCCACCCCCCCCCCCCCCGCCCTGGAGATCATTGATCCTTTTAAAGCATTGTCAACACACATCTCGTCCACGTCGGTCTCCTATCACGCCTTGCGCAACAAGGGCCCCTCCCCGGCGGCCAAGTCTGCCCCCGAACCGGCGGGGAGCCCAAAGCCGGTGCCGCCGCCGCCGCCAAACGCCGCGGGGCCCCCGAGCCGCCCCTCGTGCCGCTCGCGCATGCGCGCCAGCGCGAACGAGCCGCTCCCTGCGCCCCCCCGGATGCGCACGACCGAGCGCCCCGAGCCCGTGCGCGCGTCCGCCTCAAGCGACGACGACGCGCTCCCCAGCTGCTGCGAAACTGCCACGCCGCCGCCCGCGCTGCTCGCCGACCGCCCGCCCTCCGTCCGCGACTCGAGCACTGCGTCTGCCTCGGCGCGCCCCGCGCCCGTGCCCGCCGCCACAATAGCCTGGGCCGCCGCGTCGCCGTCCTTGGCCCGCGCGTCGCCGCCGCCCGTGGCGCGGGCCGTCCCCGCCCGCGCCGAGAACGCGCGCGAGGCGCCGCCGGCGAGCGCGTCGCCGATGTCGCCGGCCGTCGCCTTGCCGCGCAGCGCGCTCGTCGACGCGCCGACGGCCGTGCGCGCGGTCGACGTCGCCACCCCCTTTGCAGCCGCCTTGTCCGCCAGCGCGACCGCCTCCGCGTCGGCGGACGCGCCGCCCACCCCGTTCTCGGCCTCAGCCGCCGTGAGCGACGCCGCGTCCTGGTCGGCCGAAGACGCCGCCCCTTTGGCCGTCGCGTCGACCGGCGCCCCGCCCGACGCCTTCGCCGTGGCCCCCACCCTGGCCGTGGCCCTGCCCGCGGGCGTCTTGGCCCCGCCCGCGGCGGTGGCCGAGGCGCCGCGCGTCCCCGCGGCGGGCGCCACCGCGCGCGCGTCCAGGTCGACCGAGGCCGCCCCCTGCTCCGCCTCGTCGACCTTTGTGGCGGAAGCCACCGCGCGCTCGTTTGTCACGGCGTCGTTGTAGGCCGCGGCGGGGTTGCCGCCGACGTTGTTGTTGGTCGGGTCGGAAGGGGGAGGGAGGAGGCTGGCGAGGAAGGCGTCGCTGTCGGCCCAGTCCGACACGGCGTCGGCGTCCGAGTTGAGCGAGGAGCCGAGGTCCGCGGCGTCTGGGGACGAGGCGGCGGCGGCAGTCGGGTCGCCGCCGCCGCCGCCGCCGCCGCCCGCCGGGAGGCCCTCCTCCCCGCCGCCCCCCTGCCGCGCCTCGCTGCGCGCCTGCGTCTCGAGCAGCTTGGCCTCCACGCCGACCTCGACTGCCAGCAGCTGCTCCTGCGTCAGGCCGGCGTAGGTTGCGTTCGCGCGCCCGGCGCCGAGCAGCACCGAGGGCAGGCGCGCCGCCGCCAGCGCCCCGAGCGTCGGCAGCGCGCTGCGCGCGGCCGCCTGCGCCGCGGCCCCCCTTGCGAGCGCGCCCGTCAGCTCCCTCGCCGTCTCGGGGCTGCCCATGCCGAGCTTGTCCGCGACGGCCTGCCACCCGCCCGCCGCGTCCGCCCCGTCCCTTTTCACCAGGCGCCACAGGCCGCTGAGCGCGTCGCGGACGTCCTCCGCCACCCGCGCCGCGGCGGCCGCGTCTTCTTCGGCGGTGGTCTCGGCTCCGACGGCGGCGGCCGCCGCCGCGGGTTTTGCCGCGCTTTTGCTTTCCGCGGCTGGTTTCGCCTGCGCCGCGCCGCCGCCGTCGCCGTCACCGCCGGCCATCTTGAAAAGGTCCGCCATGCGCGAGGCGTGGCACGTCGCTGTGTTTTGGTTTCGGGCGGGGGGGGGGGGGGGGGGGGGGAGTGGGGGTGCGTCGTCGTTGCCGTTGTCGTGTGAGCGCAAGGCCCGGCGGCGGCGGAAACGGCACCCTCTCGTCGCGCGCCGCTTTCGTTTTGCCCCTGAGCGTTCTCTCAGAAACTCTTACCGCTGAGCGTGGCGGCCACCAGCACCAGGGCCAGCACCGTGTGGCGCAGCGCACGGCCCATGGCTGCGGGACTGGCGCCTGCTGTGCTTTTGCGCGCGCGCGAGACTCCGCTTTTAGAATGTCTTCTTCGGTCTGTCTCTTGCTCCTCTCCCTCCGCAAGCGCGCGACCAACCGAGCAGTGGCGGGCGCCCTGTTGATAGTATCTCGCTCCGACTTGCGGCTCCCGCTCTGCCGCCGCCCGTCGAATGCGCGGGGCGGGAGAGCTGCTCTAGCCTGGCGAGAAACTGTCGGGCGGGGGGGAAGACCTGTGACCGCAGGTCTCCCGCTCGCTAAGTTTCTCTCGCGTAGGGAATAGGAAGGGGGGAGGCGCGCGCGCAGGAAACGTGTGGGGAGATGCGTGTCTATATGTTGTCGCGCGATGATAGAGTTGCAATGCCGCGGATTAGAAAGGGCCGAGGCAGCATTTTTGCAGCTTCTTCGCCGCGCGCGGGGGGCGCGCGAGGCCGCGGCGTTTTTTCCGGGGCGACGCCCCCCGCAAAAACACAATCAATCAAAATCACCCCGCCACCCTCAGCGACATGACCGCGTCCGCCAGCCCCGCGTCGAGGTGGTTGACCCCGGCCGCCCGGAGCGCGGCCGTCGCGACCGCGACCGCCTGCGCCGCCGCCTGCTCCGCCGGCTCGGCGCCCGCCGCCGCCGCCGCCTCGTCCTCGGCCGCCGCCGCCGCCGCCACGGCCGCCCGCACGCCCGCCGCCCGCTCGGCCGGCAGCGACAGCAGCGCGCACGCCTCGGCCAGCTCGCGAAAGTGCGCGCGCGGGCGCGGGGTGTAGGGCGCGAACACGCGCAGCAGCGCGTCCACGTCCGTGGCGAGCTGCTGCGCGCCCGAGGGCGAGAAGCGGCGCTCCGTGGCCACGCCGTTGAAGAGCGATCGGTTGAGCGCGGCGGCGCCGCCGCGCCATGCCTCGCGGAAGCAGGCGGCGTCGAGGTTCTCCGACAGGGCGGCGAGGGCGCCCTGCAGCCAGCGCAGGCCGTCGATGAGGCCCGGGCTGACGACGCCGTCGCCGTCGTCCTCGTCGACGTCGTCGCCGTCGCTGTGGTTGTTGTTGGCTCCGTTGGCGGTGCCGCCGGCGTCGGCGCCGTTGCCGTTGCCGTCTGCGGCGCCGCCCCCTCCCCCTCCCCCTCCGCCCGGCGCCGCAAAGCGCTGGGCGGCCGCGCCGCCCGGGGCGAGGTACTGCGCGGCGCGCGCGCGGAAGCCCACCGAGAGGGCGCGCGCGATGCGCAGCACCCACTCGCGGCGCAGGGAGGTGAGGTCGGCGAGCGGCCGGGCCAGCAGGCGGGCGGCGACGGCGGCGCGCGCGGCCGTCGCCGGGTCGGGGCCGGCGTAGGCGGCGGCGGCCTCGGCGGCAGAGGGCGACAGCGGCGGCGCGCCCATCGTCGTCCCTCCCCCGCCGCCGCCTCCGGGCACAAACGGCAGCGGCGGACGCGCGCCCTGCTGCTGCTGCTGCTGCTGCTGGCCCGGCACAAACGGCGCGCCGCCGCCCCACGCCGCCCCCTCCTCGCCGCCACCGCCGCCCCCTTGCGAGGACGACTGCTGCTGCTGCTGCTGCTCCCGCCGCCGCCGCCGCTGCCTGTCCGCCTCGGCCGCCGCCGCCAGCGCAACCGCCGCACCCTCCTCGGCGCCCCCCGGGTGCAGTGCCAGCACGAGCGGGCCCGCGGCCACGTCCGCCACCACCCCCTCCAGGTAGTGCGCGAAGCACACGCACACGCACACGCGCGGCAGCCACGCGAGCGACGCCGCCGCCGCGCACGCCGACGCCGAGAGCGCGCCCGCGCCGCCGTCCCTTCCGCCGCCATTGCCGCCGCCGCCGCCGGGGCCAAACATGTCGCTTTGCTGCAGCATGCGCTGCACGCGCGCGTGCGCCTGGCCCAGGGTCTCGGCGATCACGTCGCGCGCGAAGCGCTCCTGCCCCTCGCGCGTGGGCACGAGCCGGCAGCGCGCCACCAGCGCGCCGAGCAGCGACGCCGCGCGCTCGGCCGCGGCCGGCGGCCACTGGTCGCACCGCCAGGCCGGAGCGTCCTCTGCAGCAAGCATCGGCGCGCGCTCCCACGCCTCGGACGCGTACAGGGCGGCGTCGAGGGCGGCGGACGCGGCGGCCGCCTCGGCGCCGAGCCACGCGTCGCGCCACGCGTCGCGCTCGACCAGCACGGCCAGGGTCGAGTGCCGCAGGGCGACGGCGGGCAGCTCGCCGACCGCCGCGTCCCCCGGGCCGACGCCGAGCAGCGGCGCGAGGCGGAGCTCAAAGCCGGCGAGCCCGTCGACCATGGCGAGCCACATGCCGCGGTCGCCCGCGTCCGCCAGGGCCGGCAGCTTCTGCGCGCGCAGCAGGTCCTTCACGCACTCGCGCAGGGCACGCGCGAGCTCGGCGGACGCGTGGTAGCCGCGGCTGTGGAGGTCGGCCGACTCGACCACCGCCTGCAGGAAAGCGACGCGCGGCGCGGCGTCGCGGGCGGCGCGCCAGGCCGTGTTGAGCAGCCAGCCCGGGCGGTCGAGGCGGCCCGCGGGCGCGGCGTTGTCGAAGAGGCGCGCGAGCTTGGCGGCGAGCGGGGCGGCGAGCTCGCGCGCGATCCAGAGGATGGGGGCGTCGGCGGCGGCGGCGGCAGAGGCGTCGGCGGCGGCGGCGGCAGAGGCGGCGTCCGCGGCGGCCGAGCGGCCTTCTTGGCCTTGGCGATGGTGGTGGTGGTGGGCGCCGGGCGGCGGGGCGGCAAGGACGGGCACCAGGGCCAGGCGCTCGAAGGCCTCGGCGTCGTCGGCGCGCTGCAGGGCCGTCAGGGCCACCATCAGGCGCTGCAGGCGCGCGGCGCTCTCGGCGTGCTCGGGGCCAAACGGGGCAGGCGCCGCCGCCGCCGCCGCCGCCGCCGCGCCCTCCTTGCCGTCGGCGCCAGCGCCGCCTTGCCCGTCGTCGCCCCCCCCCTCCTCGGGTCCCGGCCCGTCGCCCGCGCCGCTGCCCACTAAAGGAGGCGGCCACCCGCACGCGCGCAGGTGCGCGTGGATCTGCCCCCCGAGCCGCGCGTACAGGCGGTCGCGGCACGCGCGCAGGCGGCCGTCCATCTCCGCCTCGTGCTTGCGGAGCGGCGGTGGGACGGGGTCGCCGCCGCGGCTCGTGCTGCTGCTGCTGCCGGCTGCTGCTGCTGCTGCTGCTGTCCCTGGTGGTGCTCCTCCGCCGAGTCCTGCTGCTGCTTCTGCTTCGGCTGCTTCTGCTTCTGCTGCCTCTGCTGCTTCTGCCGACGACGACGCCTCCGCCCCCTCGGCGGGAGGAAGGGGGCGGAACGGCAGCGCGCGCACGCGCCTCCGGAGCGCGGCGTAGGCGTCGGCCGCGCGCGCCGCCACCTGCACGAGGCCCTCGACGTCGTCCTGCGGCAGGGCCTCGGACGCGCGGATCTGGCGCTCGAGGTCCTGCGCGCCCTCGACCGCGGCTTTCAGCGCGACGGCATAGGTCCGGAGCGCGGCGAGCGTGGTCGCCGTCGCCGCGGCGCCCATGGCGGCGGCGTCGCCGGCGGCGCTGCTGGCGGGGGCGGCGCCCGGCGGGATCTGTCGTGTCGTGTGTTCGTTGCGTTGGTTGGGTTGGGGCTTGATCAACAGGGGTCAGCGTGTCAGGTTCTGGAGGAGGTTTTGGAATTGGCGGTTGGAAGTCGAGCAGAGAGAGAGAGGACGGGAAGGCTCCCCTCTCTCTCTCTCCGGCGCTCACGCAGCGATCGTCGCACCTGCAGCGATTGCGCCACCGCCGACAGCACCCCGGCGTTCTCCTGCACGACGGACGCCAGCTCCGACTGCAGCCGCGAGAGGCGCTCCATCGTGTTATTTTGGTCTCTGGATCGTCCTCCCCCTCCGCCTGTGCGCGAACGTCTGGTGTTGTGTTGTGGTGACGCTGCTGGTTGCGTGTGTTTCCCTCCTCTCCGTGCGCGTTTGTCGGGATCGTCGTTTGGTTCTTGTCTCACTGTTGCTGCGAACGTCGGCCGGTTATGAGCGCAGCGTCTCGCCGTCAGAGCCGACCGTCGACGTCGTTCAAGAGGCCGGAGCAATGCACAATTTCAACCGCTCACCCACACGACGGCCAGACAAACGTACTACTCTCTCATCTTGGATCGAAAGCGTCGCCAATCCTGACCTGACGAAAAGCAAGCAGACTAACCTCCCTCCTCTCCGCGCGACATCGATCGCAAAACATCATGATCCTCGTCCGCCTGCGCGCCGACGATGATGGGGCAGCGAGGACGCAAAGGACCAAGGCAACAGCCACGGCGCGACGAGTGCCACCGCGCCGCACCGTCGTGACGTGCTACTGGTGAGTTGCTGCGGGAGGACGAGCGCCGAGCACGACGGCGACACAAGGCCGACGACACGCCTAAAAATAATCGCCAAGGAAACGCACGACACCCAAAAACAATTCATCAAACAGCCCCGACCCGCACGCCCCTGTGCCCTCGGCGGTCTTCGGCGACGACCAGGGGCTGATATGCTACGGCGAGGCCGGCGCGCCCGGGGCGGCGCCGCCAGCGGCGGCCCGCTTCGAGCTGCGGCGAGGGCGGCAAGGCGAGGAAGGCCGCGAGCCGCGGTCGGCGGCCGCGGCGCTGCCGGCGACCCGGCGGCTCGCCCCTCGCGCCATCTCTGCGCTGGCGCTCCTCCCCCCCGGTCCTGATCACTGCCTCCCGCGCGGCGACGAGAGCGGCGGCAGCAGCGGGGACGACGGGGACGGCGTCCCTGCCCCGCGCCGGAGGAGCGTGTCGGTCCTGCTCGCGCGCGAGGGCGGGCGCAGGGTGCTGCACGCGCGCCTGGGGCTGGGGGACGGTCCGCCGCCGCCGCGCTCGCCGCGCTCGCCGCCCTCGCCGCCCCCGTCGCCGCCCCCTGCCTCCTCCTCCTCCTCCTCCGTCGTGTCCCTCTTCGCCGAGCACCGCGCGCCCATCACCGCCCTGGCCGCCACGGTCACGGGCGGCCTGTTCGGCGGCGGCGGCGGCGGCCTCGCGGCCACGGCCAGCGCCGACGGCGAGGTGGCCCTGTGGCGCGCGCGGGACGCCGCACTCGTGGGAGGGCGGCGCCTCGCGGCGGCGACGGGCCCGGGCGGCGGCGCGGCGACGGCGCTCGCGTTCGTCGACGCGGCGCCGGCGACGTGGCCAGGGGCGCAAGGGCGGCGCCGGCGCGCGCGCGACGGTGCTCGCGCTTCTCTCTTGCTGGTCGTGGGAGGGGCCGACGGGCGCATCACGATCGTCGACGCGTCGCCGTGCGTGGGAGACCCGGCGTTCGGAGGAGAAGGAGGAGGAGGAGGAGGAGGGGGCGGCAGAGGCCGGGGCGTCAGCGGGGCGGCGACGGCGATTGCAGCCGCAACAGCACCAGCGGCGCTCTGGTCCCCGCCGTGCGTGCTGCAGCGGTTCAGCGCCGGGGCGGCGCCCGTCCAGAGCCTGTCGTGCGCCGCCCGCCCGGCGTCCGCGGGCGGCGGCTGCGGCCGCGAGCCCCTGCTGCTGGTCGCCGCGGCGACGGCCGACGGGCGCGTCGTCGTCGCGGCGGCCGCGGAGGGCGCCGCCGCGCCCCGCGCAAGGGGCGCGCCCGCCTCTGGCGGCCGCCCGGGCCCTTTTGCCGTGGCGCACGCGGTGCGTCCCGCTTACCCCGCCGCCCCCGACATTCCCGCTGCCTCTCTGTCCGCCCTCGGCGGCCGCGACAAGGCGGCGGCGGCGGCGGCGGCGGCGGCGGGGCCGCGCGTGGCGCTCTCCCCGCTTGGCGAGGCCGTGGCGGTGGTCGAGGGGGCGCGGGCGGGCGGCGGTGGGCTCGGCGGGGGCGGCCGTGGCGACGAGGACGACGACGACGGGGACGAGGGCGGCGGCGGCGGCCGGGCGGTCGTGCGGCTCTTTGCCTTGGGGACCGAGGCGCTGCTGGAGGCGGCCGAGGAGGCGGCGGCGGCGGCGGCGCGAGGCGGCGGCGACGATGACGGCGGGGGGTGGTACGCTCCGCCGCCGCCCGCGCTGGCGCACCGCTGGGTCCTGGCCCCGCCTCCAGGGGCGCTGAGGCCGCCGCTCCTGCCGCGCGAGACCTGGGGGGTGGCGGCGACCGCGGCGCGCGCGTTCCTGGCGTTTGTGCCGGTGCGGGGGGCGGACGGCGCCGCGGCGTTCGACGGCGGCGGCGTTGGCGTTGGCGGCGTTGGCGGCGGCGGCGGGCGGCGGCAGCGCGTGCAGCTGGTGGCGGCCGTGGGGGGCTCGGGGTGCGGCCGAGCTTCCTTCTCACCCCTGATGCTGCTGCGTGCAGACGTGCCAGCCGCCGCTGCGTGGGCCGGGGGAGGCGGCGGCCGGCCGGCGAGCGCCGCCGGCAGCGTCGGCAGCAGCAGCAGCAGCGGCAGCAGCGGCTTCAGCAGCAGCGGCAGCAGCAGCAGCGAAAGAATTGGGTTTGCGGTGCGGCCCAGCTGGCGCGCGCGCCTGCCCGCGACGATGCCGTCGTCCTCGCGCCGGCGCTGGCTCAACAACGACGACGACGACGACGACGAGGCCGATGCCAACGACGACGCCGACGGCCGCGGCAGCAGGAGGAGCGCCGACGGCGGGCAGGCGCCCTCTCCGCGGCCGGCAGCGTCGGCGGGGCCCTGCTCACCGGCGGTGCGCAAAGGGCACAAGGGGGCACCGGCGGCGTTCGTGCGTCTGGCCGGCGCGGGACCCGGGACCGGCGTCGCGGCCGCCGTTGCCGCCGCAGCAGCAAGAGAGGCGTCGAGGCTCGAGGGCCCGCGCCGCCCGACGCCGCGGCCGGCCGTCGCCACGCCGTCTCCGGCGGGCGCGGCGGCGGAATCGGGCGAGGAGACGCAACAGCCGCCGCCGCCGCCGCCGCCGCCAGCCCCGCTGCCTGCGCCGCCGCCGCCGATTCCGCCGGCTCCGCTGCTCGGCCTTCCGTCGGCTGTCGCACCATTGGCGTTCTCCGCAGCGAAGGTCGATCAAGGCGTTGGCGGCAGCACCAACCGCGGCGGCGAGCAAGCCGCCCGGCCGCCGTCGCCGCCGCTGCCGCCGCCGCCAGCGCCGCCGCCGCCCGCGCCGCCCCGCCCTCGCGACCAGGCGCCCCCGGCCCCGCTGTCGCCCCCCCCCCCCCCCCCCCCCCCCCCCCCCCGCCTGCTCCCCCCCCGCCCGCTCCTCTTCTCGACGCGCGTCAGGGCTCCTGCCCGCGACCCCGCGCGCCGCCCCCCTTCTTGTCGCCCTCGCCGCTTTTCGTGCCTCTGCTGCCGTCGCCGGCAGCCTGGGAGGGCGGCGCTGCCGGACGCCTGCAGCAAGACGGGCGGCAGCAGCAGCAGCAGGCCCCTCGCCGGAAAGCGAGCTCGCCGCAGGAGGCCCAGCGCCTCGCGCAGCTGCAGGCGCGCCTGTCGGCGCTATCTTCCTCCTCCCGCGCCCACCTGCGCCGCGGGCCCAGCGCCGCCGAGCTCGAGGCCGAGGCCGCGCGCGCCACGGCCGCCGCCGACGCCGTCGCCGCCCGCCTGGCGTCCCGCGGCGGCGAGGACGACGACGGCGACGGCGCGGACGGCGCTGCCGCCGCGCTGCTGGCCGAGGGCGTGGGCGAAGGCAGCGCGGCGGTGCGGCGGCTGGCCGCCGCGGCGTGGTGGGGCAAGGGGGCGTCGGCCGCCGGCCACGGGGGACGCTCGCAGCAGCAGCAGCAGCAGAAGCAGCAGCAGGGGTGGTGGTGGCAGCGGCGGCAGCAGGGCGTGGCCGAGGCGGCGGCGGCGGCAGAGGCGGCAGCGGCAGAGGCAGCGGCAGAGGCAGTCGTGACGAGGCAGCAGGCCCCCTGCCATCCGACGCAAAAGGACGCACGTCAGACCGCAGCAGCAGCAGCAGCGACTGCGGCCGTCGCACGGCGCCGGACGCCGGGCGCCGCCGGCGCCGCGCGATCGACGCAAGATCTCGCCGGCGGCTCCCTGCTGCTCGCCGCGCTCGAGCAAGACGGCCTCCTGCCGGCCGCGCCCCGTCCCCTCCCCGCTCTCCCCGCGCCCTTCCCTCCCGCGGCGGCCCAGTGGCGCGCGACGGTCCAGTCGGCCGCGGCCGAGCTCGCCGCCCTGTCCCGCGCGCTCACCCATTGCCGCGGCGGGGCCGAGGACGGCGGCGGCGGCGGCGACGTCGCTTACTATTTTTAGTGAAACGAATTCGGGACGCGGGCGAGCGACGAAGAAAAACCGCGCCTTTGATTCTTTTTTCTTACTTGAACGAAAGCGGGGCTTGCCCCCGCCGAATGACCGTCCGGATATTATGGTCATGCCTGTCTCCTGCGCCGCGTCGCCGGCCCCGCCGCTGCTGCCCCCCCGCCCGCCGCCGCCGCCTCCGCCACCATCGCCACGCCCCGGCCCCCGGCGCCGCCGCCGTCGTCCTTCTTGCCCGCCGCGGCCGCGGCGGACGCAGCCCGCGCGCGCGCCCTCGCCCGGTGCTGCCCCTCCTTGAGCGCCATCGACCCCAGCAGGCCGCCGAACACCGCCGCCACCCCGACCCACTGCCCGGCGCCTAGCGCCCCGCCCCCGCCGTACAGCGCCGACGCCAAGACGCTGAAGAACTTGCGCGTGGTGCAGACGAGGCTCGTGCCCACGCTGCCAAACTGCTTTATGGTCGCAAAGATAAACAGCTGGCCGACGGCGCCGCACGCGCAAAAGAGCAGCAGGTCGCGCGCGGCCTGCGGGTGCCGCGCGCAGAAGGACCACACCTCAAAGCCCAAGGGAGTTAGTAAAAACGCGTAGATCGCGTAGTAGGTTGCGGTCCACAGGTTCATCCAGGCCATCATGCGCACGGGGCTGTTCTCGGGGTGGCGGCGGTTGACGTCGTCCTGGTGCGCGTTGGTGTAGCCGTCGAGCGCCAGGTTGAGCGCGACCAGCAGGTAGCCCAAGGGCGCGTTGGGCGCCTCAAGGGCAGCGGCGGCGGCGGAGGACGTGCCGTGGCCGCCGCCGCCGCCGCCGCTTTTTCCGCCGCCGCCGCCGCCGCTTTTCCCGCCGGCGGCAAAGAGGCCGACGCCGCCGCCGACCAGCAGCATGGCGCCGTACTCGGCGGGCGAGTAGCGGGTGCCGTGCAGCAGCGCGCCCGCGAGCATGACGGGGACCATCTTGCACGACTTGCTGAGGACCTGGGCGCTGTAGGAGATGTTGCGCAGGGCCACCATGCCGAGCGCCGGGCCGACGGCGTTGCTCAGCGCGGGCCGCCAGTACTCGAGCGGCGAGGGGTAGTCCGAGACAGCGAGTGCGCAGGCGCCGGCGGTTCCGGCGGTTGCGGTCGCGCGCGTCGTCGGCTTTCCCCCGCCGCCGCCGCCGCCTGCCGCTGCCGCCTTTGTGAAGCGCTCGCGCAGGCCGTCCAGCAGCACGATCGCGTACGCCGCCACGAAGCACACCGCCGCCTGCGCGCCGTTGAGCACCTCGTAGTGCGAGAAGCGCTCGCCGTCGCCGTAGCGCTTGAGCTGCAGGTGCTCAGAGACCAGCCCTTGGGTGATGTACGAGGCGTAGATGCCCGCGGCGCACGCGCACAGGGCCAGGGCCGAGGCCAGGCGGGAGCGCAGGCCGCCGCCTGGCCCTGCGTGGTCGGCGGGTCGCGCCGCGCCCATGGCGTACTACTGTCGATGCTCGACGTTTGAAGCGAGTTTTTGAACTGCTGTCTTTTCTTTTGTGTCCGTTGGAGCTTGTGTCGATCCTTGCACTGTGATGTTGCGTCTGTCCTGATAGGTAGTGATGACCGCTAGGAGTGCTAGTGCTAGTGGGGTGCGGGGCGTGTGGCCTGCTGTTTCTGCTGAGAGGAGGCGCCGTTTGGTTTCGCGGCAGGGCGGGGCGGCGGACGACCGCTCGCGCGGCGGCATCGAGTCGTGATGAAGTCAGCGGCTCGTCGCTGCTACTTGCCGCCGCTCCCGTACCAGCTGCGGTGCAGCAAACCCCGTCCCACGCATTTAAACTTGAAACTCAATGTACGCCCTTCAATAAGACTGCACAACCTCCCCTAAGCGACAGTCCTTCCGGGTTCCCTTTGCTCTCCTCTCTCCTCCCTCCTCCTCTTCGAGCGCCCCCCATTCACACTCCAGCCCCTTGTTCTCCGGGTATTTCTACCATGCGCGTGTGACAGCTCAGCTCTCAGCCTCGTCCCGCATCGACCACGCCGGTTCGGTGTCAGTGGCGTCTCTCCCGGAAAATGTGGGGCGGCGCGCCTTTTACGGCGTCAGCCGCGCCCGGCGACGACGGCGCCCGCAACCCGCCCGCTCATCCGCTGACGCGCCCGCCGCCGCCGGCCCCCGCCCAACATGCGTCGCCCTTTGTGCTGCCGATCGGGGCCCTGGTGCCGCCGCCTCCACCTGGGTCTGCCTTTGCCCCGATAATCGCCGCGACCTGGGCGACGACAACGCCGCTGTACCAGCTGGTGGCGTTGGGGGGAGCGATGCCGCTGCCGCCGCCGCTCCCTCTGCCGCTCCCAGCGCCGCTCCCGGCGCCGCCCCCTCTGCCGCTCGCGCAGCAAGCACCACCGCCGCAGCAACAGGCACACCCAACACATGAACAACACGGCCGCGCCCGCGGCCTCGGCAGCCGCGGGGGGCGCACCACGCCCGCCGCCGCCGCCGCCTTCCGCAAGCTGCAGCGGTACCGCGGCCGCAGGCGGGTCGACGAGGGCGCGCGCGAGCAGGGCGCGCGCGAGCTAGAGGCGCGCCTCGCGGCGCTGCGCGCGCGCAACGACGGCCTCCGCGACCGCGAGGCGGCGCTGCGCGGGACGCTCGACGCGCAGGCGGCGCTCCTGGGCGCCATGGCGGCGCTGAGGGTCGCCGGGCGGGGCGACGGCAAGCGCGGGGTCGGGCGGCCGGGCGCGGATCTGTCGACCGCCACCGCCACGGGCGCCGAGTCCGGCAGCGGCAGCGGCAGCGTCCGGCGTCCGGCGGTGGGGATGCCCGGGCCGGACGAGGAACGCGCGACGCGGAGCCGCAGCGACGGCGCAAGCGGCGGCGCAAGCGGCGGCGCATGTGGCGGCGCAGGCGCAGGCGCGGGCGGCGCGCCGGCGGCGTTGGCACCGGCGACGACGGTGTCCCTCTGCCCGCCGCCGCCGGACGGGGCTAAGGACCTGGACGCGGCCGAGTCCCTTGTGCGCTCGTGCGCGGCGGCCGACGACGACGACGAGGGGCAGGAGGCGGTGGCGACGCTGTGCGCGGGCGACCGCCGCTCGTCCACGGGCGCGGGGCGGCCGGCGGTGTCTTCCGCCCTCCTCCGCCTCCGGCCTACTGCTCCTGGTGCCGCCGCCGCCGCCGCCGCCAGGAGCAAGGCGCGGACGGACGACCTGGTCGCGGCCGAGTCGCCCGCCGCCGCGGCGGCCGCCGCCGTCGCGGCCGCCGGCGGCCTGAACCCCGCCGAGCGCGCGCTGCTCTCGCAGGCAGCGCCACCGGCGGCGGCGGCGGCGGAGGCGGGGGCCGGCCCTCACTCCTCCACCGCCGCCGCGTCCGGCACGACCACCGCCACCACCAGCAGCCTCGCCCGGGCGCGCGCCGACGGCATGGCGCTCGCCGCCGCCCGCGCCATGGCCGTGCGCTACGGCGCGTACGTGCGGCGCGTTTCTCGCGTGCTGCTGTCGCTCGACGCGTGGTACGCGGCGTCCAGGTCGGAGGGGGACCAGCGCGCGGCCGCTGAGTCGCCGGCCGGCCGCCCCGCCGCCGGCCCTGCCTCCGCCGACGCCGATGCCGACGACGCCGACGCGTCTGACGCCGCCGCCGCCGCCGCCGCCGCCGCCGCCGCCGGGCTCGAGCCCCGCTTGCGCCTCGAGCCGGCCGAGCGCGAGCGCCTGCGGGCGGCCGCCGCCTCTCCTTCTCATCAAGAGGGCGACGACGGCGACGGCGACGGCGACGGCGAGCCGTGGGGCGCGAGCGCGCGCTGGCCCTCCTTTGGCGGCCGCGGCGCGCCCACGCCGCTGCTCTCCGACGCGGCCGCCCTCGACCTCATCGGGCGCCTCCTCAGCCCCGCCGACGGCGGCGGCGACGGCCAGGCCGACGACGGCCCCCTGTCCTACCCGCTCCGCTACCTCGACTTCTGGTCCTTGACTCCCGCCGAGGGCGCGTGGCTCAACGCCGTCGACCTGTCCACCCTGAGGACGGACGACCGGGCCGACGCGCGCGTGTGGCGGCCCGCGGCGCGCACGCTAGCCAGGGGGGGCCTGCCGCCGGACCTGTGCCGGCGCCTGACGTGCATGTACAGCCTATACGTGCGGTCGATGGCCAGGGTGTCGTCCGAGCGCGGGGGCTTGGCGCTGCGGCTGCGGGAGGGGGGCGGCGGGGCGGGGGGGCAGGCGGAGGGGCCGGCGGCGGGAGCGGCGGCGGCGGGAGCGGCGGCGGGCCCGGCCCCTGCGTCGTCGCCCTTTGCGCAAAACGGCGACCCGGCCCTTTTGGCCGAGGCGGCGATGCAGCGCCAGGTCCTCGCTTGGCAACAGCAGCAGCAGCAGCAGTGGCAGCAGCAGCAGCAGCAGCAGGAGCAATGGCAGCAGCAGCAGCAGCAGCAGCAGCAGTAGCAGCAG
>Ga0209491_10007439_pt1 | contig 14468 bp, 10 predicted proteins | sample BON02_FD_187213 | JGI IMG/M metagenome (GOLD analysis project Ga0209491, IMG submission 187213) | Freshwater microbial communities from Lake Bonney liftoff mats and glacier meltwater in Antarctica - BON-02 (SPAdes) (version 2) | ecosystem: Environmental > Aquatic > Freshwater > Ice > Glacier... | reverse complement strand
AAAGCCGGAGTGAAAGCCGGGGCAGGGGCCGCTGCAGGGGCAGCGGGTGTTACTCGGTCGGGAACTGATTGCGTTGGGGTGATTGCGGAGCCTTCGATGAATTCCTCGCGGAAGCTGTCGAGCCGCTTGTCGGTGCTGACCACCGAGATCACAGCGGGGCGGTCGGGGCTGCCTATCACTCGGGTCATGGATGCATAGGCAACGCGTTTCGAGCGGGTTTCGACACCGATGCCCATGATGAGCGCGGGAGTTTCCCAGCCCTTGAAGCTGTGGATCGTGGACCCCTTGACGGCGTTTGTGGTGGGGGAGAATCGGTACTTGCGACGACGCCGGGCGTCGTCGGGGTCGCGGCTAAAGATGTGGTGGACCTGGTAGCCCGCAGCTTCGATCTCTCGGGCTGCGGCGACACCGTCGTGGTGGTAGTCGCAGAGGAAGGTGACGTCGCTGGGGGACAGCGTGGGGTTCTCGCGGAGGACTCGAACGACTTCCATGCCGATGACCAGGCCCATGTCCCCGATCTGGTCGATGGTGTACCACCGGCGTACCGAACCGGCCATTGAGCCGGCAACATCGTCATGATCTGCTGCGACAGTCGGCGCGAGCCGATCGCCGGTCAGGTGGCCGAAAGCAAATGAGCTGGCGAGTTTCATCAGGTCGTTCGGCATGCGGTACGAGCCCGTGAGCTCGACCCACGGGTGCAAAAATCCAGCCGCCTGCATCTGGGCCTCGTCGACCCATGCATTTCGTTCGTAGAGGTCGAGCGTCGGATCGGTCATCAGCAACATCTCGCCGCCAGCAACCACCGTGTAACTGTGCAGCAGGTCCCACCAGCGAACCGTAAAGTCTTGCCCCTCGTCGATCAACACTGCGTCGTAGCGGTCCTCGTAGCCGGCTTCCAGCGCGACCAATGCCTTCGAGACGATTGCCTGCGTCCAACTGGCACCCTTGGGAGCGCTGGTTGCGTACCCGTGGATTTCGGCGTCCTCCACCACTCGTGTGCAGTAGGAGTGGAAGTTCGTACAGGTCACACTTGTCGGATTCGCGCCGTACTCCAGGCAGCGGTCCAAGACGAGCGCTGAGAGATGATTCGACAACGTGACGTTGAACGAAAGGACGAGGACGCGTTGGCCCTGAGCGGCAAGTCGAGCAGCGCGTGCAGCGAGTCCGAACGACTTGCCGGAGCCGGCTGCCCCTCGGTAGCGACGTACGGCGACGTTGTCCGGGTTGACCTCAATCTCGTAGACGTTGGCGCTGCGCTGCGCTGTCACGCCGCGTGCAGCGGGACGTTCGGACGGGGCAATGAGCTGACGGACCCGAGCGATTGACTGCGGGAGCGGAACGGGGCAGCCGGTGCCGACGAGGATTCGCTCGAGCTGCGAGCCCAGCGACTCGGCGCCCCACACCTCGACGTGTTGGTGTGAGTCGTGGCTGCGCCGAGCGTCGAGGAGTTGGTTGGCTTCGGCGTCGGAGAGCAGCGGAGCAATAACTGCGGCGCGGACCACCTGGGTCGGCTCCGTGCCGTCGGACGGGAGTGCGAACGAGCGGTCGAAGATGTTATTGCGGTTCCGGTGGGCTGCGCAGCGCGGACTGTCGGAGATCGATATCTCGAAGCCGGCTGCATCAGTGGCCCGGAGGACGCCATCACCCGTCACACGGTGCGTTCCGGGCGCCCAGTCGAGCGCGGTGATCGCGGCGACTCCGTACTCGTCATGAACGGCGAGAAAGTCGATGATGTCGAGGCCCAAGCGAGGTTGGGTGTACACCGTCCAGCACCCGTCCAAACTGCTGAGCGCCTGCGCCACGAGAACTGCCGCAGTGGTGAGCGGTTTGAGCAAATGCTCGAAATCGGTGAGCGCTGGGCGCATGACAGCCATGCGTCCGTATCGGCGCGTTTTTCGTTGGCCTTGAGCGGAAGGGGGTGTGCAGGCCGTTGAAATCTTCCTAGGACCAGGGGTTTTGACCGTCCCATCCCTCTCGATCCCGACCGTCCCACCCCTCTCGATCCCGACCGTCCCACCCCTTGTCCCTCTTGGAGCGGTCCAGGACGTCGGCAGCAACGACACTTTTCTGCTCGTCGCAGCGCGGCGATCCTGGCATCGGTCAGCAGGCTGGTCCGTCGAACCGTCCACGAATCCTCGGTTCCCCCAAATCGCGCCGAGCTGTCGCCCAAGTTCGTAGTCTGAGGCAGTGCACCTTCACCCGTCGCTCGGCAGTGCAGCCGTCTCCGCCCATGTTTTGATCGTCGCCGGAGGCCGCAATGCGTGACCTGACATTGCTTGCACAGTTGACCGACACGCATGTCACCGATCCTGCAACGACCGAGGTGCTGTACGCCGATCACAACGCTCGATTGGCCGCTGCGGTCGCGTCGATCAACGCAGAGTCACCTCGAGTCGACGCCGTGATTGCCACCGGTGACCTTGCTCAGTGGGGTGCGCCTCGCGAGTACGAGGAACTGGCCGACTTACTCGCGCCGCTCTCGGCGCCGGTACTTCCGCTGCCGGGGAATCACGACGAGGGGAAGTTGCTGCGCGTTTGCTTCCCCAAGCACCCGTGGGCTGATGCTGAACACAGCAGCTGGGTGGCCAACGTCGGCACGGTGCGGATCGTTGGTCTCGACTCCACGCGGGCAGGCGAGTCAGGTGCAGAACTCGACGCAGAACGGCTCGGGTGGCTCGATGCAGCGCTCGGCGCCGATCACACCGGGCCGACAATTCTGGCCATGCACCACCCACCATTCACGTCGGGCATCGGCTGGATGGACGAGGGTGGTTTTATCGGTCTGGATGCATTCATCGAGGTCATCTCGGCACATCGCATCGATCGCATTTTGTGCGGCCATCTGCACCGGCCGATGACGGCCATCGTCGGTGGGCATCTTGCAGAAGTCGGTCCGTCGACGGCCGTTCACGTCGCACTCGACTTGGCCACTGACGCACCACCACGCGTCATCCTGGACCCGATCGGCTACCGGCTGCTGGCAATTTCGCCAGATGACGCCGAGCACGCTGACTGGGCCATTGTCGGGCACACCCGTTACGTCGACACTGGCCGATTGGCGTTCGAACCGGATTGGTCCGACTGAGCCGATCTGTCAGGAGCCGGTGCAGACGGAAGCCCTCGGGTTGCAGCGACATCGTCGTCACGCAAGCGAAGACTGATCGCGATGGCCGGCACGATGAGGAGGCCGCATATGAGAAACCCTTCCTGATACGCGCCGAGCCGATCGGCTGCTGGAGCGGCATCGCCGCCCACCGACGACAGTCGTGCGGCGATGACGGTGACAGCGATGGCGACGCCGCCCGTGTAGGCGATCTGGCGCACTGTGTTGAACACCGATGTTGCCCGCCCGGTGTCGGCGAGCGATGTCGTGGCGTAGACCGCTGTTTGGATCGACACGAACACCAAGCCGACCGACGCGCCACGTCCGAATGAGAGTGCACCGAGCACCTGTACCGGTGTGTCGAGTGTGGCAAGCGCGAACGATGCCGTGAAGATGGCGGTCAAGGCAGAACCAACAACCATCAGTCGGCGTGGGCCGATCACTCGGTAGAGGCGCCGACCCAGCAGGTTCGAAAGCAGGAAGATGCCGGCGGCCTGCGGGGCCTGCACGAGGCCGCTCGCTGTGGCCGAGAACCCGCGCAGTGTCTGCAGATACAGCGGAAGGACGATGATCCATCCGAAGAATCCGGCGTACACGAACGGGGCCAAGATGTTGATGGTTTGGAAGTGCCGATCCTGGAGCAATCGGAGCTTCAGCATCGGCTGTTCATGGCGGAGTTCGACAATGACAAGTGACACTGCGGCAACGATGCCGACCGCGGCGAGCCCGAGGACCTTGGGAGACGCCCAGCCCTCGTCCGGGCCAATGGTGAGGGTGTAGATGAGCACGCTGACCGCAATGGCCGACAGCAAGAATCCGGCAGTGTCGAACCGTCCGGCAACTCCCTCGGTCGAGTCGTCGGTGGCACGACCTCGGAGCCACAGCACGCCGAGTGCGATGGCTGCTGCACCCATTGGGCCGTTGATGAAAAAGATCCATCGCCATGACGCGTGGTCGACGAGGATGCCGCCGAGCACCGGCCCGATCGCCGGTGCGATGACGACGACGCTGAGCACTCCGATGGCCGCTTTCGCGCGTTCGGCCATCGGATACGCACGGAACAGCATGGCGCTTCCGACGGGGGTGAGCAGGCCGCCACCGATGCCCTGCAAAACGCGTAGTGCGACCAGTTGATCGAGTGTCTGCGCGGCACCACATGCCAACGAGATGGCGACAAAGACTGCCAGTGCAGTGACGAAGACTCGCTTGGATCCGAAACGATCAGCAAGCCAGCCTGCAACCGGAATCATCGCAGCGAGGCTCAATAGGTAGCCAACGGCCACCCACTCGATGTCGGTGGATGCGACGCCAAACTCCTTGGCCAGCGTCGGCAACGCAACGTTGATCATTGTGCCGTCCATGACCGTCATGAAGACGGCGAGGACGTAGACGACCATCACTCGCGTCCGATACAGCACGGAGCGGACGCTACGAGCTCAGAGCCCACGCCGACGCTTCGAAGGACCGAGCGGCTCGGGGCGGCCGCACATCGTGGCGGTTCTCAGCTTCTGCGGGCTGAACCTCGGTTCATGGGGTCTCCCGAGTAGTTGCGGCGCTCTGATGTTCATCGTTGTTGTCGATGTCGGTCATGTTTTCGAGCAGTCGGCTGACGTAGTGCAACGCATGACTCATATCTTCGATCGATAAACCTGCAGCAGCTTGTGCGTAGTAGCCATCGATCAGTGGAAGTGTTCGATCGTGCCAGCGTTCGCGACCGCGCTTGGTCAGCCGAAATCGCCGGGACCTCCCATCTGTCGGGTCTGGTTCACTCCCGACAAGTCCGTCGGTTTCAAGCCGGCCAACCACGCCGGCGAGGCTTTGACGGCTGACTTTCAGAAATCTTGCGAGGTCGCCAACTGCCATTCCGTCGACTGATTCTGACCGCGACAACGCGCCGAGCACGGCCCAGCGTTGCGTGGTCAACCCTTCCGACTCAACTGCCTTCGTTCCGGTTTTATGCAACATATTGGCGCATTGATAGAGACGGAAGAACAGAAGGTTCGCCAACTCGAAGCGAGCACCTCGTGGAGTGTCTCTATGTGCAGAGACAACAATCGACGTCTGGCTTGTTTGAGACATGCGAATTCCCCATGGGTGATAAGGTTTGTATGGACAAATAAGACAACATCATGCTACATCGTCAGAAATGACGCAGGGAGGTCTCAGTGAACAGATTCGACGGCAAAACTGTGATCGTGACAGGTGGAGGAGGTGGTATCGGCGGCGCGTTATGCCGGGGATTTGCTGCCGAGGGCGCCAGCGTCGCGGTCCTCGACCGTGACGAAGACGCTGCCAGGGTGGTCGCAGACGCGTTGAGTGCTGGCGGTGCCGAAGCGCTCGCCGTCACCTGCGACATCACCGAACGTGCCTCGGTTGACGCAGCTGTCGAGCGCACGACAGCAGCGTTCGGGCCCGTTGATGTCCTCGTCAACAACGCTGGCTGGGACCTGTTCGTTCCGTTTCTCGAAACCGTCCCCGAAGACTGGTCACGACTCATCGACATCAATCTGATCGGGCCGCTCAACATGCACCATGCCGTCTTGCCGGGCATGGTCGAACGTGGCAGCGGCCGCGTCGTCAACATCTCTTCAGATGCAGCCCGTGTGGGTTCGTCGGGCGAAGCGGTCTACGCCGCGTGCAAGGCCGGCATCATCGCATTCTCGAAGACACTCGCCCGGGAGCATTCGCGTCACGGCGTGACGTTCAACGTCGTGTGTCCTGGCCCGACCGACACGGCACTCCTCGCGAGCGTCACCGAGGCTGCTGCCAATCCAGAGAAGCTACGCGAGGCGTTCCGCCGCGCCATCCCGATCGGACGTCTCGGCGAGCCAGATGACCTCGCTGGCGCAGTGCTGTTCTTTGCGAGCGACGCAGCCGCTTTCGTCACCGGCCAAGTCGTCAGCGTCTCAGGTGGACTCACCATGGCCGGCTGATTGAACCGCCGCGCTCAACGACCCCTTCCTTCCCTCCGTCTCTCTCTCTCTCTCTCTCTCTCTCCTTCATTCCCTCCCTCGCTCCGTCACACATACAGCAAGCCCCATCGGCTGGCTTCGTTGCTTGCGATGTGCGGGTGGTCAGATCCAGGGCCTCGTATCTGTCTCGACGGCATGGAGGATGGTGTCGCGGACCGCGTTCGCTTCGGCGATGGGGATCATCCCGATCGTGACTGCTCCAGCTGCAGTCGTCAATCTCAGCTTGGCGACCCCGTGGCGCCGCTCGAAGATCGACTGCGTGACATCAACAGTGTTCGTCTTGTGGAGCAGTGCCTGTTGGGTGGCTGACGAGATGACCCTGGTCGTGCTGGCGAGTTCGTCGTGGAGCCCCCACCGGAAGTTGGCAACACCCACTCGTTTGGTCACCCAAACGAGTGGAATCGCACTGAGCGTCAGCAGCGACCACCAGCCGGTGAGCGCAAACAGCGCTCCGGCCAGGACAAGGCAGAACACTGACGTATTACGCACCGCGAGGAAAACCTCGGCGGGATGAATTCGTCGGTCGAGCTGCAGCGCATCGATCGGCGTGACCGCGGCCAGTGTCGCCACCGTGGCGAATTGGGCGTCGTCGCAACCGCCGAGCGAGAGGTCGCCTTGGCCGACTGTTGTGAGTCCGACACTGCGGAGCCCGGCCCGTCGTTGCAACGGGTTCTGGGCGCTGGTGACCATCTGGATTCGATCAACGCTGCTCGCTGTACTTGTTCGAGAGAGCAGGCCCGAGGTGCGGCGCAGGCCGGTGGGGCTCGAGCGGAGCGTGAGCTGCCAATCTCGGAGGAACACCCGGACAATGTTCAGAATCAGACTGAAGACGACGAAGACGACAGCCCCGATCGGTAGCCACCACCAGTGGAAGGTCACATTGTCGGGCCCGCCAGCGCGCACGCGGTCGAAGAAGTCGCCACCGAGCGCAAAGAGTGGGCCGAGGACGAGGAGGCCCGTGAGTGGCGACGTCGTCAGTGCCATCTTGAGGAGTCGGCGTCTGTCGTGGGTGAAAACCACCCGATCTTCGGCAAGTACCGGCGGAGGCAGTGTGCCGTCGGTGGGTCTCGGAGCAGGAACGGCGGTGACCGCTTGACGTTGCAGCTCCTCGGCCACGGGCCGAGCGATCGCATCGATCGCGAACTCAACGTCTTTGGTGCCGGCAGTGTCGACGGTGACTCTGACCAGGCCGGTGATTCGGTGCAGCAGCTGTTGCTCGATCGCGATGCTTTGAATTCGTTCGATCGGTACGTTCAGTCGGACGACTCGGATGACGCCTTTGGTGACCACCACCTCGCCGTCGACAAGTTGGAATGTGTAGCGCCACCATGCCAGCGCAGAGAATCCGCCGAACCCGACGATGAACACAAACGGCACTACCACCACCGGCCCGCCGAAGGGTGCGCGGACGATGAGCAACACGACGAACACGAGTTGAGCGATGCCCAACGACCTGAAGATGCGCAGTCCGAGGAACACGATCGCGAGCGGCGACTGCCGTTGCGGAGCGGTGAGGTCGATCATCCCGGTGGCGGTGGCGGTGGCGGTGGCGGTGGCGGTGGCGACGTGAAGTCGGTGAGGGGTGCGGTCCCGGCATCGGTTGGCGGTGAGATCGCGGCATCGTCAGCGTTGACCACGTCGGCGCGCTCGGTGACGAGCAGTTTGATTCGCTCGGCATCGGCTTGAGTGAGGCCGGGGATGCTGATGTCGGGGCCGGCCGTACTCACCTGCAGGGTGGCGAGGCCCAGCGACCGCTCGATCGGGCCGCGGCGGACGTTGACATGCTGGATGCGGCTGAACGGCAGCGACTCGACTCGGTGGGTGATCACGCCGCTGCGCAGCGACAGGTCGTGCTCGCGGAGTTGATAGGCGAGCCGCCGCACTTCGAGCACTCGGACGACGGCCACCAGCACGAGCAGCAGGAGAACGGCACCGCCGATCAGTAGTGGCGGAACCTTCTGATTGGCCTGAATCGCGATGGCCACGGTGCCGATGGCGACGAGGGTGGCCGCCAGTACAACGCCAGCCAGGCTGACTCGCAGGTAGCGGGGATCGACCGGTACGAATGCGTCGTCGTTGAGCCGGGGGAGGTGATCGGTCGGGATCGGTTCGTTGCTGAACGAATCGGCCATACCTGCTTTCTAGCAACGCCCTGGCGGATCCGGTCGCCGCTGGCACTGCGAGGTGCGTTCATTTCGCCTCACAAGGGTTCGCTTGCAGCCGTTCCGCGTGGCAGTCGGCTGAGCAGCTGCCAGGCTGGCGGCCTTGGCGTCAGGATCCGAACGTTCTCGATCGAAACGATCGCGCGGGAATCCCGAAGCGCGCGCCCAGGCAGCTGCGGCGATCATCGCTGAACAACGACTGAAGTACCCCGAGTCCCTCCCGATCACCGAACGCCACGATGAGCTGCTCGAGGTGATTCGAGAGCATCAGGTCGTGATCGTCGCCGGCGAGACCGGTTCTGGCAAGAGCACCCAGATCCCAAAGTTGTGCCTGGAAGCGGGGCGCGGCGTGGCCGGCCTGATCGGGCACACCCAGCCCCGCCGCGTTGCTGCTCGCACGATTGGCGAACGCATTGCCGACGAACTCGGATCGAAACTTGGCGACGACGTCGGTTACACGGTCCGCTTCACCGATCAGGTGGGTGAGCGGACGCTGATCAAAGTGATGACCGACGGCATCCTGCTGGCCGAGATTCAGCGTGATCGAATGTTGCGCAGATACGACACGCTGATCATCGACGAGGCGCACGAGCGCAGCCTGAATATCGACTTCATCCTCGGCTACCTCAAACAGCTGTTGCCGAAGCGGCCCGATCTCAAGGTGATCGTCACGTCGGCCACCATCGACACAACTCGATTTGCCGAGCACTTCTCTGCGCCACCGCCGGACGACCCGAATGGTGCACTCATTCCTGCTCCAATCATCGAAGTCGTGGGTCGGACGTTCCCGGTGGAGGTTCGCTACCGCCCCTATGGGCCGGACAACGAAGAGGACCCCGACGACCGCCGTGATCAGGTGCAGGCCGTGCTCGACGCCGTCGACGAACTCACCCGAGCTGGCGACGGCGACGTCCTCGTGTTCCTCTCGGGCGAGCGCGAGATCCACGACACGGCCGATGCGTTGAGGCGCGACCAGGCAGGTCGAGCCAGGCCGCTCGAGATCCTGCCGCTCTACGCGCGGCTGTCGTCAGCGGAGCAGCAGCGGGTGTTCAAACCGTCCGGCAAACAGCGCGTCGTGCTGGCAACCAACGTGGCTGAGACCTCGCTGACCGTGCCGGGCGTGCGATACGTCGTCGACACGGGCACGGCCCGTGTGTCTCGATACAGCAAGCGACTCAAGGTGCAGCGGCTACCGATTGAACCCGTGTCGCAAGCCTCAGCAAACCAGCGCTCCGGTCGTTGTGGCCGAGTTGCTCCGGGCATTGCCATACGCCTGTTCGCGGAAGATGAGTTCGTCGAACGGCCCGAGTTCACCGACCCGGAAATCTTGCGAACCAACCTGGCCTCCGTCATCTTGCAGATGACCGCGATCGGGCTCGGCGACGTTGGCAACTTCCCGTTCGTTGAGCCGCCCGACTCGTCGATGATTCGCGACGGCTACGCGCTCCTCGAAGAGCTGGCCGCAATTGTTCCGGCCGAACGCGGCGTCACCGAACGCGAGCTCACCTCGATTGGGCGTGACCTCGCAAAGCTGCCGGTCGACCCTCGGCTCGGGCGAATGGTGCTCGAAGCCGACGACCTGGGTTGTGTCCGCGAGGTACTCGTCATTGCTTCGGCACTGTCGATTCAAGACCCGCGAGAGCGTCCGCAGGAAAAGATCGAACAGGCCAACGAGTTCCACAATCGATTTAAGGTCGATGGCTCCGACCTGCTGTCGCTCGTGGCACTGTGGGACTACCTGCGCCTCAAGCAGCGTGAGTTGTCTGGCAACCAGTTCCGACGGATGTGTCGCACGGAGTACCTCAACTACCTGCGGGTTCGCGAGTGGACCGACCTCTACAGTCAGCTCCGCCGGGTTGCCGGTGAGCTGAAAATCAGGCCGGGTGCGGGGCTCACAGAGAGCCACCCAGATCACGTTCATCGGGCACTGCTTGCCGGGCTTCTCTCTCAGATTGGCATGCGTGATCGTGAGACACGCGAGTACCGCGGGGCGCGGGACGCCCGGTTCGTGATTGCCCGCGGATCGGTCATTGGTCGCAAGCAGCCCGACTGGGTGATGGCTGCCGAACTGGTCGAGACCAACCGGCTGTACGCCCGCAGGGTTGCAGCGATCGAGCCCGAGTGGATCGAGAAGTCGGCCGAGCACTTGGTCAAGAAGTCGTTCGGCGAACCCCGATGGGACGCCAAGGGTGGCCGGGCGGTGTGCGTCGAGCAGGTCACGCTTTTCGGTATCCCGATTGTCACTGATCGGATCATCGGCTACGACCAGATCGACATCGATGGCGCACGCGCGATGTTCATCCAGAAGGCATTGGTTGAAGGGGAGTGGAGTAGCCATCAGAAGTTCGTGCAACGGAACCAGGAGTTCCTCGACCGGGTGCGACAGATGGCAGCACGGGTACGCCGCGTCGAACTCGTCGACGACGAAATGCTGTTTGACTTCTTTAACGGCCGGGTCGACGCCGACGTGACCGACACGCGCCGTTTCGACCGGTGGTGGAAAGCCGAGCGGCAGAGCGATGGTCGGCTCCTCGACCTGACCGACGAGATGCTTGCCGATCGTGAACACGGGGCAGGGATCAGGCTCGATGACTTTCCGGACGTCTGGCGGCACGGCGACATCGAGCTGCCACTCACGTATCGGTATGCCCCTGGCGAGCCGCTCGACGGTGTCACGGTGCATATCCCGCTGAACGCCCTCAACCAGATCGAACCGGCGGGCTTCGCCTGGCAGATCGCTGGGCACCGACCTGAGATCGTTGCCATGCTGGTCCGATCGGTCCAGAAGGATGTGCGTCGTCAGCTCGGGCCGATGGCCGAGATGGTCGAGGGAACGATCGAACGTGTGCGGCAATTCGAGGCGGGTTCGATCCCGTTTCTCCACGCTGTTGCGGTGGGCCTGACACGGGCCTCAGGTCTGCGCATCGATCCGTCGGTGTTCAACCCCGCGGTACTCGATGACTACCTGAAGATGAACTTCGTGATCAGTACTGAGGTCGACGGTTCGACCGATGTCGTCGATGTCGGCGTCGACCTCGCAGCGATCAAAGCCCGCCAAGTCGGCGCGTCACGTCAGTCGATCGCGGCCGCAGCGCCGATCGAGGAACGTCGCAACATCACGAGCTGGGACTTTGGCGATCTCGAACGCGTTGTCGCGTCGTCTGACCTTGCGTTCGACGTATTGGCTTACCCGACCTTGCTGGACACCGGCAACAGCGTGGCGCTGCGCGTTGTCACCAGCGCTTCGGTGCAGCAGCGCGCGATGCGCGGCGGCGTCCGTCGACTGCTGCTGTTGACGGCAGCGCCGAGCCGCAACGTGGTCGAACGACTGCTGACAAACGCGGGGCGTCTGGCCCTGGCGACGGCCGACATGTCGATCGCTGCGCTGGCCGACGACTGCATCGCTGCTGCTGTCGATCACCTCCTCGACGAACACCTCCGGACGGGCGGCCAACTACCGTGGGCCGAAGCCGACTTCGAGTCATTGCGGCAGCACGTCAAGAAGGCGTCGCCGGCGCTCGCACGCGATGCGCTCGTACAGGCCACCGCCGCGGTCGCTGCGACCGGTGCCGTGCACGCGAAACTGGCAGCCCTCCGAGCTGGAACGTTGCAACGATCGGTCGAAGACGCCAACCAACACCTCGGTCGGCTGGTCCGGCCTGGCTTCGTGTTCAACACAGGAATCAACCAACTCCCAGAGATCGCTCGGTACGTACGGGCCATCTCGGCACGACTCGACGGGCTCGCCGGCACGGTCGAGCGAGATCGCCGTCGGATGGATGAAGTCGTCCCGATCGAGGCCCGATACTCGGCGCTGTTGGATCGAATCCCGGCGAGCGAGATGACACCTGCGATCGCCGCGCTGGCATGGGAGCTCGAAGAGTTGCGCGTCAGCGTGTTCGCGCAAGCGGTTGGCGCCCGTGGCCAGGTGAGTGTGAAACGGATTTCTACCGCACTGCAACGCCTCGGCGGGTAGGACGACACGGTGCCAGGCACCAGGTCGTCCTCTGCGAGAATTGCGGCATGGACGATCGTGAACTCGACCCGCTGACCGCCAACACCGTTGCGCTGTTGCAGACGCTGATTCGTAACGAGTGTGTCAACGACGGGACTGCTGAATCGGGTCACGAGACTCGCAACGCCGATGTCCTTCAGGGCGTGATCGAAGGGCCCGGCGTGGTCGTCGAGCGGTTCGGGCCGACTGCTGATCGGATGTCGATCATCGGCCGCATCGAAGGCTCCGACCCGAACGCTCCCAGCCTCTGCCTGATGGGCCACACGGACGTTGTGCCGGTCAATCGTGACGGCTGGGACAACGACCCGTTCGGTGGTGAGTTGATCACATCACCAGAGGGCGTGGATGAGGTGTGGGGCCGCGGTGCTGTCGACATGCTCAACCTCACCGCGTCGATGGCCGTCGCGTTCCGCCATCTGGCCGACGACGCTGCCGCCGGCCGCTTTAAGCCGACCGGCGACCTCATCTATTTTGGCGTCGCCGACGAGGAAGCCGGGAGCACATATGGCGCCCGTTGGATGGCTGACAACCACGCCGACTCCATGCGTGCCGACTACGTGCTGACCGAGAACGGTGGCATCCACTCTGGCCCAGCCGAGTCGCCCTTCATCAGCGTGAACGTCGCCGAAAAAGGTGTTGCCTGGCGCCGACTCACCGTGCGTGGCACACCGGGCCATGGCTCGACACCGTTCCGCGGTGATAACGCGCTGGTCAAAGCGGCCGGAGTGGTCCAACGACTTGCCGACTACCGATCGAAGCCCCGATTCACCGAACTGTGGCGGACCCGAGTCGACACGCTCGGTCTCACGCCGGAGTGGGCTGATGCACTGCTTGACGAATCAAAAATTGACGGCTTCCTCGACGACCTGCCGGTCCCCAAACTCGCGGCGTACCTCCATGCCTGCACGCACACGACGTTTTCACCAAATCTGCTCGACGGCGGGTTGATGAAGACGAACGTTGTGCCCGACACCGTGGTCATCGAAGTCGATGTGCGCACGCTGCCGGGCGACGGACCCGACGAGGTCGCGGCGCACCTGCGCGATGCACTCGGCGACCTCGCTGACCATGTCGAGGTCGAGTCGATGATGAACGACGAATCATCGATCAGTCGGATCGACACGCCGCTGTGGGATGCGCTGCACCGTGCGGTCAATGTGCCGTTCCCGACTGCCACGCTGACGCCGCAGATGATCGTGGGGTTCACCGATTCGCGGATCTACCGCGAGATGGGTGCAGTTGCCTACGGTGCCGGGCTGCTCAGCCCGTCACTTGACTCCAGCGAGTTTGGCTCCCGGTTCCACGGTCACAACGAGCGTATTGATGTCGAGTCGTTGGCGCTGACGACCCGTCTGTGGGATCAGGTCTGTCGCGACCTGTTGGCCAAGTAGCGGCGCGCCGCATCCTTCGCTTCGGGGTCCGCCATTGCGGCCCCGAGCAGGTCGGCATCGCTCCATGCACCACCAGTCGCTGCCATGTTCTCGAGTACCACGTTGACCTGACGCTTGGTGGCGCGCACGACTGACGGTGCCTTGCTTGCGATTGAGGTGGCGAGTTCGTCGACAGCTGACTCGAGGTCGGCGCGCGGAACGACCCGGTTGAGGAATCCGATTGAACGAGCTTCTTCGGCGTCGAAGGGCCGGCAGGTGAGGACCAGCTCGCGTGTGATTGCTGGGCCGATCTCGCGGACGAGGCGCGGTATACCGCCCCAGGCGAGCGGAATGCCGAGGTCGACCTCGGGAATCGAAAAGACCGTGTCGTCAGCAGCAATTCGGAGATCACACACACCGGCTAAAACAACGCCACCGCCGACGCATGGCCCCTTGATCGCGGCGATCGACAAGGCAGACATTCGCTCCATTGCCTCGGCCATCAGCCGTCCGAGGTCGGCCTGCTCACGAGCCGAGACGCCGTTTTCGCCCTGGCCCGCAAACTCCCGGAGGTCGAAGCCCGATGAGAAGGCGCGGCCCTCACCCGTGACGATGACGACGACCGCATCGGTCGTGTCGAACCAGGCGGCAGCCTGGGCGATCTCAGCGAGCGGTACGACGCCGAGTGGGTTGAGTTGCTTGGGTTGGGTGAGTGTCAGTCGGCCGATCCGGTCGGCTACTTCGGCGCGCAGGGTCGTGAACTCAGGCATCGCCAACGTTCGCACACACGCCGTGCCGCATTCCGATCAGACCGCCGGCAACCAAGCGAAGCTGCTGTGCCTGTCA